>Ga0316204_10006947_pt1 | contig 16971 bp, 6 predicted proteins | sample 6monrhotite_MG_2_FD_205661 | JGI IMG/M metagenome (GOLD analysis project Ga0316204, IMG submission 205661) | Microbial mat bacterial communities from mineral coupon in-situ incubated in ocean water Damariscotta River, Maine, United States -... | ecosystem: Environmental > Aquatic > Marine >... | reverse complement strand
TGTTCTAATGTTAAAGTAGGTACTGTGATCGCCTGTGTCATCAAAATAATCTCCTGTTTCGTTTAAAACAGGACACATTGTGCAAGCCTCACTTTAGGATGTCATCAGGCTTTACCGGAAAGTCACGAGTAGATGCAACCATGAAGGTACCAGAAAATTTAATTTCAACTCTGAGGCAACTTCTGATGTTCGGAGGGATATACAGGAAAAATATGGACACAATAGTGAGCTGCTTGAGCTTTTCGCCACTAATAAAGGATTTATAGTTCACAAGTGGCACCACTACATTCCTATATACGATCGTTATTTCTCATCTTTTCGAGGGCGAAAGATAAGGTTCCTTGAGATTGGCGTAAGTAAAGGCGGCAGTCTTCAGATGTGGAGGAAATACTTTGGCGATGATGCCATTATTTTCGGTATTGACATCAATCCTGAGTGCGAAAAATTTAATGGTCTGGCTGGGCAAGTAAGAATAGGCTCTCAAACTGACGAGCTTTTCTTGAAGTCGGTCGTTGAGGAGATGGGCGGCGTAGATATAATTTTAGACGATGGCAGTCATCATATGGAACATATCCCTGCTACATTAAAATTTCTATTTCCGCATTTGAGTTATAGGGGAATTTATATGATAGAAGATTTACATACTGCCTACTGGAAAGCGTTTGGCGGGGGATATCGAGCCAAGAAAAATTTCTTCGGATTTATAATGGATTTGGTGGATGATATTCATCACTGGTACCATGCAAAGGGATTGAAGGAAGCTGCCATCAGCAAAGACTGCTCTGGCATTCATATCCACGACTCCATCGTGGTTCTTGAGAAAAACAAGGTTCACGAACCTGTTCATTCTCAAAATAATTGAATTATCAGGTGATGTTAAGCTACGCCCAGCGTAATTTAACTGCGCTTGAAAATGAGAAACAGATTACGCATGCAAGGTGATTCGATCGTGAACTTGCAAACTAACGGAAAAGGCAAACATCACTCTATCATCTGCGCGTACTACAAACCGATGCCTAACAAACAGGGATAGGTTGTGTGAGCGGTGGACAAAAATACCTCAATCACGGATAATCCATTGAAGAATCGACCGATGGGAATAAAAGGACAAGCCGATGATGATTTTTTTAATTCAAGCCTTAATGGATGAGTCGCGTTGTTACGATTATCTGACTTAGAGGCTTGAAAGTGATCTCAGCTTGTCTTTCCCCGTTCTTCAATCCAAAAATACTCACTTTAGTCCGACTAGAGCTGCGTTTTTTCTCGGCAATTGCTCCTGCAGTGCCCTAATTACCTACATCCTTGTAGGCATTAATCAGAACGGACAAATACAAACCAAATAGGCGGCCGAAACAAGGAAGTTATTCCGTGCCCACTCCTTACCCTGAATTTATGTCTTATTGAATTATGTCTTGCTATGGTAGATGTGGCATAGCAAACCCTTCTCGTATATAGTTGATGAGAGGACGCGAGGTATATTCTGTACGCCAGTATCCCCTGCGTTGTTGTTTTGCTTCGTGGAAATACTCTATAAAACCATCTTCACTTGTCACAGTTATGCCTAAGGATTGTAAATAAGTTTTTAGTGTACGTTCAGTATCGGGCCATCTTAATTCTGCTGCAGCTGTAGTTCGATTGGCATATAGTGCATTGTCAATAAATAGAGTATCGTTGGTTGTCCCTATGAGTGCAGGGCTGGGTTTGTATACTGATTCCTTTTTGGTGTTGTTGATTAGAATGTTGTTTGTTATCTGATTGTTTGTTACACCAGGGAAAGTCCAGCCTTGGTTACAATTTTCACCCTCACCGTCAGAAATATTTATTGCGGCTGGAGCAGTTCCAGTATCAAAAATGTTGTCATAAATATTATTATTACGTGTCGCATATTCAAAGTTATGAGAATAGCAATACCAATTAAGTGCTGATATATATAAACCGTAACTTTTTGCTTCATGTTGTGCTCCGGTAACAATGTTACGCGCCATTTCCACCTTATAGGAGCCAGATGTTAGTTCAATTCCCCAGCCGGGATGCCCCCTATTATCGTTGGTACCTGAGCCTACAAAACGTTGAAGTATATTATCAATAAAGCTGCCAGTTGGCCCATCTGAATCGGGGTAACCACCATGTGCGCCTAAAGCAAGATAGCCTTGATAGAAAAAGTTACGCTCTACACGCATTCCTGGTCGAAATTGGTCGCCGGATGCTCCAATTAAGCTTATGGTGTCAAACACACCGCAGACCATGTTATTACACTCACCGCTGAGGTACATATTACGATTGAAAATATTCCACGTTTGCGCGCCACTTGGTGGCCAGTCTATTGCTGGATCACCGTTTTTAAAGCCGTTCCGCATTAAAATCGATTGCTCGATGCGAATTTTAGCATCGCGGTTGCCTGATGTGTATAGTCCTTGAACATGCCCCTTGCCAATACTAAAGCCATCAGTTATGAGCGCACGACGTAACGTTATTTGGGCTGATACATGTTGAATATCACTACCTCCAAGGGCTTCCAACCAAATATCTTCAAGTAATATGTTTTCGGATTCTGCTGGAAGATCCCTAAAGGAAAATCCATTGCTTGTTACAGTACCACGACCATCAAAGTGCAAGGAGAGATAGATGATATGTTTTGGGGGCACGCGATTTGATTGTATTAAAAACGTTGTTGAATTCGGATTAATAAAACGTGGACGAGGGTCGTTAAGATTTCCGTAGGCTCCCATCACTTGAGTTTTGCTTGCGTTGGCCCCTCCTGGTAAAGTCAAGCTGCCACCACTAGTTTCAGTCAAGCTGGGAGCGGTTTTTTGCGCAAAGGATAAATAGTCAGCTTTCAGGTTAAAGGTGTCACCTCTTTTAAAAAGCCACCAATCAGGGAAACCATATCTAAACTCACCGCCACCGGGTGCTTTATAGCTGGTACCATCCCATGGAGCACCTACTTTTGCTGCACCTATTCCCCAGCCAGTACGTCTTGGTGCCACGAAAGGCCAACTTTTATAAGGTCTAATTAACCCGGTTGGGTTCATTGGGTCGGTGCCATAGAGTTCGCCATCTGCTCCGGTGGTGCTACCAGTTGCATCAATTATATGGTTGCCATTCCAAAAATAAATTTGTTTTAAAGGGGTTTCGGTGTCGCTAGGATCGCTTCCATCCGCACTAATGTAAAAAATTCTTGAGCCAGGCTGTTGAATATCGGTTAACCCATATACAGAGACATCAAATGGTGTAGGCACTGGTATAGTCCAATCTAAGGTGGTTATTGTGATTGCTTGACTCGCAATGCTGCCCAACCTGTCTTCGACATTGATTGTAAAGTCACTTACTCCCTGAGAAAGTGAGGAACCGCTGATATTGCCTGTATTACTATCAAGAATTAATCCCGCCGGTAGGCCGTTATCAGGTGTGATACTCCAAAGGTAAGGTTGCTCACCGCCTTCTGCTGTTAGCAATTGAGAGTAGTCGCTGCCGGTTGTTACATTGGGTAAAGTAGTGGTTTTTATTGCAAGGTCAGAGATAAATATGCTTAAGTCTTGAGTCGCTGAGTTATTTGCGCTATCTACAACCTTAATGGTGATGTTTGCTATTCCTCCTTCTTTGGGTGTGCCACTGATCATCCCGGTGTCGCTCGAAAAGTGTAGACCGGATTGGAGCGAGCCGTTAGCTATTGACCAATTAAATGGCGTTTTGTTGTTAGTACTACCGTTACTGTCTTTCACTTGGAATGTTAAGGTTGAGGTTTTTGCTACATCTGGCGTGCCTTCAATCACTCCTTTAATTGCGTTTAACGCTAATCCGGACTGTAAGTTTCCCTCGGAAATAGACCAAAGATAGGGTGGTTTACCGCCATCAGCAAATAATGTTTCATTGTAGGCTGTGCCAACTATACCTCTGGCTAAATCTGTTGTCTTTAATGTTAGAGGTGCAAGTGGTGCAATATCGTCATATACTTTTAATATTGCTCCATCGGTAATTACACTCCCAGCGGAATTACTAACAACCACCTGATAGGTGCCATTATCATTAATTGAAGCTGCAGCAATTCTATAGGTGCTACTTATAGCACCAGGGATTTCGATATTGTCTTTTTTCCATTGATATTTGAGTGCACCCCTACTAGCTTTTACTGTAAACGATACAGGTTTAGATATTTGAATCGTTTGATTTGATGGGGCCGAGATTATTATAGGTAGCATATTTTTTGTTGATTGGCTCTTAGAGCGCAAGAAATCTTGATTCATCGGATTCATCTGGGTGCCATCAATACATCCAATCAGTGTCGTAACGGAAATAATAATTAAAAAAAAACAGCGTTTCATTATTTTATACCTTAAGCTGTAGGTGGATAGTGGGACAAACCATAATTAATTTCTATAGATTGGCCTTAAAGTATGGTCTTATATACTCGTAGCGTCTGATAATTAGGTGTTGAGTGCGGTGTATATTTTCGGCTTGGCACCAAAAGTAGGCGCTTTAGGCGAGGCGAAACGACACGTAATAGTCGTTCTTATTGTGCGAAGTTTCACCAACGATCGGCGGATTAGGCGACGCCGCCAGGGCGAAAATAGGCCAGCAATAAAGCCTAAATATCAGATGCTACGAGTATATTTACCTATTTAAAAAGTAATCAACATCACGGTTATTCTATAAAAGCAATATATAGGCCAGTGAAGAGTGTCGCTACCTCGTGAAAGATTTGGAACCTGCAATTATCGGTGAGTTTTTTTCACTGAACTTCAGAACCCAAGAGATCGATAATAGGCTTGATAGGATGGCTTAGCATGAAAATTAATAGAAAACAACAAAAACGAAGGCAGAGAAAAAAGAAAAATACCGCCGCTGCCAGCCATGGAGAGCGTATGCGAGGCAGGGCAATCGCTCTATAAATATTCATGAAAAACAATCAGTTATAATTTACTATATATTTAATCAGTTAAATTTACACCATATTCATAGTACGAAATCGCACTTCAAAAACGGTAATTCGTCTAAATCATTGTTATATATGATATTTTATAGATCGATTGCCCTGGTGCGCGAGGGCTGGTAGTCCCCGGAAGGTGTAGGCTATTTTGGATACCTGTCGTGCGTTAGCGCCAGAGGGGATCTAAAATGAGATGCGAAACACCGTCAGAAATTCTAAATTCATATTATTTTGAATTGATTTCCATCTTGCTTGATAATTTTCAGTTCATTTGCGATAGTGATTCAGAAGTGGCCATCCCCCGGTATAATGGACACTCAGTTAGGGTATAATCAACCCTTGGAGGTATCTTATGAGATGAAGTTTGAATTCATCAAAAATAATTGCCAGGCGTTCCCCGTGATTCGCATGTGCGATGTGCTCGGTGTCACCCGTAGTGGCGATTAGGCTTGGTTAGGTCGGCCTAAAAGTCAACGTGCAGAGGCCAATGAGAAACTCGGTGAAAAGATCCATAAGATTCACCAAGAGAGCCGAGGCACCTACGGAAGCCCACGAATACATATCGCCCTTAATCAATCTGGCGAACCATGCAGCTTAAATCGTGTTGCCCGAATCATGTAGGTATCTCTGCTAAGAAGCGTAGAATTTATGTCAATACAACGGATTGAAACCATGACTTACCCGTTGCAAAAAACTATTTAAACCGAGTATTTGAGGCTCAATTCCCCAATGAAGGCTGGTTGTATCTAGCGGGGTCTTTGATTTGTGTGGGTTGGGCGATGGAGGATCACATGCGTGTTGATTTAGCCCTCAATGCACTCAACATGGCCATTGAACAGCGCCAATCTGCATCACTCAGACCGGGGGAGTTAATGTGCTGCTGGGGCTTATCAAGCCCGATTAGCTGAGCATGGGATGATAGCGAGTATGAGTCGGAAAGGCAACTGTTGGGATAATGCGACCATGGAAAGCTTCTTCGATACATTGAAGTCAGAGCTTGTGCGTCGTGCCATCTTTGAATAAATTGAAGGTTTCTATCACCGAAAACGTATTTATACCTCGATCGACAACATGAACTCGGTGGCCTATGAAGAACAACGATAAGCGGCCTAATGAAAACAAGAAATCGGAATCCATTGATAACTTGTGGACAACCTGTGGATAAGTTATCAACCGATGTTTTTTTATTTTATAATAAAAAACCTTAACTGACTGTCCACGAAAACGGGGTATTGCCAGTATCAGGGATGAATATTTAAGACTTCGCGAGCCAGATCTCTTATTGCAACTCGACGTTCAATAGGAATAGCAAAAAAGTTTGTCGTTCGTCTAGGGTAATAGTGACATTCAATAAAGCCTTCTTTACTTAATTTTGGCCCGTTATGTGCTATCCTATTTGGAATGAGTATTTCATAACGATGTTCATCCAACCACTGCCAAATATCTTCCTTAGAATGCCCTAATCCGTCCTCTTTTGGTGGCCCACTTTCAAACATTATGGTCGGGCGGTTTGTTGTGATTATATTCTCGCTTCCAATAAGAACACCTAGTTCTGCTCCTTCTACATCTATCTTTATCACATCTATATTATCTATTGATATAACATTATCCAGTTTTTTTATGGGCACTTTTATTTCAATTATATTCTCTTTTTTATTAGGGGAGGGACGCGCAAGAGAGCTGTATCCAGATTGTTTTGTATTTATATAAAAAGAAACTTCTCCTTCTGAATTACCAAGAGCACATTCGTGAACTTCTACCGAAGGGAACTTTTGTCGAAGGTTTTTTGCTTTTTCAGGTATGGCTTCAATTGCAATGACTTTTATTGATGTACTGTGATCAATAACAGCGGATGTGATTGAGCCAATATGTGCACCGATATCGATAAATACTTTATTTGGGTTGCATAGTTTAACAACTAAATTCGAAGCTAATTGATCATTAATCAACATGCCTACACTTTCTGGTTTGGTATAGGCGAATTTTAGAATATCAAGGCCATTGCGAATATTTAAAGCAATTCTTCCAAATACAGTACCTAACATAAGTTGTTTCATTCAAGTTGTATCCTTTAGACAGTCAATAAAAACCAATGCGTACCTTCTTTTTGAGGAAAATTCATATCATATTTATGATTTAACTTTGTAGGTGTGATGTCCTCTAATTCTTCTCCTTGTGCATTCAGTGGTACAAGTTTTAAATCAGAAGCGATATTTTTAATTCGTATTTGACCTTTAGTGTGATTCCCGATGCTGTTGTAGGGCTATAGCCAGCATGGGTAGGTTTCATCATTATTGGTGCGCAGCACAAAACAATGAGGAAAGAGTAAAAGCAGTTGAGTATAATTTTTGACAGGCGAGAAAGAGCGTTCATAAACATAAGTAATTTTTGTTATCCAATCCGTTGTGATACACGAAGGATTATATCCTAACAATAAGATCAGGTACAGTAAGCCTTCAGGATGTATGCAAATAATTGACTGCTAGCGACGATATTTTGCTACGACAATCTATGACTGCTTAATAGTAGATAAATGATCCTTTTTCGTATTGATATTGTGAGATTAGTTTAGTCATCGAAATTAAATAATTTATCCATCTTGCATTCATTCGTGAATATTATTTAGCATGGTCATAAACTGTAATTTTTGCCTCGCCTCTTTGGGTTATATTTAGTCAATCTTCAGTCGAAAAATCCTCAAAATAGCACAACTATCGTTAGTGACGATTCAAGGGGTTGCCTAATCTCTTACGATATCAACCAGTTTTTACTTTATATAGAATCCCTAATTGACACAAAAACTGTATTACGATACCTTCCTTAAGATCGATTAGGGTATTTATTAGTTTCCTGCAATATTAAGTTCGTCCCGTTTGGTGTTGTTCTATTCGTGCTCGTATTTGGACTTTAGTCCGTTATCTCAACTCATCCGCTTTAGCGGGCGATTGTTGAGTATCAAGAAAAAAGGTTTTGTTGATGTCGCGAAGTAAAGACAGTTTTAAATTTCCTATCTTATTAGTTTTTTTAAAAATGATAAGTAAAAACTTTTTTTTTGTGATTGCTGCTGTTTTATTGATTGTTTATTGGCAACCAATTCTCGGTTTGTTAGAAAGCTGGATGGAAAAAGAGGAGTATAGTCATGGTTTGTTTATTCCATTAATTGCTTTTTATATCTTGTGGCAGCGCCGAGGCGTAATTAAAAGTATTGAGTTTTCACCCTCGTGGTATGGCGTTATTTTTCTTGGATTGGCCATGTTATTATTGATGGCTGGTGTTATTGCAGATCGTGAAATAGCAAAAAACTATTCGCTCATTTTAGCCTTGTTTGGAATTGTGTTGGCTATTGGCGGTAAGGCCTTATTAAAAGAAACATTATTTCCTATTATCTTGTTATTATTTGTGATTCCAATTCCCGGATTGCTCAATGCCAGCTTAACGGCACAGCTACAAATTATTTCTTCTGAATTAGGCGTATGGTTTATTCGCTTGCTAAATATACCCGTTATGTTAGAAGGTAACGTCATTGATTTAGGCGAATACGAATTATTCGTAGCCGAGGCTTGTAGTGGCTTACGTTATTTATATCCTTTCATTAGTTTGGGTTTGATTGTCGCGTATTTTTATAAAGCCCCATTTTGGCAACGACTTGTTATTGTTTTATCGACGGTGCCTATCACTATTTTTATGAATAGTTTTCGTATTGGTATGATTGGCATTTTAGTGAAGTCAAATGGTATTGCTGCGGCTGAAGGGTTTTTGCATGATTTTGAAGGTTTCGTTGTGTTTATGGGGGCAACAGCCTTATTACTTTTTGAGGTCTGGGTACTCTATAAGCTTTCCGGTGTTGCAAAGAAAAATTCGGGTATTAAGTTTGATGATGTTTTTGGGATAGACGTAGGCAATCGTACTCATAGCATCGCTGAACATGGGTCGCAAAAAGCAACCTCAAGTCAGGCCATTGTCGCTTTATTTATTATCGTTTTGGGGGGGCTTGCAGCCAATCAAGCGGGGTCGAGAGAGATTTATATTCCGGAGAGGGAAAGTTTTGACACCTTTCCATTAAGTTTAGGGGAGTGGACAGCCAGGCAAGGCACGTTAGCACCTTCGATTTTAGATGTGCTGGGGTCTGATGATTATTTCACCGGAAGCTATCGAACAAAAGAGAGTGAAGCGGTTAATTTTCTTGTTGTTTATTTTAATAAGCAACAAGATGGCAGTGCTATACATTCACCGCAGGTGTGTTTGCCCGGTGGTGGTTGGGAGATAATTGAAAATGAGGATACAATTATTTCTTTTGCGGATGGACAGGACAGTGTTAAACGAACGATAATTCGTCAGGGAGAGCACAAACAGTTGGTCTATTATTGGATACAGCAGCAAGGCCAGCGGTTTTCAAATGAATATTTTGCTCGTGCTTCTTTGTTAATGGAGGCATTCAAATCCAATCGAACTGATGGTGCTTTGGTTCGATTGATTACCATGGTTGACAATGATGATATTGAGGCAGCTGATCAACGGTTGCAACAACTTTTGAAACTAGTGGCGCCGCATTTGCCTCGGTATTTACCCGGTTGAGTGGTGGTTTTTTATGTCGTTGAGTTGGAATTTGAGTTTCGGATAATAACATGAAAATTATTTCTAGAGTTATAGTTTTGTTTTTTTTAACAATTCTGCTTTTGGTGGGTTGTGGCTCCCCTGAAGAGAGAGTGGCAAACTTTATTGTTAGCGGTAATCAATACTTGGATCAGCGGCAGTTTGTGGACGCCGATTTACAATTTAGAAATGCACTGCAAATTGACGCCAAGGCTGTTGATGCTTGGTATGGATTGGCAAAAATTGCGGAACAACAAGCCGAATGGAAGAATGCGTTTAAATTTTTTAGCAAAGTGGTGCAACTCGATCCAAAACATGTCGTCGCCCATGTGTTTCTTGGTAAAATACATTTGGCAGCAGGGGATATCGAAAAGGCTTTTGATAAGAGTGAGCTTATTTTGGGTTTGGCACCCGAGAATGCTGATGCTAGAGCGCTTAAAGCGGCGGTATTGTTTCGGCAAGGAGAAACTTTGGGGGCAGTGAAAGAGGCTAAGCTTGCTTTGAAAAAAGATCCAGGTCATGCTGCTGCATTGTTGGTGTTGGCCACTGAGCGTCTTACCTCTGGCGATCCGAGTGCTGCGATTAACTATTTAGATCAAGGTATTGGTCATGATGAAAAAAATGTAGGTTTACAGCTGGTAAAGGCAAGCGCCTTAAATCAGCAAAAAAAGGTTGATCAAGCCGCACTTGTATTTAATCGTTTAATTGAGTTTTATCCAGATAATAGAGCATTTCGTCATAGCCTTGCTAAACTGTATATCGCCAATGATATGTTGGATGAAGCACAACGTATTTTTCTTGAGGTGGTTAATAAAAGCCCTGGTGATGTGGATGCTAAACTCAATGTGATCCGCTTTTTATTAGCCTATCGGGATTTTGAGCAAGCAGAAAAGCAATTGAAGGCTTTCATTGAGACGTGGCCAAAAATGTATCGACTTCAATTTAGTCTGGCAGAACTTTATATTAAACATGAGCAAATTGATAATGCTAAAGTTATTCTTAGTCATGTCCTTGAAAAAGATGGTAATGGTTCTCATGGTTTGCAAGCGAAGAGTCGATTGGCTTTGTTGGCGCTCGCTGAAAAAAATATTGAATTGGCAAGCAAACAAATCGACGAAATCCTCGTTGTGGAACCTCGAAACACGAGTGCCTTGCTACTTAAGTCCGATTTGTTGTTGAAAGAAAATCATGTGAGTAAGGCGATTACTAACTTACGTATGATTTTACGTGATCAACCGAATTTCGCTAAGGCGCGTCATATGCTTGCAAAATCTCATCTTCAAGCTGGATCTGTTGAATTAGCGAAAAATAATTATCTTAAAGCCATTCAAGCGGATCAAGAAAATATCAAACTTGAGCTAGAGTATATTCAATTATTAATTCGTACAAAAGAAACAGATCAAGCAGAGAATAGGCTACAGGATTTGTTGTTGCGTATTCCTAAAAACGTGCAGGCTTTGCATATGTTGGCTCAAGTGAAACTTAGCAAACAGCAATGGGATATTGCTCGTGATTTGGCTAAGAAAATAAAGTCTTATGGTGGCCCGGAAGCACTTGCCGATCAGATCACAGGCATTGCCTTTCAAGGTAAACAACAATATGGCGAGAGTATTTCTGCCTTCAAAAAAGCACATCAAGCGTTACCAATGGCTATTCAACCGTTGATGGCTCTTGTACAAACTTATGTTCGTGCGGGTAAACATGATGAGGCGGAGGGTTTTTTAGAATCAGTATTGAAAAGTAATGATCAAAATATTACAGCAAGTATGCTACTAGGGCGTTTATACTTAACAAATAAAAAAATAGCACAGGCGGAGAAAGTTTTTCGTAAAGCGATAAAAACCCATCCAACCAATATCCTGGGTTATCGTAATTTGGCCGCATTGTTGGTATCACATGAAAATTCGAAAGAAGCTGAGAGCGTTCTGCAGGATGGCATTGTGAAGACAGCGCCTAATAACCAATTGCTTCAAATCAGTTTAGCTTCTGTGCAGCAACAAGCGGGCGATTACGATCAAGCGATTGAGACATATGAAGTGATATTAGAGCAGGATCCTAAGGCTGATGTCGTAGCGAATAATTTAGCGAGTCTGCTCTCTGATCACCGAAAGGATAAAGCGAGTTTGGACCGGGCGTTGCAGTTAGCTAAGCGCTTTAAAGATGTTCAAACCCCTCACTTTAAAGATACGCTTGGTTGGGTACATTACCAAATGGGTAACCTGGATCAGGCCATGCCTCTTTTACTAGATGCGGCTGATGCACTGCCTGAGTTTTCGGATTTTCGTTATCATGTGGGTATGGGTTATCTGGCCAAAGAGCAACGAGATAAGGCGAAACAGGAGCTTGAAAAGGCTATTTCGTTTTCGGCAGAAGATTCAGCAACTGCAATACAGGCTAAAAAAGCTTTAAACGATCTTTAATTTTCGCAGGAAATAAGGAAAAATATGGTGGCTCTGCAACCAATGTGTTCATTGGATTTGCTGTAGCGTTAACCGAATAGTGAGCATTTTTCGCCCTCTTGTGGGGGGGGCGTTTGGTTTAAGCTAGGCATTTTTTGTGCTAAGGGCAGGGTACCTGAATGTCACAATTTTGCCTTTTTTCTTCACTCAACAATACCATCACTATCACGTCCTCTCAGAAAAACCCCATGTAAAATCAAATCCGTTACTGATTTCTGCATGCTCCAGTGCGAAAGGTAGGATATACTTCTTTACTTTTAGATCATTTAGGAATGGGCACGTGATAACTTCCCTGTTTAGCGCTCCTATTTAGTTTGTATTAGTTCGTTCTGATTGAACAAAAGCGCAGGAATAGTGGTTCTATTTCGAGCTTTTGTGATTGAAGAACGGGCCAAGATGAGCTGAAGAGGGGATGCAAAACCGGGAAGTTATTGCGTGCCCATTCCTTACCATTACTAGCGAACCAACAGCGGATTGCTGTGCCGGATGCATCATTGAATTGATGAGTTAATGTACACTTCAATGTGCTGCCAAAGAATTTTTAATATTGTTAACAGGATTATCCATGATTCAAAAAACACGCTTTGCTCCGAGTCCGACGGGATATCTTCATATTGGTGGTGTGCGTACTGCACTTTTTTCGTGGTTGCATGCTCGAAAACATGGTGCGCCTTTTGTTTTGCGTATTGAAGATACCGATCGAGAGCGATCCACCGAGGCTTCGGTGAATGCCATCTTGGAGGGCATGACATGGTTAGGCTTGGATTACGATGAAGGTCCTTTTTATCAGACACATCGATTTGATCGATACAAGGAGATCACTGATAAGTTATTAAATGAAGGTCATGCTTATCACTGCTATTGTTCTAAAGAAGAGCTGGATGTCATGCGCGAAGCGCAAATGGCAAACAAAGAAAAGCCTCGTTATGATGGGCGTTGCCGTGCTCGCACTCAACCTGTAGCAGGTGTCAATCCAGTGGTACGCTTTAAAAATCCTTCTGAGGGTGTTGTTATTGTGAATGATTTTATTCGGGGGCGAGTGATTTTTCAGAATACCGAATTGGATGATCTCATTATTACACGTTCCGATGGCACGCCTACCTATAATTTAACGGTGGTGGTTGATGATATGGACATGGAGGTCAATTGTGTGATTCGTGGGGATGATCATCTAAATAACACCCCTCGGCAAATTAATATCCTCAAGGCATTGGGCGTTGATGCGCCAAGTTATGCCCATGTGCCGATGATTCTGGGTGCTGATGGCAAACGTTTATCTAAACGCCATGGCGCGGTGAGTGTCATTCAGTATCGGGAAGATGGTTATTTACCGGAGGCGGTATTAAATTATTTAGTTCGCTTAGGTTGGGCTCATGGCGATCAAGAAGTTTTTTCTTTAGATGAAATGATTACGCTATTTGATATTAACCATGTGAATAAGTCGGCATCAACTTTTAACCCAGATAAATTGCTTTGGTTAAATCAACAATATGTCGCAAAAAGTGATCCGGCTCATATTGTTCATCATTTAAGCTATCACTTGGGAAAACTTAATATTGACCCATCGGACGGGCCGGATATTATTGAAGTGGTTAAAATTCATCAAGACCGAGCAAAGACCTTGCTGGAACTGGCGGCGGCTTGTCGATATTTTTATCACGACTTTGAAGCATTTGATGAAAAAGCAGCAAAGAAAAATTTGAAACTAGCGGCAAAAGAGCCCTTAGAGCAATTAAGAGATAAATTGGCCGCTTATGATGATTGGCATCCAGAATTAATCCATCAAGCGATTTTAGAGATAGCGGAAACATTGGAGCTGAAAATGGGGAAAGTAGCCCAACCATTAAGAGTGGCCGTAACGGGTGGAGCGGTATCACCCGCGATTGATGTGACGGTGCATCTCATCGGAAAATCGCGAACCTTAGCGCGTTTGGATCGAGCGCTGGATTATATTGGAAATGAGTAACAACTAGAGTGTGCAGTTTCTTCTTCCGCCTGTGGGTATAGCGGCCATAATTTTTGGGGGAAATTAAGAACATTAATCAAAATAAATTTAGGGGCGTGTTATACACGCTCTTTTTCTCATCTGATATCCAGTCAAGTTTAGGGAGCACCCTAGCTTGATGGGGCGACATTTTTTCTTAGTGCCCATTCCTAAGCAACTCTAGCGTATTATGGTCAGTCAGATATGCAACGAACACTAGCAAAGCGCTCTTGCGTTCGGATAGATTTTGGATGCAATGGTAAAAGAGCATGCGCTAACTTGGAAGGGTTTGAAAAACTTACCGGTGTAAGTTTGATCGATTAGATCGCACTTAATCTATGTCTTCATGAGAGCCAAATGAATGACCGCAATCCGTATTGATTTGCGGAATAAGATGGCGTCCCCAAGGGGATTCGAACCCCTGTTGCCGCCGTGAAAGGGCGGTGTCCTAGGCCAACTAGACGATGGGGACGTATATGAACGTCTTATCTTTACTTCTGGTGGAGCTAGGCGGGATCGAACCGCCGACCTCTACACTGCCAGTGTAGCGCTCTCCCAGCTGAGCTATAGCCCCGAAAGAGACGCGCATTCTACGGGGCTATATTGCATACGTCAAGATTTTTTTTATATTCTGTTATTGGTTGGTTGTTTTAACAGTTTGGGTATTGGCTAGCTCATTATTTGAGCCAGCTTATCCATTGATTTTACAGGGATTTCCACTCAGTATATCTTCCTCCAGAAAAGTCCCTGTGTAATCTATTTCCGTCGCGATTTTCAAACGCTAGGCTTCCCCATGTTGGTGCTGTTTAATTATGGCAGTGTTGCTGACACAATGTCTGAAAAATCACTTTCCACTGAGCCATTGAAGGCCGTCAAGCGGTAATAGTATGTTTCACCAGAGAGTAAGCCTCGATCCGTATAAAATGTTGTGGGTTCAAGTACCGTATATGGGTTAAATGTTTCTGTAAAATCTCCTGTATTGCTCCAATATATACGATAGCCCGTTGCCTTTAATACCGAATCCCAGGTAATGGTAATACTGGTCGAAGCGGGGTCTAATTGCACGCCTAGTGGTGGACTTGGTTGACATCCTAATGGTAAACGATAATTGAGGTTGGGTTGTTGGTCTGCGAAATTGGTAATGGCATTTATATCGTTACATGGGATTTCATTGTTACCGGATAAATCCAGTCGGGTTAGATTATTTAAACGCGTTATTGCTCTTGCCCCGGTAGTAATATTGTTGTTACTTAATTGCAGCTCTGTTAGCAATGAAAGTCGACCGACTAAGGTGATATCTGTCAGTTGGTGATTGTTCATCGTTAAAGAGGACAGATTTGACAATGATTCAATTCCTCCCAGCGCTGAGATGGTGGGTGCAAACACCGCCACACATGAGACGATCGTTACATCACTCGCTCGGACATTGGTTTGCCCATTGAGAATGCATTGTTTGAGATTGTCATCTGCAAAGATAATATCATCAACCAGCAGCTCCACAGAGACCGCTAATGTTTCTGACTGTGGACTTTCGTTGGTGCCACTGAGCGCAGTTATTCGGAAATAATAGGCTGGATCTCCTGTGACAAAATCAAAAAAATGTGATTGTTCGCCAGCGGATTTTTTAATGGTATTTACATCATTCACAAAGTCATTGCTAGTATTCCAATAAATATTGTAACCGGAAGATAGCGGAGGTACAGCATTCCAACTTAGTTGGACTCCACCATCGGTTGCGCTCTGCGCAAAACCCGTCGGTGTTTCCGGCGCACAGGTTGATGGCAATGTGACGGCGAGAAGGCCATTGTCTAATTGATTCAAGTCTGCACAAGGAATGTTGTCGTTACCCGTTAAAATGACCGAAGACAATGCGGTAATATTGGATAGTTCCAATAAATTCTGGGTGATATTGTTATTGGTGAATTCGACGCTTGATAAGCGGGTTAATTCTTTAATGCCTGCCAAGTTCGAAATATTCTTACCGATACAAGTTAAGCTACTAATTTCGCTAATCGACCCTGAAGGCGCCAATGTCTCTAATAGACAAGATTCTAATCCACTATCAAAAGGTGTTTGGCTAGGCAACGCATCTACTTCGAGAGAAGGTTCACTTTCAGCCTCTTTCACAACCGATGTAACTACGTAGTAATAGGCTGTTCCATTAACTAAGTTGGTGTCGGTGTAGTTTGCATTCGCCGTTGTAAACATAGTGCCTGCCAGGCCTGTATTCGATGTTGTTGCAGAATAGACATTATAACTATCGGCATTGGCGACAGCCTGCCAACTTAATGCTACCTGAGCATCACCGGAGGTTGCTGTTACTCTAGGTGGGTCAATGACAATAGCACTCACCGGCGTGGCGGATATTTCATTTGATGGAGGACTTTCGCCAGCGGTGTTTTTGGCGGTGACCACATAATAATAGGTGGTGCCATTGGTTAACGGGGTATGGGTATGACTGGTGCCCGTGACGGCAATGGCAGTACTCCCGGTGCCAGTCCCTGCGGTGGTCGACCAGTAGAGGGTGTAAGTATCTGCGCCAGTGACGGCGGCCCAACTCAAATCCACTTGGGCATTGCCCGCCGTGGCGGTTAACCCGGTGGGTGCCACGGGTGCTTGATTATCAATGGTGACCGTGATGGTGACGGGATCGGAGTTGGCCCCTTTATCATCGGTGACCACCAGGGTAAAGGCATAGGACGCCGCCGGTGACGTCGGGACCACAAAGGTGGGATTGGCCACCGTGCTATCGCTCAACGTGATTCCGGTCGGTGGGGTCCAGGCATAACTTTGAATGGTGCCATCGGCATCGCTACTGGTGCTGCCGTCCAGGGTGACGGTGGCCCCGGCGGTGGCTGGATTCGGGGTGGCGGTGGCGTTGGCCACGGGTGCTTGATTATCAATGGTGACCGTGATGGTGACGGGATCGGAGTTGGCCCCTTTATCATCGGTGACCACCAGGGTAAAGGCATAGGACGCCGCCGGTGACGTCGGGACCACAAAGGTGG
>Ga0316204_10006946_pt1 | contig 16972 bp, 15 predicted proteins | sample 6monrhotite_MG_2_FD_205661 | JGI IMG/M metagenome (GOLD analysis project Ga0316204, IMG submission 205661) | Microbial mat bacterial communities from mineral coupon in-situ incubated in ocean water Damariscotta River, Maine, United States -... | ecosystem: Environmental > Aquatic > Marine >... | reverse complement strand
TTATTGATAATGGTAATATAACTATATCTACACCGAGGAGGTTCAAATGTCCGCTAGTGATGTATTAAAAACTATTAAGGAAAAGGAAGTAAGATTCATCGACTTCCGTTTCACAGATACACGGGGAAAGGAGCAACATGTATCCGTGCCCAGTCATGCAATAAATGAAGATATTTTTACCGATGGTAAAATGTTCGATGGCTCTTCCATTGCGGGCTGGAAAGGCATTAATGAATCAGACATGACCCTGATGCCGGACCCCACCACCGCGGTGATAGATCCATTTTCTGATGAAAACACCTTGATTTTACGTTGTAACGTGGTTGAACCCACAACTGGCCAGGGTTACGATCGCGATCCCCGTTCACTGGCAATGCGCGCAGAAGCTTATATAAAATCCACTGGTATCGCTGATACGGCTTATTTCGGACCTGAACCCGAATTTTTCATTCTTGATGATGTCCGCTGGGGCGCATCAATGAGTGGTGCTTTTTACAAAGTGGACTCTGAAGAATCCGAATGGAATTCCGAGCGTGTCTACGAAGATGGCAACATCGGTCACCGCCCTGGCGTTAAAGGCGGCTATTTCCCGGTTCCTCCTGTCGATTCACTGCATGACATTCGCTCCGCCATGTGCCTTGCCATGGAAGAGATGGGCGTGCTCACCGAAGTGCATCACCACGAAGTTGCAACGGCCGGGCAATGCGAGATAGGCACACGATTCAGCACCCTGGTACACCGCGCCGACCAAAATCAAATTTTAAAATACGTTGTGCATAATGTGGCGCATGCCTATGGAAAAACCGCGACATTCATGCCCAAACCACTGGTTGGTGACAACGGTAGCGGAATGCATGTGCATCAGTCGCTGGCTAAAGACGGCGAAAATATTTTTTCCGGTAATGAGTATGGCGGCTTATCTGAAACTGCCTTGTTTTATATCGGTGGGATCATTAAGCATGCACGCTCACTAAACGCCTTTACCAACGCCTCAACCAACAGCTACAAGCGACTGGTACCCGGCTTTGAAGCGCCCGTCATGCTGGCTTACTCTGCCCGTAATCGCTCGGCTTCCATCCGTATTCCTTTTGACCCCAATCCAAAAGGACGCCGTATTGAAGTGCGTTTTCCTGACCCAACCGCTAACCCATACCTTGCCTTCGCAGCACTGGCAATGGCAGGTCTTGACGGCATTCAAAACAAAATTCACCCCGGCGAAGCAATGGATAAGGATTTGTATGACTTGCCTGCTGAAGAAGCAGCGGAAATTCCCACCGTTTGCAGCTCGCTCGACCAGGCGTTGGATTCATTAAGCGCTGACCGCGCCTACCTGACGGTTGGCGGTGTATTCAGCGACGATATGATTGATGCCTATATTGATCTGAAAATGGAAGAAGTCACCAGACTGCGCATGACCACCCACCCGGTGGAATTTGACATGTATTACAGTCTGTAATATCAAACGTTACTACGCCCCTGGCAACAGGGGCGTTTTTTTACTTGTTATTAAGACTTTCCTCGTCGAAACGTCACTGTAAGTGCTTATGTAAAATATCGGCCAATACAACCAGAAATAACCCGGCAATTGCGACCAACGTCATAATTAGGCATTCATAATAAATTCACCGGGAAAACGACTAAGGCGCTCTTTAGCTCGGATTCTGCAACTGGCTGCGTAAAAACCGTTTAACTTCATGGTTACGTTAAATTTCCACAAATAGCTGCACGCCTCCCCCACGCCAACATGAATCACCCTGAATATAAAAAAGTGATGCCGTTGCTGTACCATGTATTGTATCGGCACCAGGAATTCGCTACGCTTTAAGGCATGACAATGTTCAATTTCACCAATAACCCCGGCGTCGCTACAAAGGGTTCCGCCACAATCTCCAACGCAGTCTTCAGTGGAGCCTTTATAGCGAGCTTTATTACAATAGTGATAGGCAGCATCTGGTTTACCCATAGTCAGGCTGCCGTCTACAAACAGGTCGATGACCAAGGCAATATCACTTATAGCGATGTGGCAACAAAAAAAGATGAAAAACCAATTACCCCTCCCAAGGTTATGACCTTTAAACCTCTCGCAACACCGCAACAAATCCAGGAAACCCAGTCAAAAAGGCCGGCATCGAATGAAAATGCTTCCACAACACGCTATTTGGATCTTCAAATTGCCCAGCCTGGCAACGACCAGACGATACGAGCTAATGGCGGTATTTTATCAGTCCAACTCACCGCTAACCCTGAACTCAATTCAAGCGCAGGGCACCACTACGTTCTGCTTGTTAGTGGCAAAGCACGTCAGTCCAGTACCACACCTGGATTCAAAATTGGCAATATTGACCGGGGCTCCCATACCCTCACAGCCCAGATCCAGGATCGAAAGGGAAATATTCTGGCAAATTCAAGCACTATTACCGTGCATGTCCTTCGGGCCTCAGTTCTACGTCCCTAATCCCCTTGGGGTTTAACCTAACACATCAGTTGGATCGTAGCGAGGGCCTCTAAGACACTGAAGATACAGTGTTTTTTCCACTTTTTAAGGCGATCACGTAGCCACTCTACGAGTGAGCCTTAAAAAATGAAAAAACATTTTAGAATTAGTGCATTAGGCGTCCGCAGTAGATCCAACTGGTGTGTTAGGTTTAATACAACCATACTTATTTGCACGCCCACAAAGCCGGAGCAAAACCATGCTTAGCCAATTGTTTTTATTAACAGCATCGATAATCCATTAAAATCAATAGACTGGACCATACCTAAGCACCATAACAACCACTAAGCGCTTAGTTAACACAGATGATTTACCCTGTTACTCTCCCCCATATTACTGAGTATTTCCGGATAACCAATCTCATCTATCTCGCTCGATGACACTTGCTCCAAAGCTCTGCGCCCTGAAATAAACGCCAGGCACTAAAACTGTCCATTTTAATCAAGCTAACCATATGGCCGCACCACAATAGTGCGATAATAAATCGGAAATACAGTATATTTGAATTATATTCAACCAAGACCAGGAAACAGCGAGTCACCAACATCAAATCAACAATACTATTGATACGATAATATATTGTTATTTATACCTTTTTTTACTTCACCACAAACCCATTCATTTTTTTGATAATAATTGGTTTGGAATTTGCTATAACTTAAAATGAAACAAACACCTACACAACATATTGATTTCTATAAACAAATCGTCGAAGGACTAACCAACGGCGTTTTATTATTAAACCACCACCTGCTGTTGGACTATATCAATGCAGCCGGGGAAACACTTTACGAAATCAGCGCCAACCGCCTGAAGGGGGCAACACTGGAAGAACTATTTCCCGGCTCGGAAAACCTAATTGCAAAAATAAAAAGTGCGTTTGAATCGGGGCACCCCTTTACTGAGCGTGAATTGCTGCTACCACTGCCCAATCAACGACTGGTGACAGTGGACTGTGCGGTAACACCGTTAAATGATATGAAGGAATTTACAAATAAGCGCGCCATGTTAATTGAGCTAAACCAATTAGACCGCAGCATCCGCATTTCCAGGGAGGAAAAACAATTTGCCCAAAGTAATGCCATGCGGGCGCTCATACGGGGTCTTGCCCACGAAATTAAAAACCCGTTGGGTGGATTACGGGGTGCCGCACAATTATTAGAGCGGGAATTAAACAACGAGGAATTAAAAGAATTCACCAATATTATTATCGGGGAAGCCGACCGCCTGCGCAATTTGGTTAATCGCCTGCTTGGCCCCAACACATTACCCCACAGAGCATTAATAAATATTCATGAAATTACGGAACATGTCAGGCAATTGGTTCAGGCCGACAAACCGGACGAGGTGCTCATGACCCATGACTACGACCCCAGTATTCCGGAAGTCTATGCAGACCGCGACCAATTAATTCAGGCTTTTTTAAATATCACCATGAATGCGCTTCACGCCGTGGGGGAGAAAGGCGAAATTACCATTCGCACCCGAACTGTCCGCAAAATCACAATAGGACATAAGCGTTACAAACTGAGCTGCCAAATAGACATCATTGACAGTGGCCCGGGTATTCCCGAAGACATGATGGAGACGATCTTCTTCCCCATGGTGACAAACCGTGCTGAAGGAACAGGTCTGGGTTTATCTATTTCGCAATCGCTCATCCAACAACATAACGGATTAATTCAACTTACCAGCCAGCCAGGCCGAACCGTTTTCAGTGTACTACTACCCATTGAAAACCCCGAGTAACCAACAAATTGAGCACAGAAGCATGAACATTGTTGCAAGCAACCTGACCACCAACGATTCCAAAACCGTCTGGGTCATTGACGATGACCGCTCCATTCGCTGGGTCCTCGAACGAGCACTGAAGCAAGCCAACATGGAAGTGGAAACATTTGAAAATGCCAGCAAAGTACTGGAAGCATTGGAGACCCACAAGCCAAATGCCATTGTTACTGATATAAGAATGCCAGGTATTGATGGATTAGAACTACTGGAGAAGCTATCCCATCGTTACCCAGCGTTACCCGTCATTATCATGACAGCGCATTCAGACCTGGACAGCGCAGTATCAGCCTACCAGGGTGGTGCATTTGAATATCTGCCCAAACCATTTGATGTCGACGATGCCATCGAACTGGTTAACCGCGCCATTCAACACAGTGTCAGCCTGCAAACGGAATCACCTGCTGCGGAATCCACCGAAATGCCGGAAATTATCGGTGAAGCTGCCTCAATGCAGGAGGTATTCCGGGCCATAGGGCGACTTTCACGTTCTAAAATAACGGTGCTTATTAACGGTCAGTCCGGTACGGGAAAAGAACTGGTTGCCCACGCATTACACAAACACAGCCCGCGCGCCGACAAGCCATTTATTGCGCTCAATACCGCAGCGATTCCCAAGGACTTGCTTGAGTCCGAATTATTTGGCCACGAACGCGGCGCTTTTACCGGCGCACAAAACCAGCGTAAGGGACGTTTTGAACAAGCTGATGGCGGTAGCCTATTTTTAGATGAAATTGGAGACATGCCAGCAGAACTGCAAACCCGTTTATTGCGTGTTCTGGCCGATGGCGAATTTTACCGGGTTGGTGGTCACACACCAATCAAGGTCGATGTGCGTATTATTGCCGCTACTCACCAGGATCTGGAAAAAGGTGTCGAAGCAGGTAGATTCCGTGAAGACTTATTTCATCGCCTCAATGTCATCCGAATTCATATGCCCGCCTTACGCGAGCGCAAGGAAGATATCCCGCTTCTCGCGCAGCATTTTCTCGAATCTGCTGCCAAAGAACTAGGCATGGAAATAAAACGGCTGGATAAAGCCACTGAAACCTATTTGGCTCAACTGGACTGGCCTGGCAATGTACGCCAACTGGAAAATACCTGCCGGTGGCTGACCGTCATGTCACCAGGGAAAACCATACACATGGAAGACCTTGCGCCAGAGTTGGTTGAAGAAAGTAAAAAAACAGAAGACGCCAACGATTGGGAATCTGCCCTTAAACAATGGGCAAATCAACAACTGGTACGTGGCGAACAAACAATACTGCACAACGCCATCCCCCGCTTTGAGGAAATCATGATTAAAGCCGCATTAAATCATACCGGTGGAAGACGGCAGGACGCCGCAAAACTGTTGGGCTGGGGGCGCAATACATTAACGCGGAAAATAAAGGAATTGGGCATGGAAACAAACAAAGACGTTAGCTAGAAAAATATACTCGTGTCGTTTAGGATCTAGCGTAGTGTGCTTCCTATTTATTCTATGAGACTAAAAGCATGGGACTAAAAACATGGCACCAAAAGTGGGTTCTTTAAGAAAGCCGAAATGACGCGCCACAGCCGGACGATTGCAAGTAATTTCAACGCTTCCGCATCCTGCTCACGCCCCTTGTCAACATCCCTGTAGACAAGGCAGCCATGGATGCTGTTATGGAAGTTCTTATTGGAAAAAGTAGAGGAGGTGCAATTATACCTAAATCTTAAACTTAACACCCTGACAACCATATGTAATCAACGATGCAGAGATAACCATTAAAAACTCTTTTTCTCCTGGCGCAGTGCGGCGCCAATAGCCATCAGGCAATGCGCCTGCTGTTGTATTTCCAGGGGCACCTTGCTACTTATAATTTCGTTAATATCCAGCACACGGCAATTCAACCCCAGGTTAAATCCAAGGTAATCAACCAGGCCGGGGATCTCCGTATCCGTGGGCGCCAACACAACCCCCTTAAGCGGTGGTAAGGTAAAATATCGGTCATAATAATCAATAGACCGCTGAACTTCCAGCGTAAGCCGGTCATATTGTGCATTCATCTCTGTCTTGTCAAAATTTAATGGATCTATATTTGCCTGCTGTAGAAACTCAGTGCCGATATCAAGCGTTCTTGCCAGATAGAGTGTCGATTCCCGTGTGAGTACAACCAGCCCCTGCTGTTTTGACAAATAGATAAACGCGACACCATCCTGATCCTCGGGTAAATAACGCGTAATGTTGCGTAGCACCAGCTCGGGTACGTCAATCGTAGAAAGATTAAGTTCTGCTTCCTGCAGTGAAGTAACCTGATCTTTAACAACAGACATTTTTGACACCACCACATACAGACTACGCTGCCGACCACCCACACCACTGGCGGGTGCGTCAAAGATATCGATTACCGCATCATCAATATGAAAATCGATGAGTTCCTTGATTTGCCAACGAATGGCGCCCCGTAACTCCTCTTCGGGAACGTCCGGTGCCTCTGCACTCAATACGCTATAGTCGCCCAACTCCATCACGGTGGTACAATGCTTGTTTAACAGGCCGAATTTTTTAGCATTGGCTTGTACAATTTTTTTACTAAATCCCTCAGGCCCCCAAAAAACAAACCCACTTGCATTAAGCTTCGGAATATCGCCCGACAGATCAAAATCGGCAAAACCAACGCCTTCCTGGTTTGGCACCACGGCGGCAAAACTACTCCTTTCCTTCGATTTTTTTGTTAAAGAAAACACAACTCTATAACCTTCTCAATATCAGTGGGTTTCAATTTAGTGTCAAAGCAATAAGACGAATACTCACTAAGGGGCTGCTCCCACACATCGAACAGTATCAGTAACGGCGTTGGTTCGATGCACACAGCTGTTATCATGATAAGTTGGCACCGAAAAAGTGGCTCCTTTCCGCTTAATAATGATGGCATTGCCCATCGCAGATACACTATCCGCCTTAACATAAGAAGCTAATCCCGCCACCGATGGATAATCGTTGCTTGTCGCACGAACGACTGCCAGGGCATTTTTAACGGTACTGCTGACGTCCTGTTTCAGGGGATTCTCACGTACACCGTTAACCTCAATATAACGCGGTATTGCAACAGCGCTTAACATACCAATTATGACTAAAACCAACACTAGTTCTATCAGCGAAAAACCCTGACCCGACATATACCCACTTGTCTCCAAAAATCCAGTCCCAATGTTGACTTATCGGCAATAGAATATACTTTCTTAAATTCATTCATGTACAGATAACTTTTGATGCATAACCGAGGCAATGTGCCACTAGTACATCAACCAGGTGATATTGACGAGTTCAGTTGGTCTGTCAGCATTCAGGGCAAGGCAGGCCTCGTAGCGAATGGCCATCGTCCTTTGCAAGGGGCGTAACGCCGCCATGGATGCTGACAGATCAACCCTTCGGGCGCTCCTGTCATGTTTTGCGACGGCGTTGCCGTGCTTGACAAGGACGCTGCCATTGCCTGCGCACGGCGTCTTGTCGCAAAACATGACAGGAACGCTGAACCCGTCAATATCATCTGGTTGATGTACTATCCGGTTAATCAATTCACAATTTCCCGCCAGGACACCACCCCGGTGTTCCCCGACGTGGCGGGTCGAATTGCTACCGCCGCAATGGCCCAGGGTCGGGAAAACAAAAACCAGGACCAATTCATGTTGACACTGCCCGGCACTGCCTGAGGACCTAACGTTGAGCCTGCTCCTCTAACCCGCAAACAAAAACCACCACAAGTGCTTGATAATGCGTTCCAATACGAGGTTTGGGCCGCGCCGACACTCGGTGCCAGGAATCCAAACGTATAATTCTGCTCGCCTTGCACATCCATGACCCATGCATTAGGGGTTAGTGTTGTTATATTGACATTTGGGGTAGTGCTATTTCCCGAGGCACTAGCCGCCGCCTCAATGGGCACCGCCTGATCAACACCGGTAAATGACACTGCGCCTGCGACGACCCGTGCATTTCCGGACATGCTAACGGCAATAGCATTATTACCGGTTATCGGCGCAGTTAACTTCCACATTTCAACACGAATGGAACTGGCATTAGACTGCGCAACCACAAGTGATAACGGAATGCCGCCATAAGTTACGTTCGATACTGTCTGCCCGCCATTATTACGGAAACTAACGCCAACCAACAACGCTCTATTCGAGCCTGTTACATTGTGATTCCAAACCAAACTGTTGGTATTATTGCTATTGGAAAAACTGGAGGCACCAACATTGATTCCACTGCCGCCACCCCCAATATTAGCGATCGCCTGAATAGTACGTGATGTATTGGTATTTGCGCCTAAAGTCGCGCCCGTAACCTGTATGCGGCATTGATTTGCCGGTAAAGGGGTTACATTATCAAAGCCAGTGGTTTGTCCACCTGCAATGCTAAAACTTCCTTTTCCCAACGACTGGGTGGTCTGCAAAGTACTATCACATAAGGTCAATCCACTGCCATCACCAAGTCGCTGTAACGCGTTTTCCAATCCGGACTCAGCCAAAAACAATGCGGCAATACTGTCACTCTGGTTAAGACTGTCATTGATGCCAGTATTGGAAACATTAATGGACATAATTAACACCGCAACAACAACGCTTGCCAGTATCAATAAGGCCACAACTGATGACGCACCTTGCTGGGTTCGACAATCGTTCGAGACAAATCCAACGACACAATCGCGGGATCGAAACAACATTACGACTGATCCCGTAATGCCACCCGGGTTCGTTGCATAAAAACACCGCCAGTATCCGGATTTTGCAGTGTCAGACTGATTTCAACAAAAGCCACGTTAGCCTTACTGAACGTTACTGCGCCCACGGCATCATAATAAGAAAATGACATGGAAGATACTTCATCCGTAAGTGTCGCTGTTGCTGCCGGAACAGAATAACCCAAGCTGACAGTGGAGCCACTATAGGCAATGGTAACCGTGGTTACCGTTGCCGCATTTTTCACAAACGTAAAGTTAGTCGCGGTCATGCTTGAAATATCATACTCAGCACCATTATGATTAACCTGCCTAATCTCCCGTGCCATACGCTCACTCGCATAGCGTATTTTCTCCATTGATTGCAAATTCTCTGCCGTTAAACGCGCAGCGGTTAAACCCTGAGAAAAAATCGGCGCCGTCAATCCAGCCAAAATACCTAACAACACGATAACCATGACCGTTTCAATCATGGTAAATCCTGCAACCGTTTTATGTGCCCGTAATCTCATTAACGCAGCTAATGACCCGACCTGGAATATGACTAATAATCTGATACCAACAAGGTAACCACCGAGGTACTAACGCCATAATTGGCGGTAATCGTAAATAACTTACAGGATGCCACGCCGGGGCAACCGGATCCTGCATAAGGATTTGTTGCCACCACCGTAGGTGGCCCATTACCATTAAACGCGGTTAGTGCCGTCACACTAACGGTTGTGGTACTGCAATCACTAACGCCGCCCATGGCAAACCCATAGGTGCGCCGCGCAGAGAGCAAGTGCTCGGAACATTCCTGGGCCAACTGCGCGGCTGCCTGCAGATCTCGATTAATGCCCAGCGACTCCCCCATTTGCCCAAACAATCGTACCAGCGCTACCGACGATAAACTTAACACAATGATCGCCATCACAAGCTCGATAAGGGTAAAACCTGATTGAGATTTACGACGCATTAGACGGACATACCCCGCATGGCGTTCATTGTACGTAGCCCGTAATCGAGCTTAATACAATGTTACGGGTCGATGACCCGGCAACTAGCGAAAAAGTTCGGGCTGGTGTAGTACTAATGATGCTCCCACTGGAGACAGGACGTCCCAGACTATCAAAATCGGTCACTGCCGGCGTAGATGCCAACGACAACGATACCCCGCTTTGTAATACCACATTAAAGGCCTCGTTGGTGGCCGGATCTATCACGGGGCTAACATCACATGGCGCCGGACCAGGAGAAGTGACACAACTCACCGAATAGCTGTTAGCCGCAATGGTCAAACGAAGCGGTACACCCCAGATACTGGCGAGATATTGTGTATGCTTTAAATGTGCCTGAAATAAATTAGCTTGGGAAGGGAGTTTTAACTCACTGTCAGATGGCCATCGGGCCACCGCATAAGCCGACAAAATACCGACGAGAGTTATTACGGTAACGAGTTCAATTAGGGAAAAACCGTTGCATGGTTTCATGTGACATTTGGTTGCGTATTTAAAACAGGCACCGGTCATAACAAAACCGGTGCCCTATAATTACATTACCTTAATTAAGTGATGCCATGACCAATAAAATTGGAGGTCTTGGTACCCCGGGTTAAAACACAGCTGGTGGTAGCACCAATTGCGATGGCTGCAGTTGCATCCAATGAATATCCGGTGGGCAGACCGCCCTCCAATACCCCGGCCAAATCGGCACAGTCATTTACAGGTCCGCTACCCTTGGCACCATCCATGCTGCGCACTGCGTAGTTAATGGCAGAGGCTGAACCCAATGCGCCAGCAACACCATCCACGGCCGCCTGCTCAGCGTCACCACTTACATCAACAAAACTTGGAATCGCTGATGCTGCTAAAATACCCAATATCACAATCACCATCACAAGTTCAATTAACGTAAAACCACTTTGTTGCTTCTTCATAATGTCCTCCAAACGACACAAATACCAATACCACAAAAAACCAATAATTCAAGGCCAGCTGTTACACCTGAATTTTTAATATGTTCAAACATTCATAATTCAGCCGGCTGTCTAATCATAGATATCGTCCACTTACTACAATTCCTTTAACTCGATCACAAAATAACCACCAATGCCTCAAATACCCTGCCGGGGGGACTAATTTGTTGTTTTAAATACAAAATCAGGACTTATGTAGCGCCACATTCGCAATACCCCACATTGGTAGAAAAACCCCTAACGCCAACACCAGAATAATCATGCCAATCGCTATTGTTAATATAGGTTCAATGGACGCGCTCAGTCGGCTGATATCGTATTCCACTTCCATGTCATAATAATCCGCCACTTCCTTCAGCAACTCGTCCACAGCACCCGTTTCTTCACCAACCGTTAACATTTGCAACACCAGGCTATCAAACATGCCCGTGGCTAATGCCGTATGCGACATACTTTCGCCTCGCTCAATACCGGTTCGCATATCCAATATATTCTTTTCAACAAAGGTGTTATCGAGTGCCTTGGCAACCACGGTGATAGCGGTAATTAATGGCACCCCCGCCTTGGCGGACATTGCAAACAATCGCGTAAAACGCGCCAGCGTTGCACGATAAATAATGTCGCCAATCAATGGTAACCGTAATTTAAGTTTATCCCAACGGTATAGGCCATCGGCTGTTTTCAAATAAGACTTAAGCCATACTACGCCTGCGGCAATAGCGCCAAGTATAATCATCCAGTAATTGCTAATGAAGCTCGAAGTGCCCACCAGTATTTTGGTTGCAAGCGGTAACTCTGCGCCATAACGAGAAAACATTTTTGCGAACTCTGGAATTACAAAAATATTAATCACAAATATTGCAATACCAATGGCGATAATGACAAACATCGGGTAACGCAATGCAGAGCGTATTTGCTTTTTTGTCTTTTCATCTCGCTCGAGATAATGGCTTAATTGTATAAAAATGGCGTCCAACGTACCGGATGTTTCCCCAATCCGTATCATACTAACGTAGAACAACGAAAATATTTTGGGGTGATCACTGAGCGCCGTCGCCAATTCGTGACCGGATTGCAAACTCAATGAAATGTCATGTATGGCGGTTTTTAACGTAATGTTTTTCGTGGATTCTGCAAGCCCCGCTAAAGCACTTAAAATCGGCACACCGGTTTTCATTAAACTGTGCATTTGGCGGCTAAACTGAATGATATCCGTGGCAACGACTTTAGGCGGGAACCACGCTTCCCAGCTAATATCCGAACTTTTATTGTCCGAAGCTGGGGTAATATCAATTGGCACTAAACCGCTTTGTAACAACTGTGCAGCCACCGCATCCGAACTGTTTGCGTCCATGAGTCCTTCAATGGCGTCTCCACGCTGCCCCCTTGCCTTATATTGATATAATGACATGGTTTATTCAATCCATCCGCTAATTCTAATGACTTCATCCAGCGTGGTAACTCCATTTTTTGCCAAGCGTAGCGCACTGGTGACCAGGGGCTCGTAACTTTCGCTGGCAATGGCCTTGTTTTTAAAATCCACATAATCTTTTCGACGCATCGCGTCAGCCTGTGCTTCATCCACTTCCAATAACTCATGCACCGCAACTCTACCCGTATACCCCGTATAATTGCATTTTTGACAACCCTTGCCATATTTGAGTTCGACATCGTTGGCTTCCGCCATTAACACGTTTTCCAACCATATTTTATGGTTATGACCGGGCTCATAGCCAGCAATGCAGTTATTACAAATTCGCCTCACCAAACGTTGTGCCAATATCACATGAACGGCTGAGGCCACTAAAAAACTCTCAATCCCCATATCAATTAAACGCAGTGCGGTACTCACCGCATCGTTAGTATGCAGTGTGGACAAGACTAAATGTCCGGTAATGGAGGCCCGCAGTGCTATCTCGGCAGTTTCTTTGTCGCGAATTTCCCCTAACAAAATAACGTCTGGATCCTGACGCAGCGTTGAACGAAGCACGCGCGCAAAATCAAGGTCAATTTTTGTATTGACCTGCACCTGGTTAATTCGTGGCAATTGAAACTCCACCGGGTCTTCCACAGTAATGATTTTTCGTTCCGGTGTATTCAGCTCATGAAGCGCCGCATATAAAGTAGTGGTTTTACCACTACCCGTGGGCCCCGTTACCAGCATTAGTCCGTGTGGCTTGTGAATCGCCTTGCGAAGACGGTCCAGCATTGATTCTGACATACCAAGTTGATCCAGCCCAATCACGCCGGCAGACTGATCCAACAGACGCATCACCACTGATTCACCAGTGGATGTAGGCATGGTTGACAAACGTACGTCAATTGAATTGTCTTTGAGCTTTAAGTTAAATCGGCCATCCTGTGGCATTCGTTTTTCAGAAATATCCAGACCGGCCATTAGTTTCAACCTTGAAACCACGGCGCCGGCAATTCGTTTTTCATCCATCACCTGCTCGTGCAAAACACCATCTACCCGGCGGCGTATTCTCAACACATTCTCGTCAGGCTCAATATGAATATCAGATGCTTTAGCTCTAACCGCATCTTCAAATACCGACTCCAGTAACTTTACGACTGGAGCGTCACTACGGGCCGCCGTCTGGTCAAGCGTTTCCAGATCGAAGACATTATCTGACATTTCCTCGCCCAGCTCGGTCGCCAGGTTCTTTAGTTGATCATCGTGCTGGTATATTTTTTCAAAGGCGCTCAGCAAATCACTTTCTTTAATGACGGCAAGGCGCACCTCGCGCTTCAACAGCCGTACCAGCTCATCATAAGCAAAAATATTGGTGGGGTCTGCCATTCCCACCAGCAACCCATCACGGGTATCCTGAAGGGCGATCACCCGATAGCGTCTTGCGATTGTTTCCGGAATTGACTTTGCCACCTCCAGGTTTAGCGGGTAATTCCCAACGTCGATGTACGGTAGCTTTAATTGTTCCGACAGGAGGTTTAGTAGAATATCTTCTTTTACATAGCCATTCTCGATTAACACACGCCCCAATTTACGACCAGAGTTTTTCTGCTCGGCAAGCGCTTCTCCCAACTGAATTTCAGAAATAAGCTTATGCTCTACCAGCAAATCACCAAGGCGAATCCTTTTCTTTAGCGACATGCTACATCAACCCTCAGCCTTTACACTGCCGGAAACCAGTGTTGTAATACGTTGCTGCGCGAACAACTTCACTTTCTCAGTCGGCAAGTTTAGTTCCACCGCATTGGTGTAAGCCTCCAGGGCATCATTCACGTTATTCATTGCGTCCAGCGACAGCGCCAAACCCAGCCACCACAATGCATTCGCGGGTTCATCCATCAACATTCTACGGTAAACCTCAACTGCGTTTTGATAAGATCCAGCCTGGTTATAGCCAACGGCCAGTAGCGCATAATAGCTGGCATCAACCATTTGTGTTTTTATGGCCTGCTCTAACACCCAAACTGCTTCATCATGCTTACCCTGCCGCATTAACAACTGGCCTTTGAGTTTGTAATACTCGGGCTGCGCGGGGTTCAATTGTAACCCGATGTCCAGAATCTGCTCTGCGAGAGACAGGCTATCCTGCTTAATCAACAACGCAACCAATAGTTTTCTGGCATCGTGGTGTTGCGCATACTGATCTAATGCACCCTGCAACGACTGTATTGCCAACGGTGCTTGCTGCCGTGTAATCGCTAACAATGCATCGTGGTAAGCGCGTTCCGCTTGTTGTTGAGGGGACCCAGGTCGTGCTGTTTTATATATTTTATACAGAGATACTTCCTGAGAAATATCTGCATTATCGACACTAACATCATCCACTGCACGGCCATCAGTATCGGTAACACCAATATCGGTAGCTTCAATAACAGCACCAGCAATGGCGCACGGCAAAGAGAGCATCACCCAAAAGGCAATCCCCAAATAAGCGATATATTGTGCCGCTGGGTAATTTAACGATGAACGATTGTCATTTTTAGTAAGTAACATAGCATCCTCTGCTCCTAGCGATCCAAACCGTACTCGCTACTGATATTTTTGAAAGACAGCTTATGCTCCCCGACGACATCGCTCCAGACTTTTCCATTTTCGATAACGATCGGCCTCAGCAATATCACCAATTCACTTTTCTTTATTGATTTTTGCTCATGCCGGAATAAACCGCCAATAATCGGCAGACTACCCAGTATTGGCACACTCGCCGTGTTATCCCTGGTAATATTTTGCATTAATCCACCAATGACTACGACCTGACCACTGCGAGCCCTGACGATACTATCCGATTCTCTTATTGTGCTTAAGGCCAAAGGTATATTGATACTGTCACTGGCACTGATATCAATCTGTTTGACCTTTTCATTTACATTACTAACCGACGGATGCACGTACAAGGTAACTTCACCTCGCGCGTCAATTTGAGGAAGAACATCCAATGCAACACCGGAAAAAAATGGTGTTAGTTCAACATTAATGGATTGGTTGGTCGATGTTCCGTTTTCAGTTGTTTCTGTCGTAATGTCGGTAACAAAAAACTCATCAGACCCAACCTTGATCACCGCCTTCTGATTATTTACCGTTGACACTCGGGGACTAGATAGCACATGTACATTTCCCTGCGTTTCCAGGGCCTCAATGAATGCGGTAAAATTCTTTAAATTTACCGCTGCGGAAAACACGCCGCCAAAGGCAGACGTGGCAGCGCCCTGAACCTGGCTTAAATTCAGCGGATCCAGAATACCTGTTGCGCCCGCAATATCCGACAAGCCATTACCATTAAAGACCGTGCCACCACCCGTCTGACCCAGGGTCGCCGTGCGGCTACCATGACTGAATAGAGCAGCCCAATTAATGCCAGACTGGTAACCATCACTTAGCTCAACTTCGAGTATTTTTGCCTCCAGCACCACTTGCCGTGCAATGATATTTTGTGTCGCCGTTAAATAGTCCTGTACCTGACGAAGCTCAGCAGGTAACGCACGTACCACAACCACGCCAGATTGCGGGTTAACAACCACGTTACGACCATCCAATTCCCCCACAATAGCCTTTAGCGCCAACGCCAGCTCTTCCCAGAAGTCAGCGTCGGAAAAGGTATCCACTTTACTACCGGAAACCGAGGTAGTTTTAGATATTTTGTTGTCGTCACTTGACGCATTGCCAGAGTTGGATTTACTGCCCCGCGCTTCCGATAACTGGCCTGAACTGACTCGAATTTGCGAACTACCCTGACGCCTTACGTTGAGATAGTTTATACTGAAAATACGAGACTGCATGGTATCGTCCAACACCTCATAACCGGTCGCTGTTAAACGATACTCAAATCTATAGACGTTACGAATGATCTTCATCACTTCATCCACGGTAACGTTTTTTAAATCCAGGGACATTTCACCCGACACATTTGGGTGCACGACCATATTAAGCGGGGTATCCTTGACCAGACTCATCAGCACCGTTTTCGCCGGCGCCTTGTCAACGTAGAGATCAAAGCGCTCTTCCATTAGGGATTTTTTCGCGGCCGTGACCTGCACATCAACTGATGGCGTTAGCGCATCACTAATATCAGTATCAACGGGTAGTACTATCGAATTACCCAGTGGAGAGCGTTCACCGACAATCGTCAGATCGCTTGATAATGACGAAATTTCTTCAGCGTTTTTCTGCACCAGCGCCTTCTGCCGTTCTTTTATCAGCATTGTTTCGCAGGCTGAAATCAATACAGTGAGCAGCAGAATCATGCTGACTTTCACCATTTTGTTTATCATTAGCATCAGTTACCTTCCCTACCGCTGCTTATCGGCTGTTGTCTCGGCTGCCTCTTTATATTCTTTTGATTTAGATACAAAGTAACCAGTTTTCCTGACCGGCGAAGTGTGACGGTAGCCGATGATATGTCAATCACCACCGCAGCATCCACTTCATCACCCACGGCAACCGCTTTGTCGTTGATAATGGCAATACTGCGTTTCTGCGCTATTAACGTCGAGGTCACAACTAATATTTTATGTGTTGGCTTTACCACCACAATACTTTTTGGTTTGGCTTTA
>Ga0316204_10006945_pt1 | contig 16974 bp, 12 predicted proteins | sample 6monrhotite_MG_2_FD_205661 | JGI IMG/M metagenome (GOLD analysis project Ga0316204, IMG submission 205661) | Microbial mat bacterial communities from mineral coupon in-situ incubated in ocean water Damariscotta River, Maine, United States -... | ecosystem: Environmental > Aquatic > Marine >... | reverse complement strand
AATAATTCCTATGATACCAATCGATAATTCAACAAGAGTCTTACTTATTCGTCGATTGTTGTGGCTAACAGTATTAACAAGCGCTGTTTGTTTACTGGCAACTTGGGCATCCTTTAACATTTTCTAAAACCTCATTTTAACAATTTATATTTCTCTACGAATTGGCTTTGTGAAATTAGCCAACCATTTATTTATACTTTTTACTAATACATTATCTGTGCCAATTTTTTTCTGTACTCTAACCTTTTGTATTTAATAGTTTTTTACAAATTAGACTAATAAAACGATAATCTTTAGTGTAAAATTTGCTAAAGATTGGTTAAATTAACTAATAGCAAATACAATTTTAATGTTGTTTTTCACAATCGATAGACTCTTACTGAATTTTTCCTGTTAAACAGATAAAGGTGGGCTAAATAATTTATGAGAAATCCAAACGATAATTTAATTGGTGAATCAAGCTGTTTTCTAGAAGTGCTTGAGCAAGTATCAAAGCTCGCACCTATCGATAAACCTGTTTTAGTAATAGGGGAACGGGGAACCGGTAAAGAACTGATTGCTGCCAGATTGCACTACCTTTCGAGTCGTTGGGATCAACCCTTTATAAAACTGAACTGCTCGGCAATTAATGAAAATTTATTAGAATCCGAGCTATTTGGTCACGAGAGTGGCTCATTTACCGGAGCTAGTAAGAGACACCTTGGTCGGTTTGAATTAGCCGATAAAGGAACCTTATTTTTAGATGAGCTAGGTAATAGCTCACAAAGCGTACAAGAAAAGTTACTTAGAATTATTGAATATGGTGAGTTTGAAAGAGTTGGAGGCAATAAAACCATTAAAATTGATGTCCGAATCGTTGCTGCAACAAACGAAAATTTACCCAAGCGTGCAGCCGAAGGTAAATTTAGAGCGGATCTTTTAGACCGACTTGCTTTTGATGTTGTAACTATCCCTCCGCTTAGAGCAAGACCCAGCGACATTCTTATTTTAGCACGCCATTTCGCACTTGAAATGACCCGAGAGTTAAAGCGAGATTTTTTTGCCGGTTTTAATAAAAATGCAGAAATACAGCTTGCATCCTATGGGTGGCCAGGAAATGTAAGAGAACTCAAAAATGTTATAGAACGGACTATTTATAAAAACGATCCCGAAGAAGTAATCGCTGACATCCAGTTTGACCCTTTTGATTCACCTTACCGAATAGACAATGATAACAAAATCTTATTTGATGATAATGTTGTCGATGCAAAAAACCAACTCGCCTCGACAGAAGTTCAAACAGAACATAAAACAAACTCCAAAGGCAACTTACCCTTTGATGATAAAAACTTTCCTGTCAATTTAAAACAATCAATGGCCGACACAGAAGTCAAACTTATCAACAAAGCCCTAGAAATATCGCAATATAACCAGAAAAAGTGTGCAGATCTGCTTGGCTTGACTTATCATCAACTAAGAGGATATTTAAAGAAATATCAATTATTAGAACATAAGGACTAATTTGTCTTTATTTAATGCTGTTACTTACTTTTGATAGCTATCAACAGTTCAGGAAAAACGATAAATTAAAAGTTATTCAATGAAAAACTTAAATACACTTTTCTCGGCTCTGCTGGTCTATTCATTATTCTTAGTCGGCTGCTCGAAGGACACAGGTTCCACGGTTAAAGACAAGGTATTAGTCTATTGTTCTGAAGCTAGTCCGCAGAGCTTTAATCCTCAGCTAGTCACTTCCGGTTCTACCTTTGATGCCTCCAGACAAATCTATAATCGTTTAATTGAATTTAAGCCCGGCAGCAGCCATATAGCTAGCAGTCTCGCGAGTAAATGGGAAATTTCCGATGACGGTAAAGAATATATTTTTAACCTACGTGAAAAAGTTAAATTTCACTCCACAGATTATTTTAAGCCAACTCGAGACTTTAATGCTGACGATGTTTTATTTTCTTTCCAACGTCAATGGAAAAAACAACACCCTTATCACTATGTTTCAAATCTAGGATTTCGGTACTTCGAATCGATGGGTCTAAACCATCGTATCAAAGACATCATAAAACTAAATGATCACCAAATAAAGTTTATCTTAAATAGGCCTGATGCGACATTTTTGGCAACATTGGCCATGGACTTCACTTCAATTCTATCAGCGGAGTATGCTGAACAACTACTTACTAAAGGGCACCCTGAGAACTTAGATAACCATCCAATAGGAACGGGCGCATTTCAGCTTGTCCGTTATCAAGCCGATGCGTTTATTAGATACAAAGCACACCCACAATATTGGAAAGGAAAAGAAAAATTAGAAGAATTAGTCTTTGCAATTACTCCCGATCCTTCGCTTCGATTTGCTCGTTTAATTGCTGGCGAATGTGATCTCATGGCAAAGCCGCTACCAATACATCTCAAAGCTGTAACCAACTATCCTTATATTCAAACGATGAATGAGCCAGGTTCAAATATCGCTTACCTTGCGATGAATACAAACAAAAAGCCTTTTGATGATCCAAAGGTGAGAGAGGCTTTAAATTATGCGATCAACAAAGATGCATTAATAAAAATTGTTTATCAAAATACTGCTGAAATAGCCAAAAATCCAATACCTCCCAACATGTGGTCTTATAATCGAGACACACCAACCATTCCATTTTCTTTGGAAACAGCTCAAAAGCTGTTAACCCAAGCTGGTTACCCAAATGGATTTGAAATGGATTTGTGGGCGATGCCTGTTCAACGTTCTTATAACCCAAACGCAACAAAGATGGCTGAATTAATTAAACAAGATCTAGAAAAAATTGGTATTCGTACAAAAATTGTTACATATGAATTCGGTGCTTTTTTAGAAAAAGTAAAAAAGGGTGAACACCAAACAGCATTACTTGGCTGGATAGGAGACAACGGCGATCCAGATAATTTTTTCTCGCCCTTATTGAGTTGTAATGCGACACTTTCAGGTAACAATGCAGCTTTCTGGTGTAATCCAACCTTTGATCAGCTGATCAAACAAGCTGGAATGATTTCTGATATATATACACGTACTCAACTTTATCAAAAAGCCCAAGAACAATTTAGTAAAGCCAAACCTTGGGTACCTATTGCACACTCCAGACAATTCATTCTAGCGAACAAGCGAGTCAAAAACTTTCACTTAGCTCCAACTGATGGCGTTTATTTTAGCGGCGTTACGCTAAAAACATCATCAAACGGTAAAATACAAAACTAGCATTATGTCTATAATCATGCTTCGCCAATTACTTAATTTCGTTATCAGTTTATTTGTACTGACTCTTTTCACCTTTGGTTTGACCCACCTATTTCCAGAAGACACAGCTTTCATAATTTCGCAAAACTTACAACCTAACAGCCTTGTAAAAATAGAAGATGTGGTTTCTGATAGCAGCCATTTTTTTAGTGAATACGTCCAATATGTCAATCAAATATACCAAGGAAATTTAGGTTTTTCTTCTGTACGAGGAACGTCTGTTTTTAAAGAATTTTTCATTTATTTTCCGGCAACACTTGAGTTATCTTTAGCAGCATTGCTGTTTGCAATTTTTGCGGGAATTCCATTAGGGATAATTGCCGCAAAAAACAAAAATAAATGGCCTGATAAATTAATTGTCTCAAGCACTTTATTTGGTTATTCAATGCCCATATTTTGGTGGGCAATGTTACTTATTCTATTTTTTTCCTTATGGCTAGGAATCACTCCTGTAGCAAGCAGAATAGGGTTTGAATATGATATTCAGCCAATAACCGGATTTATGCTTATCGATACTTTGTTGTCAAATAAAAGCTATTCTATTGAAGCATTTTACAGCGCATTACATCATATGTTGTTACCTGCTATTGTTCTTGGAACAATTCCTTTGGCAGTTCTTACACGCTCAACCCGTTCAGCTATGATTTCAATATTAACTGAAGATTATATTCGAAGTGCTAAAGCAAGAGGTTTATCGCTTACCAGTGTTATTTGGAAACATGCTTTGCGAAATGCGATGATACCAATCGTTACCTCTATCGGTTTGTTAATCAGTATATTAATTACCGGATCATTGATAACAGAAAGTATTTTTTCCTGGCCCGGAACCGGTAAGTGGTTGTTAGAAGCTGTTTACCGTAGAGACTTTACAGTTATTCACGGCGCAATATTAGCAATAGCAAGTTTCATTATTCTAGTTCACTTTTTATTAGACCTTCTCTCTATTTATTTAGACCCAAGAAGGAGAAGAGCGTAATGGATTTACGATCACAATTTTATTCGCAAACAAAAGTCCCCAGTAATCTATTTCGATGGTGGTCTCAATTTCGCTCGAACAAATTATCACTTATTGCTTTAGTGGTATATTTAATCATCGGCACATTTGCATTGTTTGCACATTTTATCGCCCCCTTTGATCCAACCACCCAATTTACTGATGCTATTCATATTCCTCCCTCTTGGTACGACGAAGGCCAAACCAAATTTATTTTAGGTACCGATTATATTGGCCGAGATATTTTTTCCCGATTAGTCTTTGGAGCCCAATTATCCTTGTCATTAGCTTCAATAGTGGTTTTTTTATCTGCTTCTGTCGGTATTACTTTAGGCGTTGTATCAAGCTTTGCTAACTATGGGATAGACAGTTTAATCATGAGAATTATGGATTTTATCTTAGCAATCCCTTCACTAATATTAGCCGTTGTAATCGTCGCAATAATCGGCCCAGGTTTGCCGAATGCCATTTATGCAGTTGCATTAGTTCTTGTTCCTCATTTTGTAATGGTGACACGAACGGCAATTGAACAAGAAAAAAACAAAGAGTATGTAACAGCAATGTTGCTTGATGGTGCATCAAAAACGAGGTTGTTTTTTAACACTATTTTACCTAATATTTTTCCGCCAATTATCGTCCAACTTACTTTTGCTTTTTCAACTGCAATATTGGAGATAGCTACCTTGGGTTTTCTGGGACTAGGCGCTCAATCACCAGATCCCGAGTGGGGTACAATATTATCTGAGTCTCATCATAATATAATGTTTGCTCCTTGGACCGTCTCTATTCCTGGACTCGCAATTTTCTTTACCTTACTAAGTGTTAACTTAGTTGGTGACGGATTACGAGATGCCATTGATGCAGAGAAAAAATAATGAATTTACTGCATATTGAAAATCTCAGCGTCGAATTTTTTAGTAACAATATTGCTCTGCCAATTGTTGATCGTTTATCTCTTCGGATGTCAGAGAATGAAATTCTAGGAATTGTTGGAGAATCTGGTTCGGGTAAGAGCATGTTAGCACTTGCTATTATGGGATTATTATCGCCAAAAATGTCGATGCGTGCAGACTACTTAAATCTCGATGGCCAGGACTTAATGAAATTATCGCAGCCTGATAGACAGCAGTATATATCATCAAAAGCATCAATTATTTTTCAAAACCCTAAATCCAGCCTTAACCCATGTTTTACAATTGCGGCACAATTAGATGAAACATTATCAGCACATGGGATACATCATCGCACAGAACGAAAAAACCGTGCGTTGGAATTGCTAGATGAAGTTGGAATAAACCGTCCAGAATACGTTTTACCACTATTTCCGCATCAACTATCTGATGGAGGAAATCAAAGAGTAGCGATTGCAATGGCACTCGCTTGTAAACCAAAGTTATTGATTGCTGACGAGCCAACAACTGCACTCGATGTCACCATCCAAGCTCAGATTCTGGATCTAATAGTCAAACTCAATAAGACCGAAGGGTTAAGTGTCATATTAATCACTCACGACTTTGCCCTACTCTCCGAAACAACCGATAAAATAGGTGTCATTTATTCGGGTCAGATGATGGAACATGCATCAACTAAAAATATATTGAGTTCTGCAAAGCACCCTTATACTCAATCACTACTAAATAGCATCCCTCAATTAGGGAAAAGACATAGTAAAGGCAGTCGTTTGTTTAGTTTACAGGGACACATCCCATCAATCGACCAACTGCCAGTTGGTTGCCGTCTTGGACCACGCTGCCCTAAAGCAGAAAAAATATGTGTTAAACCACCGAAACTAATCAGCGTAAAAAATCATGGTAAGGTTAGATGTCATTCAGCTAAAAATAACAAGGTAATAAAACAACAAAAGAACTCTGACAAACGACTCGGAGAAAATGTTTAAATGCCCTTACTTCGCGTAGAAAATATCTGCAAAACATTCAAGAAGTCCTCAGGTCTATTTGAAAAGGCATCTGTAGTCAAAGCTAATTGTAATATTTGTCTGAATCTAGAAAAAGGAAAAACCTTAGCTATCGTTGGCGAGTCAGGTTCAGGAAAATCAACACTTGCTAGACAAATCATTGGGATAGAAAAACCAACTAGCGGTTCAGTTTGGCTCAATAATCAAAAGTTAAAATATGGAAATCGTAAAGACAGGAAAAAACGATTTACCAATATCAGAATGATATTCCAGAATCCGTACGATTCATTGAATCCCAATCTAAGAATAGGGCATTCACTCGAACAAACCCTTATTATTAACACGCCACTTTCGAAGAAGCAGCGACAAAAAAAGATAGAAGCAACATTAGAAAAAGTGGGATTAATAGCTGAAGATCAACATAAGTACCCCCATATGTTTTCTGGAGGGCAAAGGCAGCGTATAGCAATTGCCAGAGCAATCATACTTGAGCCGAGTATTATCATCGCTGACGAGCCTTTATCCGCTCTTGATGTATCAATACAATCTCAAATTATTAACTTATTGCAAACTCTTCAGGAAGAAATGGGAATTTCATATATCTTTATTTCCCATAACCTTAATGTCGTTGAGCATATCGCTGATACGATTATGGTTATGTACCATGGACGTGTTGTCGAATATGGTAACGTTTCTCAAATATTTGATGAACCGTTACATCCCTACACTCAAGCATTGTTTGCCAGTACGCCAATCTATAAAAACCGGTTCCCTCAGTTTTTACCTCAAGGTCCAAAAAATAAACTGATTAATGAGTCAAAAGCTTGTGCTTTTGCAAGGCGTTGTCAATATTGCCAAGAGCGGTGTATAAATGAAAGTCCAGAACTAGTCGAAACAAGTGAAGATTACCAAATCGCTTGTTTCAAATTTGAATAACCGTAGTTTTTATGACTAGGAAAAACATAAACTATCCGGCATATTACTGAATGCCAGATAGTTAAAAACTTAAACGTTTTTGATAAACGAAGATTTTATCGATTTATATTGTCGAGATTAAGAGTAACATCTGCGTTACTTCTTTGGTTCTCAATCAAACTTCCATAGTCCGCATCACCGTAGAATCGAATCATGCGCTGGCTAGTTTGAATTTTCACGGCCTCTTCGGTTTGATCTAATTGACCATTTTGTATGTCGTTTAATATCAAAACAACCAGTTCATTGGCGTCCTGCATTGTATCAATAGTACTCTCTTCATTCATTGGTCTATTCATCTTAAAGAAATGTTGAAGCTGGCGATAAGGTAAAACGGCACTCGTCCGCTCTGTTTTATCGAGATCTTTCCAAACCAAAGATTTACTCGCTAACAAATTAGTAGCATCTTCTTTGTTTCGTAATTTTTCTTTAATCAAATTGGCGTAATCTACCGTCAAGTCTTTTGCTTTACTCGATTTTAAAGTAGCAATTACTTGCTCTTTTACTTTATCAATCGGCTGTATTTCACTTTGCTGATGACGATTTAACCGCATTACAATAACGTGGTTTTCATTTAAACTAATTAAGTTTGAGTTAATATTTGCATGCAGCACATTTTCGCCAAATGCTTCTTCTTGTAACTCCACGTTTGTAAAAATGCCTACTGCTGAATTTCGTCCAAACATAGGGCTGGTTTTAATCTCAACACCGATCTCTTTTGACACTTCAATTAAAGAATCAGAAATTTCAAATGATTTTTCTTCTAAAATTTTCGACTTCGCATAAAACTCTTCCTCAGCCAATTGAGTTTTTAACGTGGTAGCAATTTGATCTTTAACATCATTTAGAGCCTGAGTCTCACCTTCAATTAATTCAGTCAATTTGATGATGTGGTAACCAAATGATGTTTTTACCGGTTGAGAAATGTCACCAACTTTTTCTAAAGCATTCATTGCATTTTCAAAAGACTCTTCCATATCACCGGCAGACAACACTCCTAAATCGCCATCACTTTCCGCAGAAAATTCATCACTTGATTCAGACTTAACAAGCGCAACAAAATCTTCACCAGAATCAAGCTTTGCTTTAATTGATTCTGCTCTAGCTAAAGCGGCTGAATCATCATCATTAACTGCAATCAAAATATGTGATACTTGTCGCTGTTCATCAGTTCCGAAACGATCAATATTTTCGTTGTAATAAGAAAGTATTTCTTCATCAGCGATTTGGATATCTTTTTGTAAACTATCAATGGAAAGCTCTATATAATCCAAAGAAATTTTTTCTTCGACTCTAAATTGCTCTTTAGTTTGCTCATAAAAAGCGGTAATCTCTTCTTCAGAAATTTCAATATCTGCGTCAAATAGTGAATATTTAATAGCTAATGCTCTACCACTTCTCTGTTGTCCAAGAATTCTGTATTCATTTGATAATTCAGAGGGAAGAACAAATTCACTTGCAGAAACGCCAGAAGACAATTGCTGTAAGGTAAAATCAGAAACGAGCGTGTCTTTAAACTTAGCGCGAGACATTCCAACATTAACCAACGCTCTATCTAATAAATCAGAAGAGTAAACACCTTCAGATTGTAAAGCTGGCATCTCCTGAATTGTCTTACGAATTTGCTGGTTGGAAGCGCGCAATCCCAAATCTCGGGCTGTTTGTAATGCAACGGTTCTTGAAATCAAACTTTGTAGTACATTTTCTCTAAAGTTTCTTTCTTGTTCTTCCGTTTTTACAAACTGATTAAAAGCTTCACCGTACTGTGCTTTAGTTCGAGAATAAGCTCTTTCAAAATCTTGAGTACTTACACTTTCATCATTAACGACCGCGGCAGCATAAGGGTCACCTAAAAATAATGCCGAAGTAAAATAACCTGCTCCTACAAAAGATATACAAATAGCAAAAATCAAAATTTTCGCCCAAGGTTTTTTGACACCTTCTCTAATACTATCCATCACCATAATTAATTCACTTTTTCAATAAACAATAATTTTTTATAAACAATAAAAAAACGCGCCCTATAGAAGGCGCGTTAATTTTTGGCGGAGTGGACGGGACTCGAACCCGCGACCCCCAGCGTGACAGGCCGGTATTCTAACCAGCTGAACTACCACTCCACACGATTCGCTTATACAGTCCGCTTTGTTTTAATTGCTATATTAACAAAACGAAATGTAAAAACTTGGTGGGCGCTAGTGGGCTCGAACCACTGACCCTCGCCTTGTAAGGGCGATGCTCTCCCAGCTGAGCTAAGCGCCCTAAATTAACGGTGGCTAGTTTACCGCGTCTTTCAGACCTTTTCCAGCCTTAAATCCAGGAACTTTAGCTGCTTTAATTTGGATAGTAGCACCAGTTTGTGGATTACGACCTTGACGAGCAGCTCTATCTTTTACAGAGAAAGTACCAAAACCAACTAAAGCAACCGAATCACCTTTTCGTAGGCTTTCAGTAACAGCATCAACCATCGCGTCAAGAGCACGACCAGCAGAAGCTTTAGAGATATCAGCACCAGATGCCACAGCATCAATTAATTCAGATTTATTCACAATGTTCCCCTTAATAATTCTTTTCTATTTGTATTTAGAGCATACAGTAAATGTGTAAATTCCTTTCATGCCCCATCCGATTAACTTTATACCAATGGACGAATTTAACTGTCAAGCAACAATTGCCATTAAACGGAGAAAAACGCTCGCTTTGCTTTAATTTCCCTTATCTCAGCCACAATTCATCAATAAATGAGCAAATATTAAACAAATTCAATAAAATACTTATTTTAATGCGGTTTTGATTTTCGTCCCACAGTTAAAGATGTTTTAGATTTTTCTTTCGATTTTTTCACCGCCATTTTTGGCTCTATAATCAAAGGAACTGGCATACTAATTAATGCTTTTTCCAATACCTCATCAATCCAGCGAACAGGTAATATTTCTAAATCACCGATCACATTTTCTGGAATTTCTGCTAAATCTTTTACATTTTTTTGGGGTATCAAAACTCGCTTAATTCCTCCGCGATGAGCAGCAAGCAATTTTTCTTTTAATCCTCCTATTGGTAAAACTTCTCCGCGTAGTGTTATTTCTCCAGTCATAGCGACATCTCTCCTCACTGCAATTCCGGTCAAAGAAGAAACAATCGCTGTACACATCGCGCAACCTGCACTAGGCCCATCTTTTGGCGTAGCTCCTTCTGGTACATGAATGTGAAGATCATTTTTCTGATAAAAATCCTCATCAATTCCTAAAGACGCAGCACGGCTCCTCACTACAGTTATTGCCGCGGTGATAGATTCTTGCATTACCGTACCCAAATGGCCGGTAGAAGTCGCTTTACCTTTACCAGAGGTCACCACAGACTCAATAGTAAGCAATTCACCGCCAACACTTGTCCAAGCTAGCCCCGTTACTTGACCGACTTGATCAGTTTCACCAGCCATTCCAAAATCAAATTTTTGCACACCAAGATATTTGTTTAAGTTCTTAACTGTCACTCTGACTGATTCTTTGCTGCTATCAAGCATTAATTGCTTAACCACTTTACGGCAGATCTTTGACAATTCTCTTTCTAAGCTTCTGACACCTGCCTCACGAGTATATAGACGAATGGTATCAACGAGGGTCGCTTTTGAAATATGTAAATCGTGATCATCAAGCCCGTTAGCTTTTTTTTGTTTCGGCAACAAATATCTTTCAGCAATGTTAAGCTTTTCATCCTCGGTATAACCAGACAAGTTGATTACTTCCATCCTATCCAGTAATGGTGCCGGGATATTCATAGAGTTGGCGGTACATACAAACATGACTTCTGATAAATCGTAATCAACCTCTAAATAATGATCGTTAAAACGATTATTTTGTTCAGGATCAAGGACTTCTAATAAAGCTGAGGCAGGATCACCTCTCATATCCATTGCCATTTTATCGATTTCATCTAATAAAATTAGAGGATTTTTAACCTTGGTCTTGTTGAGTTTCTGAATGATTTTACCGGGCATCGAGCCGATATACGTTCTTCTGTGACCTCTAATTTCAGCCTCATCTCTAATGCCGCCTAAAGAAATTCTGACAAATTCTCTCCCTGTAGCAGTCGCAATTGATTCACCTAAAGATGTTTTTCCAACGCCAGGAGGGCCAACCAAACACAAAACGGGCCCTTTAAGTTTTTTGACTCTGGTTTGAACGGCTAAAAATTCCAAGATTCTCTCTTTTACTTCTTCCAGACCAAAATGATCTTTTTCCAGTACTTGCTGAGCCTTTTGTATATCTGATTGAAGCTTAGTTCGTTTCTTCCACGGCAATCCCGCTAACCAATCAACATAACTCCTAACAACAGTTGCTTCAGCAGACATAGGTGACATCATTTTAAGCTTTTTAAGCTCTGATTGTGCTTTATCCTTAGCCTCTTTGGGTAACCCACCTTGATTAATTTTCTTTTCTAAATCATCAAAATCAGATTCACCGCCATCTTCTCCTAGCTCTTTTTGAATTGCTTTCATTTGTTCGTTAAGATAATAATCTCGCTGACTTTTATCCATTTGATTTTTAACTCTGCCGCGGATTTTCTTTTCTACATTAAGTAAATCTATCTCCGCTTCCATCATTGACATTAAATATTCTAAACGATTGGTCACATCATTAATGGTTAATGCTTTTTGTTTTTGCTCAATTTTTAACAACATGTGAGCAGCAATAATGTCAGAAAGTTTTTCAGCATCGTCTATAGAAGATATCGTATTAAAAACTTCATGAGGAATTTTCTTATTAAGTTTGACGTAGTTTTCGAACAGTGATTTGGCTGTTCTAATAATCACTGGCTCTTCTTTTTGACTGATAGCAACCGAGGTTTGAATCATTGCCGATGCCATCATAAAACCATGTTCAGAGCTTAATTGGTTAATTTCTACTCGTTCAACCCCTTCAACTAGAACCTTTAAATTACCATCTGGCAGCTTCAATAATTGAAGAATGTTAGCGACACAACCATACGAATAAAGGTCTTTTTTTGAAGGATTATCAGTATTGGCATCTTTTTGAGCTACCAACAACACTTGATTATTAGTTTCTGAAGCATAGTGCAAAGCGTCAATCGATTTTTCTCTGCCTACAAAAAGCGGAATAACCATATGGGGAAATACCACTACATCGCGTAACGGCAAGACTGGATATTCTATATCTGTTTGATCGATTAGTTTTAACTTGCTCATAATTAATATCCTAGAGTGTATTAACGTAAAGTGACAAACCTTTACTCAAATCATTTTAACCTATATGGGTATCATCCTAATATATTTCAAGCGAAATCAAGTTGTACAACTCATTTAGTCGGCAAAAAAAAACTGCGTAAATACGCAGTTTTCTTAAATCAACAACAGTGTCACTCTGCCACTGCTTTTTTATCTTTGCTCTCATAAATTAATAATGGCTCTGACTCACCTTCAACTACTGCTGCATCTATCGCAACTTTGGTAATTCCTTCCATTGATGGTAAATCATACATTGTGTCTAAAAGAACTTTTTCTAAAATAGAACGCAAACCTCTAGCTCCCGTTTTTCGTTCCATCCCCTTTTTAGCGACGGCTTTGAGTGCATCTTCTCTGAACTCTAATTTAACATCTTCCATATCAAACAATTTAGCATATTGCTTAGTCAAAGAATTTTTTGGCTCAGTTAAAATTTGTACTAAAGATTCTTCATCAAGCTCTTCTAAGGTAGCAACCACAGGTAAACGACCGACAAATTCAGGAATTAGGCCATATTTAACTAAATCATCAGGCTCTATTTCTTTAAAAATTTCACCTAGATTTTTACTGTCGTCTTTGCTACGAACTTGAGCACTAAAACCAATACCTGATTTTTCAGAGCGATCTCTGATAATATTTTCTAGTCCAGAAAACGCTCCGCCACATATAAACAGGATACGACTAGTATCGACTTGCAAAAATTCTTGTTGTGGATGTTTTCTTCCCCCTTGAGGAGGAACGGAAGCAACGGTACCTTCAATAAGTTTCAATAATGCCTGCTGTACACCTTCTCCAGAAACATCTCTAGTAATGGAGGGGTTATCAGCTTTACGCGAGATTTTATCAATCTCATCAATATATACGATTCCATGCTGCGCTTTATCAACATCATAATCACATTTTTGAAGCAATTTTTGAATGATATTTTCAACATCTTCACCAACATAACCAGCTTCGGTCAAAGTCGTTGCATCAGCGATAGTAAAAGGAACATCTAACATTCGAGCCAAAGTTTCTGCCAACAAGGTTTTACCGCTACCCGTTGGACCAACAAGTAATATGTTACTTTTACCTAATTCTACATCATCATTTTTAGTATCATTGATTTTTTGTAAACGTTTGTAATGATTATAAACAGCAACCGCCAAAACTCGTTTAGCCTTATCTTGCCCAATCACGTACTCATTCAGATGTTCGTCTATTTCTCTAGGAGTCGGTAGTTTCTCTGACTTATCTTGCTGAGTGATTTCTTGAATTTCTTCACGAATGATATCATTACAAAGTTCAACACATTCATCACAGATAAAAACGGAGGGCCCAGCAATTAGTTTGCGAACTTCGTGCTGACTTTTGCCACAAAACGAGCAATAAAGTAGCTTGCCCGAGTCATCACGTCCACCAGTTTTTTTCTTATCAGTCATTTATTATTTCCTATCGGTACTTCAAATCAATCTGCACTTCTAAAGAATCAGCCCCAAACTAAAATTAAAAGGGGCTAACAATACCAACCAAATCATTTGATTCATAACGTTAAGCTTAGACCCTTCCAACATATTTTGTCGACAGAATAATGTCAATTTACTCTAAAAAATGTGATTATTTAGGCAAAAAGCGACAAAATAGTTCATTTCGCAAATATCTCTTGTTTAGATTCTAATCTCTGGTATTAATCACTTTATCAATTAATCCATATTTAGCGGCTTCCTCTGCACTCATAAAGTTATCTCTGTCCGTATCCTTTTCCAATTCTTTCAACTTACGTCCAGTGTGACTCGCCAAAATTTCATTCAAATTGGCTCTCATTTTAAGTATTTCTTGAGCATGAATTTCAATATCAGAAGCTTGCCCTTGATAACCACCTAAAGGCTGATGGATCATCATGCGAGAGTTAGGTAAACCAAATCGTTTTCCCTTTGCGCCACCGGCAAGCAAGAATGCTCCCATACTTGCGGCCTGCCCAATACATAAAGTAGTAACATCGGGTTTAATAAATTGCATGGTGTCATAAATAGCCATCCCTGCAGTTACTGAACCACCAGGAGAATTAATGTAAAGTGAAATGTCTTTGTCTGGATTTTCAGATTCAAGAAATAGCATTTGAGCAACAATTAAGTTAGCCATATGATCTTCTACTTGTCCAACCATAAAGATCACTCTCTCTTTAAGAAGTCGAGAATAAATATCATAAGATCTTTCGCCTTTAGCGGTTTGTTCTACAACCATTGGTACTAAAGCCATTTGAGCATCACTCATATTTGAATTTTTCATATCTAATCAATATTCCTGTTTGTATTATTTTGGGTGCTTTCCACTCTACTATTAAAACAATCTTGTCAATAATTAACCAATAACTTCCGTTCATTACCAACAAAAAAGCCCAGAGACAAAAGTATTATAGCTAACTTGAGAGTAAACTATAATTTTTTTGATTCTAGGCTTCAGCTAACCAACAACATATAAATGATGCTGGATTTATCGAAAGTTAACTATACGCTTTCAGCAACTTTTTCAGAGTCATCTTTCTTTGGATTCATCAATTCGTCGAAAGTACTTTGCTTTTCCGTCACGATCGCACCATCTTGAACCAAGTCGATAACCGCTTCTTCTAGCACTAGTTGCTCAACATCATTCAATCTGCTTTCATCAGAAAGATAATAATTAATCACTTCTTCTGGTTGCTCATAAACAGATGCTAGTTCTTCTAATTTAGTTCTCACTTTATCTTTATCAGCAGTAATTTTGTTCAGCTTGATAATTTCACCAACAATCAATCCTAATTTAACTCGCTTGGTTGCTTTATCAGCAAACAGTTCATTAGGTAAATCGGGTAAATTAGCCGCATTCGCTCCAAACTGTTGAAGAGCTTGTTGCTTTTGATGACCAATTTCTTGCTCAATCAAGCTGGCGGGCATTTCAAAATCATGAGCTTCAACAAGAGCGTCCATCACCTGCTGTTTTACTTTAGAACTCACAAGTTGAGCAAGTTCTCGCTCCATATTCTTACGAATATCAGCCTTCATTTTAGAAGTATTCCCGTCTTCAATGCCTAACTTTTCAGCCAATTCGCCAAGTTTTAGCGATTGTTTTTTATTAATTTTATGAACCGTTGTTTTGAAAACAGCATCTTTGCCAGCAACATCTTTGTTTTGATAATCTTCAGGGAAAGTAACTTTTATTTCAACGTCATCACCGGCTTTAGCATCTTCTAACTGCTCTTCAAATCCCGGAATCATCTGACTATTGCCAAGAATTAATTCAAAGTCGTCCGCTTTACCTCCAGCGAACTCCTCTCCATCAATAGTACCTGCGAAGCTAATCACAACTTGATCGCCTGATTTTGATTTACGCTTAACTTCTACCCAATTAGCCTGCTGCTCTTTTAACGTATCAAGCATTTTATTGAGGTCATCATCACCAACTTCAGCACTTACCTTTTCGATTGATATCTTCGAAAAATCTTGGACTTCAATTTCAGGGTAAACATCAAAAGTTGCAATAAACTCTAGATCTTTACCTTCTTCCATTGATACGGGTTCAATCTTAGGCGGCCCTGCTGGAGTTAGTTTTTCTTGCATGACAGCTTCATAGAATGAGCGCTGCATAACATCTGAAATAACATCTTGACGAACATGCTGACCGAAGCGTTTTTTAATGACATTAAGTGGTATTTTACCTGGCCTAAAACCATTCATTCGTTGAGTTTTAGCAAGCTCTTTCATTTTAGAAAGTGCTACTTCGTCAATTCTTTTAGCTTCAACGGCAACTGTCAGCTTACGCTCCAGACCAGAAGTCGTTTCTACAGAAACTTGCATCTATATGCTCCAACTTGGATTTCAAATTTATTAATAACAATAGTGATTAAAATGACACAGAAGCAAGAAAGGTATTAGTTGAATAGAGAGTTTTAAGTCGTTATTCATGGCTAGCAGCTAAACTCAGGCAGCCACCTACCGGCTCAAGCCAAAATCACAGAGGGTTCCCCTTTTTCTGAAAACCACTCAAAAATAGTTACAAATGGTGCGAGAGGAGAGACTCGAACTCTCACGCCGCAAGACACTGGAACCTAAATCCAGCGCGTCTACCAATTCCGCCACTCTCGCACATCGCTTGTAACTAACTGTTATTTTTTCTAAAACAACAAAAAAACTGGGGTGGACGAAGGGGTTTGAACCCTCGACAACCGGAATCACAATCCGGGGCTCTACCAACTGAGCTACGCCCACCATCATACTTTACAGATTAGAAATATCTCATAGCTCGCAAAACAATTCAAACTCTAAAACTGATTTAGCTTGTTTTCTAATCATTTAAAAAATGTAGGGACACCAATGGCGCGCCCGGCAGGATTCGAACCTGCTACCCTCGGCTTAGAAGGCCGATGCTCTATCCAGATGAGCTACGGGCGCATTGCTTCATTGTAAACCCTGCTCTTAATTCTGACCTTATCAATTTTGTAGGCAAAAAAAAGAAAATTTTGGTCGGGGTGGAGAGATTCGAACTCCCGACATCCTGCACCCAAAGCAGGCGCGCTACCAGACTGCGCTACACCCCGACAAATCCTTAAAAAGCAGAGCTATTCAAGGAGCGCGGAA
>Ga0316204_10006944_pt1 | contig 16975 bp, 15 predicted proteins | sample 6monrhotite_MG_2_FD_205661 | JGI IMG/M metagenome (GOLD analysis project Ga0316204, IMG submission 205661) | Microbial mat bacterial communities from mineral coupon in-situ incubated in ocean water Damariscotta River, Maine, United States -... | ecosystem: Environmental > Aquatic > Marine >... | reverse complement strand
CTCAGAGACCACAGAAACTGCTTATGAAAGACGAAACCGCCGTAAGTATACCTCACGACGGTTTCAATTCAATTAATGCTTGCCTAGTCGCGGCGCGGACGGCGCGGCGGGCTCGCCTTTGCCGGTGCTGCGTTTGGATCATCTTCACCAGTTTCCTGGTCAACAACCCGCATTGACAAACGCACTTTACCGCGGCCATCAATTTCAAGGCATTTCACGAACACTTCGTCGCCTTCTTTAACCACGTCGGTTACTTTTTCAACGCGGTCTTCAACCAGCTCGGAAATATGCACGAGGCCGTCACGGCTACCCATGAAGTTTACAAATGCGCCGAAGTCCATGATGCGAACAACCTTGCCTTTATAAATAGTGCCAACTTCAGGCTCTGCGACTATACCGTTAATCCAATCCATTGCTGCTTCAATTTCAGAACCAACGCTGGACGCAATTTTAATGGTGCCATCATCATCAATGTTGATTTTAGCGCCAGTTTTCTCAACGATTTCGCGGATAACCTTGCCGCCCGTACCAATCACTTCACGGATTTTATCCACTGGAATTTTCAGTGTTTCAATACGTGGTGCGTGCTCGGAAAGCTCGGTGCGTGCACCAGACAAACCCTTGTTCATCTCGTCAAGGATATAGGCACGGCCACGACCGGCTTGCTCAAGCGCCGTTTCCATGATTTCCCGTGTGATACCAGTGATCTTGATATCCATCTGCAAAGCAGTGATACCTTCACTTGTGCCAGCTACTTTAAAGTCCATATCGCCGAGGTGATCTTCGTCGCCGAGGATGTCTGAAAGAACAGCAAAATCGTCGCCGTCTTTAATCAGGCCCATGGCAATACCGGAAACCGGACGTGTGATTGGAACACCTGCATCCATCATCGCAAGCGATGCACCACAAACAGACGCCATGGAAGACGAACCGTTACTTTCGGTGATTTCAGATACGATCCGGATGGTATACGGGAACTCTTCAGCATCAGGCAATACAGCGTGAACTGCGCGCCATGCCAGTTTTCCGTGACCAACTTCGCGGCGGCTGGTGAAACCCATGCGGCCAGCTTCGCCAACAGAATAAGGCGGGAAGTTATAGTGCAGCATAAACTTCGAACGGTACGAACCAGCTAGCTGATCAATGATCTGCTCGTCTTCGCCTGTACCAAGCGTTGCTACAACAAGGCCCTGTGTTTCACCGCGTGTGAACAAAGCTGAACCATGTGTGCGTGGCAGAATGCCAGCTTCAGAACGCACATCACGTACGTCATCAAGCTTGCGGCCATCAATACGCTTGCCGGTTTTAAGAACGTTGCCGCGAACAATATTGCTTTCCAGCTTTTTGGTTAGGTCCCCAACCATTTGCTCGGTAAACACATCGCTTTCTTCAACCATAGGAGCAACAGCGTCAGCAATTGTAGTTTTCACTTCGCTGAGCTTTACAACACGGTCTTGCTTGGTAATGATTTCATATGCTTCGCGCACACCAGCTTCACCCGCTGCCGCAATGGCTGCTTCAAGGGCTGATGTATCAACTGGCTCGGCCAGTTCCCAAGGCTCTTTGGCAGCAGATTCAGCAAGGTCGATGATCATATCGATCACTGGCTGACATGCATCATGACCAAATGTTACAGCACCGAGCATGGTATCTTCTGAAAGTTCTTTTGCTTCACTTTCAACCATCAACACTGCATCGCCTGTACCCGCAACAACAAGCTCAAGGTCGCTTTCTTTTATTTCGTCAAGTGTTGGGTTAAGCACATATTCGCCGTCAATGTAGCCAATTTTTGCACCTGCGATCGGGCCGAAGAACGGCAGACCGGAAAGTGTAAGAGCTGCAGATGCACCGATCATTGCGATGATATCGCTATCGTTTTCCAGATCGTAGCTAACAACAGTACAAATAACCTGTACTTCGTTTTTGAACCCCTTTGGGAACAAAGGACGGATCGGACGGTCAATCAAGCGGCAGATCAGCGTTTCTTTTTCAGATGGGCGTGCTTCCCGTTTGAAGAAGCCACCAGGGATCTTGCCTGCTGCGTAGTATTTTTCCTGGTAGTTAACCGTCAGCGGGAAGAAGTCCTGCCCAGGCTTGACGGAGCGTTTTCCAACAACAGTACAAAGTACAGTTGTGTCGCCGTAAGTTGCCATTACAGCGCCGCCAGCCTGGCGCGCTACATGACCAGTTTCAAGTACAAGGGTGCGACCACCCCATTCAATTTCTTTGCGATGAATATTAAACATTCTTTTACCTTTCGCGAGCCGCCCGTTATCGCTAAATGTCCGGTCAGCCCTGACATATCCCATGTGAATATGTCCCGCATTTTCATTTTTTTCGCCGATGGCCCTCATTGGACATCGGTATCTTTCTATTTTCCCGGTGAACCAGCTTCAGTGCTGTGAATATCCCCAGAAAGCAGCAGGGCCGGCTCTACAGAGCCAGCCCACACTGATTAGCTTTTACTTGCGAAGACCCAAGCGACTAATAAGCGACTTATACCGCGCTTCGTCTTTGGATTTCAGATAGTCAAGAAGCTTGCGACGCAGATTAACCATTTTGATCAGACCACGACGACTGTGGTTGTCTTTCTTGTGCTCTTTAAAATGGTCGGTCAGTGTCACGATGCGCGATGTAAGAATTGCACACTGTACCTCTGGGGAACCAGTATCGCCTTCTTTGGTCGCATATTCTTTAACAAGTTCGTCTTTACGTTCGGCAGTGATCGACATCGATCTTCTCCTTAAAAATTACATTACATATTGAAGACCCGCAGGGGGCGAATAACCGTGTTGCCACTTTCATCGTCCTCGGCTTCTGCAATTGCCAAAGGCAGCGCATCAACCATCAGCACAATTGTGCCCCGCTTAGCTGTTTGAAGGGTGATGCACCGGCCATACTTGATGTCCTGAGCTTCGATTTCCGTTACGGCAACCGCCGGGATGTCGTCCAGCGCGGTCGTCAACGGAAGCAGTGCCTCCACAGCGCGCGCACTATGGCCTAACTCCTCCAGCTTATCCAGCGAAATCGCGCGGGCAAGATCAAAGGGCCCAACCCGCAATCGGCGCAGCTTTGTAATATGCCCGTACGTACCAAGCGCCAACGCAATATCCCGTCCCAGCGACCGTATATAGGTGCCCTTGCCGCAGGTTACTTCAAAGCTGGTGCATTCATTATCAATGTCATGCGAAACAAGGCTAAGTGATTGAATATCAACGTTTCTTGCTTTCAGTTCAACAGTTTCTCCGTCACGAGCAAGTTTGTAAGCACGCTGGCCATCAACCTTGATGGCACTGTAAGCAGGCGGCACCTGCTGGATGGTGCCGGTAAACTGGCCCAGCACCGCGCGCACTTCATCTACCAAAGGCAACCGCCCGCCAGAGCAGGTTACAGCACCCTCTTTGTCATCCGAATCGGTAGATGTGCCCCATTCAACGGTGAAGGCATATTCTTTGGAAGCATCAACAACATAAGGCATTGTTTTGGTGGCTTCGCCTAGACCGATAGGCAATATACCAGTTGCAAGCGGATCAAGGGTGCCGCCGTGGCCAACTTTCTGGGCGTTATAAATACGCTTCACCGCACCAACAATTTTGGCGCTCGACATACCGAGACCTTTATCGATAACAAGCCAGCCATCAACCTTGTCGCCTTTGCGCCTTCTGGCCACTTTAAATTTCCTGATTATCGTCTAAAGGGGTGTTGTTGCTGTCGTCGTCATCCAGATCAACATCGTGGTCAACGTCAGGGGCAGCAATATCAGCAGCCACAACAGGGTCTCGCAGCAACCGCTCAATTTTACTTGCCTCGTCAAAGCTTTCATCAAGCTTGAATTTAAGACGGGGCAGGAATTTCATGTTCACCATCTTCGCCAGGCCGCCACGAATATACGCGCTGTTTTTGTTAAGCGCTTTGGTGATGGTCAACCCGGGATCACCGCCAAGCGGCATTACAAAAATTGTCGCATTCCTAAGGTCACGGCTTATGCGCACCTCGCAAACAGTGATAGAGGCACCGGCAAGGTCTGTATCCTGAATGTCGCCACGTGACAAAATTGTAGCAACGGCATGGCGCACATTTTCACCAACGCGCAACAGGCGAAGGCTGGGGCCACTGCCGCGTTTATCACGAGAAACATTCATCTAATTGCCTAAAAGAGGGCGAATGAACGCGCGCCTAAAGCGTGCGTTCAATTTGCTCAAGCTCATAAACCTCAAGCACGTCACCGGCTTTAAAGTCATGATAATTTTCAAAGGTCAAACCACATTCCTGACCACTGTCAACTTTGCGCACATCATCCTTGAAGCGCCGCAGATTCTCGATCTGGCCTTCATAGATAATCACATCATCACGCAGGATGCGGGCCTTAAGGTCATTGCGGATACTGCCCTCAACCACCATACAACCAGCAGCCTTACCAGCTTTACCAGCCTGGAAGGCGTCTTTAATGTCGGCGCGACCAATGATGTTCTCTTTAAATTCAGGACCAAGTTCACCGATCAGGGCAGCTTTCACGTCGTCGATCAAATTATAGATGATACTGTAATATTTGATCGCCACGCCGCTTTCTTCAGCAGCTTCCCGTGCTTTAGGACTTGGACGCACGTTAAAGCCAATCATCATCGCGCCCGATGCATGCGCAAGGCCAACATCGGTTTCAGTGATACCGCCAACAGCGCCGTGAATAACCCGGCAATGAATTAGATCATTACCCGCATTTTCAAGCGACTGTGTAATTGCCTCAACCGACCCTTGAACATCTGCTTTCACAACAACATCAAAGTTGATTGTATCGCCGCTTTCTTTCAACTTGGAGAAAATATCCTCCAGTGTTTTCGGTGCAGCCAACGCGACCTGACGTTGCTCGCGGATTTTATCCTGACGGTAGCTTGTAACTTCACGCGCACGTGCTTCGCTTTCAACAACAGCAAAATCATCACCAGCACCAGGTGCAGCATTTGACCCAAGCACCTCAACCGGCTGGCTCGGCCCTGCTTCTTTAACCTGCTGGCCCTGATCATTAATGAGCGCACGCACCTTGCCCCATTCAGCACCCGCAACAAAAATGTCACCAATTTTAAGCGTACCGCGCTGTACCAGAACGGTCGCCACAGGGCCCCGGCCTTTATCAAGCTTGGCTTCCACAACCACACCTTCAGCGGCGCGGTTGACATTGGCTTTCAATTCAAGAATTTCAGACTGCAAAGCGATGGCTTCACGCAGTTTATCAAGCCCCGCGCCAGTGATAGCGGAAACTTCCACTTCCTGCACATCACCTGAGAAACTTTCCGTAACAACTTCATGCTGCAACAATTCATTCCGCACGCGGTCAGGGTTTGCGCCTTCGCGGTCCATCTTGTTGATGGCCACAATCATCGGCACGCCAGCGGCTTTCGAATGGTTAATCGCTTCAATCGTTTGCGGCATTACGCCGTCATCGGCTGCCACCACAAGAATAACAATATCGGTTGCTGATGCACCGCGCGCCCGCATTTGCGTAAAGGCAGCGTGACCCGGCGTATCAAGGAAGGTGATCTTGTCACCCTTCTCATCCTGTACCTGATAAGCACCAATGTGCTGGGTGATACCGCCCGCTTCACCAGACACAACGTTTTCTTTACGCAAGGCATCCAAAAGCGATGTTTTACCATGGTCCACATGGCCCATTACGGTAACGATTGGCGCCCGGGACACCATATCTTCAGCGGCATCTTCTTCGCCGAACAAGCCAATCTCAACATCAGATTCGCTCACGCGCTTGGCGGTATGGCCAAATTCTTCAACCACCAGCTGGGCTGTATCCTGGTCAAGTGTTTCGTTGATCGTTGCAATAATACCAAGGCCCATCAGTGCTTTGATAACAGCGACGCCTTTTTCAGACATGCGCTGCGCCAAATCCTGAACGGATATTGCCTCAGGTATAATTATTTCAAGAACCTTACGCTCCTGAGCACGGTTGCCGCCCATTTCCGCCGCACGTTTTTTAGCTTGTGCACGTTTGTAGGCTGCAAGTGAACGCTGACGATCTCCGCCGCCCGTTGCTGCCGAAATGGTCAACCGACCTGTTTTGCGGCCACCACCATCATTTCGCCCACGATTACCTTTTTGGTCACGGTTATCACCGCGTTTTTGGTCTTTGCGCTTTGGCTTGCCTTTACGTGCATCATCAGCTGCAGCAGGCTTGGTTGCGGTACGTGCTTCGCTGGCTTTTTTAAGCTGCACTGCACGGGCTTCAAGTTCAGATTTCTTAAGCGCCTCTGCTTCTGCTTTTTCGCGAGCAACTGCATCATGAGATGCTTTTTGTTCGGCTTCCGCTTCCGCTTTTTTGCGTGCTTCATCATCAGCATGCTTTTTGGCAGCATCTTCTGCAGCATGGCGAGCAGCCGCCTCTGCATCTTCATTTTCTTTTTCAACAGCCTCAATTTTTGCGCGCTCGGCATCCGCCACAGCTTGCAAGGCAGCCTGTTCGGCTTTTGCTTTGGCATCTGCCTCAGCCCGCAATTTGGCTCCTTCAAGTGCCTTCATCCGGTTTTGCTGCTCGGCAGTAGAAAGCGAACCAGCGCCTTCGCCCGTAGGGCGTTTTGGCACATATGCATGAGGTGCCTTAGGCGTTGGTTTTCCGTCGCCCTGTACAGGTGCCGGTGCACTCGTGCGTGATAAAACACGCTTCTTTTTGTGCTCAACAACAACCGTTTTGCCGCGCCCATGGCTGAAGTTTTGACGAACCTGGCCAGTCTCGGACCCTTTGCCTACACCAAGGGTCTTGTTTGACAGCGTTAGTTTTTTATCGTCGCTCATACTATTCTTCAATCCCTTGCACTTCACAGCTTAACGGCGCTTGGCACCGCAGGCTCAACAATCGGCTGATATCAGCCTTTAATTTTTCTGTGCCGCCGCTTTTAAACAACACCACATGTACCACATTTTCCCGGCCCAGTGCTTTAGAAAGCGCATCCCGGTCAAACAATCTGGCAACCGGCAAATGTTTGCCAACCGCCCTTTGTATTTTCACCCGACCATCTTCACCGGCATCTGTTGCCGCTACGATCAGCGAAGGCATTCCTGCCCCCTTTTTGCCCAGTGCGGCTTTGATCTTGTCAAAGCCTGTCACCAAATTTCCGGCCCGTTGCTCCAACCCCAGCCTGTCCAGACAGCGCCTCTCAAGGATACCGTCTATCAAGGCCACCAAATCCGCAGGCACCGCCCCTTTAGAGAGCTTCGCCTTCAGCGACCGGGCAACAGCCTTATGGAGATTGCCGCTTGTAACAGCTTTCTCCAGCGTATCACCATCTGTCAGCACCCAGACGCCGCGCCCCGGAAGCCGGGCTGCTACATCAGGCACCAAAATGCCTTCAGGGCCTAAAACCAGCCGAACCATTTTTTCAATCGGTTCAACCGACATCGATAATACACACCGACGTTCAGGCTCGCCGCGCTTCGATGAACGGCGTTCAGGCTTTTCCATTTTTGCCATTACACCCTCACTCCGCTACGCGGTCTGGTCGCTATTGGCTTATGCCTCAGCGCCCTCTTCTGTTTCAGCAACAGCTTCCACTGCAGCTTCTTCCGCCACCGCTTCAACAGCTACTTCTTCACCGTCTGCTTCCTCAGTGGCAGTTTCTTCACCTTCAGCAGCATCGCCGCCAAAAGCTTCTTCAGCAGTTATCCAGCCCAGCACAACGCGCGCTGTCATAATCATGTTGCTTGCGTCTTCTTCGCTTAGCGGGAAGGCGCGCAAAATGCCGTCTTCCTTGCTTGTGAGCTCATCAGCAGCACAGCCAGCGAAATCTTCCAGCGTTTTCACTTCGTCTTCGCCGAGCGCAACCAGCATCTGCGGCGTTAGGCCTTCAATGTCTGCAACCGCATCATCAACGCCCAATTCAACACGCTTTTCGTCAGCAGCACGCGCTGCAGCCTGCAAATGATCATTGGCGCGGCGCTGCAGTTCAACCACCAGCTCGTCTTCAAAGCCTTCAACGGCCAGAAGTTCTTCCGGTTCGCAGTAAGCGATTTCCTCAAGATTGGTAAAACCCTCAGCTGCCAGCAGGTGTGCCAGCGTTTCGTCAACATCAAGCGCATCAACAAAAGCTTTACTGCGCGCAAGGAACTCTTCCTGACGGCGTTCGCTTTCTTCTGCTTCGGTCATAATATCGATGGTCCAGCCGGTAAGCTGAGACGCGAGGCGCACATTTTGGCCCCGGCGACCAATTGCCAGCGAAAGCTGGTCATCAGGCACAACAACCTCAACCCGGTTGCGGTCATCGTCCATCACCACTTTGGCAACTTCAGCTGGCTGAAGGGCGTTTACAATAAAAGCCGCTACATCAGGAGACCAAGGAATAATGTCAATTTTCTCGCCTTGCAGTTCGTTCACAACCGCCTGCACCCGTGAGCCACGCATACCAACACACGCCCCAACAGGGTCAATTGCACCGTCGTTCGAGAATACAGCGATTTTCGCCCGGCTACCCGGGTCACGTGCTACAGAGCGAATTTCAATAATACGGTCGTATACTTCAGGCACTTCCTGCGCAAACAGAGCACCCATGAAATCGGGCTTGGTACGCGACATAAAAATCTGTGGACCCCGGTTTTCACGGCGTACATCATAGATGAAACCACGAATACGCTCGTTCTGGCGAATATGCTCACGCGGGATAACCTGATCGCGGCGCATAATGGCTTCGGCGCGGCCCAAATCAACAACCACATTGCCGTATTCCACGCGCTTCACAAGGCCGGTAACAATTTCGCCGACACGGTCTTTATATTCATTATAGTGTAGCTCACGTTCAGCATCGCGCACCTTTTGCACAATAACCTGCTTCGCAGTTTGAGCAGCGATACGGCCAAAATCCATTGGCGGCAGTGTAGAGGCAAGATAATCACCAATAGCAGCGTCGGGCTTGTCTTGCGCGGCATCTTCAACGCTAATTTGCGTTGCAGGCTCTTCTACCGTTTCCACAACTTCAAGCACACGGAACAAGCGGATTTCACCGTTGTTCCGGTCAATCTGTGACCGAATTTCGTTTTCGGCGCCGTATTTGGTGCGAGCCGCTTTTTGAATAGCTTCTTCCATCGCCTCAAGAACAATCTCTTTATCGATTGATTTCTCGCGCGCCACCAATTCTGCAATTTGCAGCAGTTCCAGCCTATTTGCACTGATAGCAGATGCCATCTGATCTTACTCCATTCGGTGTGAGCCACTGCGTTTCAGCATGGCTCCGGTCTATTGGCTTTAAAAGCCTTATTGTTCATCGTTTGCTGCAGCTTAGTGTTGCGTTGCAGCGGGGTCAGCGGCCCGGTTTTTTTGAACCGCTTCAAGTAATTCGTCTGTCAAAATCAGTTTCGCTTTTGAAACATCGGCGTAGGCGAGTTTCACCTCGCCGTCGTCCATGGACAAAGCAATTGTATCACCGTCGAAGGCCGTCATGCGCCCGCGAAAACGGCGGCGATCATCAATGGCCTCATTCATTTCAACCTTCACATCAAAGCCAACCCAACGCTCAAAATCTTTGGCGCGTGTAAGCGGCCTGTCGATACCCGGCGAGCTAACCTCAAGAAGATATTCGCCCTGAAGCGGATCTTCCACATCGAGCAAAAGGGAAACTTCGCGGGAAACTTTCGCGCAGTCTTCCACACCCATGGTGCCGTCAGGACGCTCGGCCATAATCTGCAGCGTAGGCTTACGGCCACCGCCGTATGTAACGCGCACAAGCTCAAACCCAAGCGATTCGACCGTCGCCTCGATAAGAGCTCTAATTTGATCAGCGGCTTCAGTCACCGGCTGTGTCCTTTCTTGGCTTCCCTGTAACCTGCCACATAAAAGCGGGCAGTTTTTCGCAGAAAACCGGCACCTTACGGTGGCCTAACGGCCAAAACCACTTGAACTGCAGATATGCGTTATCGTGGCTGTGAGCTTTCGCTCACCCCTGAATAAGTACCAATACTCTAGGAGAAGTGGCCCCTATATACATCCAAGGGGGCATGGGGGCAAGAGCTAAAAAACAAGTTTTTCCGCGCCTTTGCGGACAGGCAGTTATGTTTGTAACCACCATAAAAAAAACCGACTCGCCTGACTGGTATTTTGCCGAATCATTAGCCTTGGGAACTACCCAAAAAACAAAAGCATTGCAGCATTCATTCAGCCGCTACCTAGCGACCACCTTTATTGCACTTCTTGACACTATACTCCCATCACCCATATATACATGTACTGATCAGTACATGTATATAATGATAAACAACGGTGGACACCCATGACCAAAAAAATACTGCTTTTACTGGCCGACGGTTTTGAACCGCTTGAGGCCGCAGGCTTTACCGATGTGCTGGGCTGGGCAAACCTTGACGGCGAGGTGCCTATTGAGGTGGTCTCTGCCAGCCTGCATAAAACAATTGGCGCAACCTTCGCTTACCGGGTACAGCCCGACCACCTGCTTGCGGATTTGGATTTATCCGATTTTGATGCCATTGCCGTCCCCGGCGGAATGGAACGCGGCGGCATACACGGCGGGTTTTATAAAGACGCCTACAAGCAAGAATTTCAGGATGCTATCCGTCATTTTTCCGGCAACAAGCAACCTGTTGCATCGGTTTGTGTTGCCTCGCTGGCCTTGGGGGCCGCTGGCATTCTTAATGGCCGGAGCGCCACGGTTTATCACCAAACCGGCGGCAAACGCAAAGCCGAGCTTGAGGGTTTTGGGGCAACTTTTATTGATAATGCCATCGTTCAAGACCAAAACATCATCACATCAACCGGCCCCGGCACTGCAGTTGAAGTAGCGTTTGAGCTTCTGGCGCAGCTGTCATCTACTGCAAATGTGAGCCATATTCGGCAATTGATGCGTATTCCACCCGCTTCCGCCAGCTGGCGCGAAACACCGCAGGTAGCGGTTTAAGCAGCTTCTTTTTCACAGGCCGCGGGGTACGTTAAATGGTGCTCAGGGCTATCGCTCTGGAACCCCCTTCGCGCCAATCCTACCAAAAGCTTTTATTTTCCAAACAAAAACCCAAGTACGCCGGGCAGCCGGTTACGCCATGCCTCTTCGCTGTGGTTGGCGCCAGCATCAAAAATCGTTTGCCAATTGCTGCCATCATAACCCAGCTCTGTCATCAACATATCAACTCGTGCCTGCAGGGGCGGGTAATGCGCGTCCAGCGTTTGATCGCCAAAATCAAAATAAATTCTGTGGTTTGCGGGCGGCGGCAGGTTTTCCCGCATATAGCCAAGAAAAACATCCGGCACTTCGCCCATGTTTTTGGGGTCAATACCGGGCCAGTGGGTGGAAAGACAAGCCGCCTGCCCAAACACATTCGGGTACTCACTGATAGCATACATGGAAATAAGCCCGCCCATGCTGGACCCCATAACAGCAGTGTTGGCGGCGTCAGTGTGCACAGAATATGTTTTGTCGATATAAGGCTTTAGCTCACGCACCAAAAATTTCAGGTATTCGTCAGCTTGTAGCTTGTTGCTTTCAAAACCGTAGAGCGCCTCTTGTTTGGCGCGAGGCAGCATACGGTAGACCTTCTCAGGGAAATATTCCTGATGCCGCAGTTCCCCGCCGTTAAAAACACCAACGACGATAAAGTCCCGTAGCGCGCCGCTGTTTATCAGGTCCTGCGCAACTTCATCCACGCCCCATTCCTGTTTGTTCCAGGTAACACCCGCATCAAACAGCATCTGGCCGTCATGCATATATAAAACGGCATATTTCCGGCTACTGGAATAGCCCGCTGGCAGCCAAACGTGCACATCTCGGGCAGCAACAAATTCAGAGGCAAAACTTTCAATTTTATCAAGGTGCCCAACAGATACTTCAGCATTTCGGCTATCTGCCGCCGCGTGCAGCGAAAACACCAAACTAAAGAGCGCGCCGATAAGAAGCCTCATATCTTGGTAAACTCCCTGTCGTGGTGGGTGTAAACAATGGTTAATTCTGCAGACACCGTGCCTTCATTGAGTATTTTATGCGCGCGCCGTTTTTGCAGCACGGTTTTTTCGCCAGCTTTCAGGGGATTTTTTTGCCACAGGTCGCTATTGTCTTTGGAAGCGCCCGCCATTTCAACAACAACCTCGCCTTCCTCCACATAAAGTAATTCATGCGCATTATCGTGCATATGCAAATCAGTTTCGCAACCAGCGCGCAAACTCATTTTGGCCAAACTAATGCCAAGGCTGGCGTGTCCCGTTTCGATCCACTGCATCATACCCCACGGGTAAGCTTCTATTGTCATGATTTAGCTCCAACTGTGCGATTTCTGCGATTAAGACCTGAGGTTCATTACGCTCGATCATCATATACCAATTTATTCCCATTCGACACGCCGGGAATCCGGGTTACCTCTGCCCTCAACGTCTTCATATCAATGGGTTTGCCAATAATCGCCGCAAACCCCACCGATTTGTAATACGCCAAATCTTCAGGCAAAGTATTGGCGGTTAGCGCAATTACGGGCGGCGCATTTTTAAAGTCTGCCTGAATACATTTGAGCGCGGTTACGCCGTCCATCACCGGCATCTGAATGTCCATGAGTATGAGGTCATACTTGTCGCCGTCTCGCGCAGCAATCGCCTCCACAACTTCCTGCCCATTGGTTACGGCTGTGCCTAACCAACCTTCAAGTTTTATCAATTGATCAACCAACCTCCTATTCACTGCATTGTCCTCAGCGAATAGTATGTTGATTTGGCCATCTTTCGGGCTGGCCGCAGGCGATTTTTCAAACTCATCTGTCCTATATTCTGCTTCTGTGGGGAGCGAGAGAGGCGACGGAAGATAAGCCTCCGCCTTCACAGTAGCAGCGCGCGCTTCTAACGCCTGTAGCTCAAGGCTGAACCGGAACTCTGATCCTGCGCCCTCCTCGCTTTCAACGCCCAAGGTGCCTTCCATCAAGCCAACAAGTTCGCGGACAATCGACAGACCAAGCCCGGTTCCAGATGCCGTGCGGGTACTACTGTTGTCGACCTGTTCAAACCGATCAAATAGCGCCGACAGCCGGTCTGCTGGAATGCCAACCCCTGTGTCAACCACCTTCCAGGTCAAACAGGTTGCATCATCTGCGCATGCAGCAACAAGTTTCACCGTGATTGTGCCTTCAGACGTAAATTTAAGCGCGTTTTCAAGCAGATTGAGCAAAACCTGACTAATGCGCACGGCATCACCAAGTACGGGAAGACTCGCCTCTTCCGGCAATTCGAGAGCAATATCCAGTCCTTTTTGCTTCGCCCGTATCACAAAAAGTTCCGCGATGTCCTTTGTTAACTGCACCGCCTCGAACGGTTCTTTTTTTATGATAAGTTTGCCCGCTTCAAGCTTCGATACGTCCAAAATATCATTGATAACTGCAAGCAAATACCTGGCGCTTTTTCTTGCCATACCGAGAAAATTACGCTGCTCTTTGTCTAGCTGCGTGCCTGCCAGCAGGTCCACCATACCGATCACGCCCGTCATCGGCGTGCGTAGTTCGTGCGTCATATTAGCGAGAAACTGATCCTTCGCTTTGTTTGAAATAGCTAGTTTTTCCGCGTTGGCTTCATGTTCAACTTCAAGCCGTGTCAACTGCCGGATTTTAGGCACCCGGATGTAATAGGTCACGCCAGACAAGGCGACCCCGCCTATCAACATGGCGATGTAGGAGGCCGGTGCCGTAATGTCGAGAACCATCACGGACCCAAGATATATCAGCACAAACGGTATGGTGAAGCCAAGCCACATAACGAAACTGAGCGAGCCCAAGCCCATGGTCACGAGAACCAGGACAGAAAAATAGAGCTGGGCGTGGTTGCCGATGCTATGGAGAATGAAAAATACATTGAATGTAACGAGCGTTACCAACAGCCCCAACAGCGGACGTACCACACGAGGACGCAAACGCTGGCGCATGTACGCCGCGACTATACCAATTGAGAGCAGAGTGCTGAGCATAAGAGAGAGAGAGATTGTGATAGCATCTGATAGCGGCAGAAATATAAAGGATGCCCCTATACGCAGCATGTATACGCAGCCAACAACTAGCGCCAGCACAAACAGCGTTGTAGCTTCAAAGGCCGCCAGCTTTTCAGCCACTTGTTTTTCGATAACACTGTCTTCGGTCATATTATCCCACTAGTCTGCATACACACTAATCAGAAAGCCCTTTTCTGACAAATATTTATGCATAGTGACACAAGATTACCGGTCTCAAAGCCAAAAAATGAAAACAAGCCGCAAGACGTGAGGTCAGAGCGCCAGATTCATTGCTCCAACCCGTGGCCGCCTACCGGTACTGTTGCGGCAACGGGTTCCATGCCCGCGATCATTGGTCTGCCTTCCATAATGGCAGCCTGAACAGCAGGCAGCTGTAAAGAGGCCTCATGGTCGGCTTTGCTTTTCCACACTTCATGAACCCAAATAAGGTTAGCGTCGGCACCATCTTTGGAAATGACATAACTGATACAACCGGGCATATCTTGCGTTCCCGCCAGAAGGATGGTGATTAAAGCGTCTCTTTTGCCCTCAGCCGCCATGATTTTATTGATCAAACCAAACATGCTCAATTCCTTTGCTTGCCCCACGGAAGCCAAAGGCGCTGTTGCTGCCAAAAGGCCAGCCCCTACAACAAATTTACGGCGATCCATTTTCATTTATAAACACCCTACCTTCAAAACCTGACAATAAGATAGAAATTCCGACGGGGCTACTCGCTACGCGGCACCCTTTGGAAACGAAAATACGTAGCTTTGCCTTCAATCGCTTTTACTTCATAGCGGGTTTCGGGCCAATCATCTGGGCGCACCAGCCAGTCATCCGGGTTTTCGGCCAGCCAGGTAAAATCATCGCGCTGTGCCATTTGCAGGGCTGTCCATTCCCGATAAACCGGGTGGTCGGTGCCCACACGGAATTCGCCACCGTCTTTCAAAATGCGCGCCAGATCATCCAGATTTTCCGGGTTCATAAATCGCCGCCTTGCATGGCGTTTTTTTGGCCAGGGATCAGGATGGATTAAAAATATCCGGTCAACGGACGCATCCGGCAGCGCCCAGATAACGTGTCGCGCGTCGTCACCATAAATACGGATATTATCGATGGCGTTTTCTTCGATATGGGTTAGCAACCCCACCACGCCGTTCAGGTATGGTTCGCAGCCAATAAGGCCAATTTCCGGGTTTTTTTGTGCCTGCCACGCAAGATGTTCACCTTTGCCAAAGCCTATCTCAAGCCACGTTTCTTTGGTGTCACGTGCAAAAACACCCTCTGTCACATTCAGGTGTTCACCTTTTTCAGGAATTTTAACCGAAATGCGCGGCAGCAGTGTGTCCATCAACGCCTGCTGGCGGGCGGAAAATGCTTTGCCCTTGCGGCGGCCAAAAAACTTGCGTTCCGGCGGCGTGTGGCCTGATTTCATATGCTCTGTATCGTTCATGAGCGCCCCTATATCTTAACCGCCCGGTTTGCTCAAGCCTTTGTAGATATACAGCTAAAGCGGTGGTTTGAAATGTCACACATATGGCACACACAAAACGAAAGACTTTCTGTGGCCATATATTAGGTATCAGCCCCCCTGTTTGGCTGGTTTCTTTTCCCGGCGCATTACCTGTAGCAAAGCAAATAAAACAATGCCCGCAGAAAGGAATAAAACCGCCAAAATACGCACCCCTGTTGGGATGGACGGAGCCGGCAAAGCCTTGGGCAGCGGGCTTTCCAGCACGCCCTGTTTGTTCAGCCCAAGCGCAACAATGGTTCTACCGTAACCATCCATTACCGTGCTGATCCCCGTGCTGGTTGACCGTACCAGCGGCAAGGCTTCTTCAATTGCGCGCAGTCGGGTAAGCGCCAAATGCTGGTGCGGGCCGTCTGTCATGCCAAACCAGGCGTCGTTGCTTAGGTTCAAAAGCCATTCTGGTCGCTGCCCTGTGCCCACCATTTCACCCGGAAAAATGCTTTCATAACAAACCAGTGGCACGAACCCTGGCACACCCGGCAGCCTGATTATTTTGCGCTCCGAGCCCGGCGTAAAAGAAACACCGCCCGTTAGCTGGGTTAGCCCAATTGCCTCAAGCAAACGGCCAAATGGCAGATATTCACCGAAAGGCACCAGATGCTTTTTATCATAGCGGGAAAATAGGTCACCTTTGGAATTAACAACAAATATACTATTGTAATACTTAACCTTTTCACCCTTAACCGCATAGCGCGGCGCACCCGTAATAGCATAGCTGTTATATTCCAGCAGTCGCGACATACGCCATCTGAGCAAACTGTCTTTACGGTCAAAATTCTGGCGTTGAACCGCCGTTTCCGGCCAAATTAACAGCTTGGTGCCCTCGGCTTTTCCTGCTTCCCCGCGCGAAAGCCGCATGTGGTTATCAAAATGATCATCCACCAAATGAGACAGCCATTTCTCGCGCTGTTTTACGTTGGCCTGCACCAGCTTCAGGCTTGTACTCAGATGAAACTCGGTGATTTCACCAGATACCCGTTGATACCCTGCCCCAAATAAAGCCAGCAGTATTGCCAGCCCGCCAACGGCGCTCGCGCCAGCTTTTACTTTTGAGGCACTACCCAGAAAAACCGCAAAGAACCCGCACGCCAAAACAGTAATGAATGTTAATCCGTAAACGCTAAACCAGTAGGCCCCTTGCGCCATATAGTTCCAGTTAGCCCATGCTGACCCCACCAAATGCCACGGAAACCCGGTAAACCATGTACCCCGTGCTACTTCCATCAGTGTCCAGCTGGCGGCAAAAACCACTACCCGCGCGGCCCCCGTTACCCGTAGTCGCCATGTTACCCAAAAGGTGATTGCCACATAAACCGACAATATTGCGCTAAGGGCAAAGGTGGCGAAAGGTCCCAAAATAGCAGGCACATGGTCCTGCTGGGTGAACGAATGTCCCATCCAGTACAGGCCAAGCGAAAAGAAACCAAAGCCGGCCCACCAGCCCCGCCGAAAAGCGTCCCGGCCAGTTTTGGCATGGACTATCAGCAGA
>Ga0316204_10006943_pt1 | contig 16976 bp, 19 predicted proteins | sample 6monrhotite_MG_2_FD_205661 | JGI IMG/M metagenome (GOLD analysis project Ga0316204, IMG submission 205661) | Microbial mat bacterial communities from mineral coupon in-situ incubated in ocean water Damariscotta River, Maine, United States -... | ecosystem: Environmental > Aquatic > Marine >... | reverse complement strand
CATGTGCTAATGCCACTATTGAAGCAGGCTGCTCTGTTTGATACATAATATCGCAGGATTCAATGGCGCTAGCCCAATCTTCATCAGCAACAAAAACATCAAATGCTGCTCTCGCTTCATTCCATGCTGCTTCTTTTTTCTCTAAGCCCAACAATGCATTCGCAATATCCAGCTTTACCTTAGCCACGTCCGCAGGGTTGGCATCACGTGAAAACATGGTTAGTTCATACTGCGAATTTTTTAGCTGCTCTTCCAAAAATGCAGTTGCTTCGGCATCAGTAGATGCTTCCAATACACCTTGTTCGGGTCTTAATCCTGGGTCTTTCATCATGCTTTTTCCTCGGCCATATTCAGACCAAATCTACGCCGAATCTTCAATTTCGGGTTTATTTACAACTTAGTCGTAAGGTGGGGGTTTTTAGTGATATTTCCACCCCCTTAGCGACTTATTAATTAATAACTCAACTGAGCTGCTGTGCGGTTGGTGCAACTAGTGTCGATATTTCCTGCAAGCGCTGCTGCGCTTCTTGCACTCGCTGATGATCTGACTGTTCGCCTGATTCCAGCTCCGCAAGTAATGTAGATGCCTGCATCAGCAATAGCTGTTGCTGTTCGGGATCGAAGAGTTGAAATGCCAATACAGCGGCCTCGGTCGGTTCACTTAATAAACAAGGCACTAGCAAGGCCTCGGTTACAGGGCTTTCAGGCGCTAACATATCCGCAATAAATGGGTGTTCTAGTAAGGCAAAATGTGCCTGCCTGGCTTCTTCTTCCATCTCTAATTTAGAGATACCCTGTGCATCGTTACCAACGGCCTTCCACATGCTTTGCATCATGAGGCCAAGCAGTCGCTTAATCATCTCGCGAATTTCAGCCTGTTCACCCGCCAAGCCAGAACTCATTTCATAGGCTTTATCTAGCGATTCCTTAAGCTTAAGCACTTCATCTGAGTCTGCACTGGGCTTGAGTTCCATTACTTTCTGCACTAGCTCGCGGAAGTACTCTATAAATTGCTCAACTTCATCCGTATCTTTTTTACGCGCATGTTGAATATCAAATGACTCAATCTGTACTTCACCAAATAATGGATTATTGTATTGGCGCTTAAGCATGCGCTCAGCACGGCCGGCTTTTGCGGAAAATAACGTGTCAATACTCATGCTAACTGCTCCAGCGCTTGATCGAGGGTCTGACTTAAATCGTCTTCATTAATAGGGAATGCTATTGTCGCAAACACATCAAATACAGCAAGCAACCGCTCTAGTTGTGCGCGCTGCTCTTTTTCATAAAATACAATGACTTTACAGTTGGGAATGCGTTGTACCGTAGCCATTAAGGTTTCTAAACTACTGGTACGGTCGCGAAAATCTGACTGGAAGTTAAACTCCGCCACTACCACTGCTGGCTTAATTTTCTTCAGTAATTTGGTGGCCTTACGCATGCTCTCTGCTTGCTCTATTGCAAAGTTTTTTTGCCTATACAGCGCGGAGAAATTAGGGTATCCACCCAATTCAACGATAGAGAGTAAAAGAGGTAACACTGGCACAAACAACCCAAAATATTAAATCGGCAGCTATTATACCATACTAATTTACTCAGGTATTCGAGATAACAGCCTACTCTTTATTACTTCGACTCATTTTTTAACAAAGAACTAAGAATTAATACGCCCTGAGCTGTCGTATGAAAGTTGCTCTTCTCATTACCCATCGACAGTATTCTTGGCGAAAAGCCCAATGATTTACCTCCCGGTAACGACACCAGCGAGACAAAACCGCTCCATCCACCATCGTCCAGTTGATGATCGATAACCTGTTGAATCCAAACAGCTTTCACTTCTTCTTCCGCACCCGTAATTAGCAGCATTAGTACACGCTGCAAATAAACATCTAGCACACGAATATCGAAAGCTAACTGCCACTTAATATCGCTCTGTAAGGATTTCACCACCTCTTCAATATCTGGCAACAAATTACAGCTCTGTTGTAATAAGAAATTAATTCCCATCAGCTGATGCGTAATGCAGGCAGGACGATAAATATAAGCCGCTTGATGACAAAAGCCCGCCTTATTCTGCTGCTCAACCACGAGTATGTCGTCTGCAATATCGGCTGCGCAATTTAAGGCATATATAAAGTGCTGATTATAGTAAGGCAAACCACTAACAGAATAGGCCCCAAGATAATGCCGTGGAGGAGAGCCAAACAATGGCCCCCAGACGCCCTGCTGTATTTGAGGGTACCGTTGTTTGTACTTAGTCAGTAGTTCAGAAATACGCTTATCATGAGATGTTTTTTCTACTTCTTGCAGCATCCACCAAAGCATTGGATTTGCTTGTTGCAGTAAATCAGTTTCATTATTAACTAACCATTGAATAGATTGGTCCAATCGCTGCTGCAGAACCTCGGCATCTGGCGGTGGCAAATCACGATTATTTAGATATACGCCTATTAAGTATGCAAATAAAATTGCTCCAATGAGCAGCAAGATTGAATAAATAAATTTTTTAATCATGTTTAATCGAATGTTTTAAGTGGCCAGACACTATAGCGTTAAGCGTCTACTTATCAAGCTTTAGCCCTCTCAAAAAAACATCAAACAACTGCAATACTGTGCCTTTTAATATAATAGGGCTTTCAGACCATCCCTTTGTATTAGGTAATGGCTTGAGCTTGCCCGTTGCGACCATCATCGCGATACCCTGAATCATCGACATAGCACTAAACGACAGTTTTACTTCATCACCTTGTATAAATATTTTTTGTTGTTGACCACTCTTTATAATGCGCACCAGACTTTGCATCGCATCATCAGCAGCCTGTTTTAGTGCAGCCCCACTCTCCGCAGGCTGTAAAAAACCACCAAACATCAACTGAAATAAGTTCGGTTGTTCTGCGGCCACCAACACTATGTGAATAGCACTTTCAAACAACTGGGTTTCAGGATCATGGGAAAACTCGAGTTCAAGGCGTGTATTTTTTGCCGTCAGTTTACGAAAGCCGTCTTCGGCAATTGCCTCTAGTAGCTCCTGCTTATTACGAAAATGTCGATAAGGTGCATTATGACCAACCCCTATGGTGCGCGCTATTTCTCTCAGACTAATACCTGATACACCTTTGGTATTCAGCATATCTGCGCCAATATCTACTAATGAATTTCGCAGGTCGCCGTGATGATAACTGGTCTGCTGCATCCACTCGATCCCCAACACTTTATTTGACAAGTCGTTAGTCTATCATTAAATTACTTAATGTGGGCAATGTCCACATGCAGCATTCCACGCTAACATCTACCAGGGGGTAGAGATAATGACCAACGATCTTATACAACGGATTTGCGAAGCCCACGGTGGCATAGAACGCTGGAGACTTGTTGAGTCTATTGAGCTTCAGCTGGATATCTTTGGCCCCATACTCATCACCAAATTCAAGTCCCCCTGGCTTTCAAATATTACTGCCAATGTATTTACTGATAAGCCTTATGTAAGTATTCATAACTTCCCAGAAGAAGGACATACCGGTATTTTTGATGGTTTTCAGGTTTATATTTATAACGCAAATGACAAAATCTACTGTGAGCGTAATTACAGCAATACCGAGCAACTAAAAATCAAACCACGCTTACACTGGGATCATATGGATCTTATTTATTTTCTAGGCCACGCTCTATGGGGCTACAGCTGCAGCCCTTGTATGCTTACCGATCAAAGCTTTGACATCCAACAGGGCAAAGACATTAAAAGCATCACGGGTAACGTTCTCAGCACCTTACATGTTCACTATCCCAGCCACATCCCAACTCACAGCAGAAAACAGGTGTTTTATTTTAATCAACAGGGTTTATTATGCCGCAATGATTACACCGCCGAGGCCAATAACTCTCTCTCCATTGGTAGCCAATTTTGCGATGATTACAAAGAAATCGACGGCCTTGTCTTTCCAACCCATCGAACAATTTTTCCACGCCTATGGAATGGCACTGCACTAAAACCATTTAAGGTAATGGACGGACGATTTAACAACATTCTTGTTAACTGGAGAGAAAAACCAAGCCCAGCATAGAGACGTCTTCAATCTTGATTTAAGCCACAACAACAACGCTGACAGCCTTTGTAACGCTATGTTAAGCTTTGCTAAATATTACAAACATTAGTGAAGAACATGAGCAAATTCATTAAACGCCTCTGCTGTATCTGCCTAGTTACTCAACTTGGCGCTTGTTCCATGGCAGAACTCACAGTGAAAGCCTCAATGCCGATGATTGATGGCGGTATGATAGCGATTAATCGAGAACCCGATTTACAACTCGCCGAAGATGCCATGCCTGCCAATATCGAGATGATGGAAGGCATGCTAATTAATGCACCAAACAACATTAAACTTAGAAATTATGCAGCCCAGGCATACTATGGCTATGCCTATGGTTTTGTGGAAGATATAAATAAAAAACGCGCCGCCGCTTTTTATAAACGCGGCCTTAATCATGCATTACACAATCTGCATAATGAAGGCATAAGCCAAAAAGTTATTAACGGAAATCTAAGTAATCTACAAACCAAACTAGAAGAGCTTGATAAAGATAATGTTGCAGAACTTTTCTGGGCAGCCTCTAATTGGGCAAAGTGGATCGATCACAATAGAAACAACACTACAGCGATAGCAGATTTACCCAGGGCTGTCATGCTGATGCAACGTGCTATTGAGTTAGACGAAACATTTTTCATGGCAGGTCCTCATATATTTTTCGGCGTCTATTACGGCAGCCGCTCACCGATGCTAGGTGGAAATTTCATACTCTCCGAGCAACACTTTAATACAGCGCGAAAATTCAATAACAAACAATTACTCATGGTTGATTTATTGCAAGCAGAATACCTGGATCGCCAAAAATTTGATCAGCAAGCTTTCAATCAGCGACTCAATAAACTTATTCTCAGCAGCAACAACCAGAACAGTGACATGACTCTTATTAATAATATAGCTAAGAGAAAAGCAAAGAAGCTTCTTACAAAGGAATCCACATGGTTTTAAAGAGCGGTTCTTTTATTAGTAAGTTAGCGTTAATATTTTTTATTTTTTCAAACGCATATGCAGAAAAAACATACACACTTAAATTCGCCACTTTAATTCCGCCCGATACCGCATGGGTAAACAGCATTCAAAAATGGTCCGATGAATTAAAAGCTAAGAGCAATAACAGATTGCAGCTAAAAATTTATCCTGGTGGTGTAATGGGCGATGAGCCAGATGTTTTAAGAAAAATCCGTAGCCAGCAATTGCACGGTGCTTTTTTTACTGGCTATGGCATCGGGCGCATCTATCCACCTGCGCGTGTTTTAGAAATGCCTTTTCTTTTTGAAAACACTGACGAATCTGATTATGTCCGGCAAAAAATAATGCCTAGTATTGAAGATGGCTTTAGAGAAAAAGGCTACGAATTAGTTGGCTGGCCTGAAGTTGGTTTCTTACATTTTTTTTCCAAAAACCCAATTAATTCTTTAGACGACTTACGTACCAGTCGAATTTGGTTGTGGCAAGGCGACCCCATGGGCGAAGCATTTGCTGCAGCAGCTGACATATCACCCGTACCACTTTCTATTATGGATGTGTACACTCAGTTATCCGCACAACATGGCAGCATCAACACAGTATACAACTCACCCTTTGGTGCGCTGGCCATGCAATGGCATACCAAATTACAATATGCCACCAATGTGCCTATGACAAATGCGATAGGTGGACTAGTAATTAGTCATAAATTTTTCAATAAACTGCCACCCGACTTGCAAAAATTATTACGCGACAGCGGCAAAGAAGCAGCAAGAGAAATCAACATGGAATCACGACGCGACAATAAAAACAGCATCGATCTTTTAAAACAAAGCGGCATCGTATTTGGCTGGGAATGGTCCGATCAAGAAAAACAACAGATGCTAGACATCAGAAACAAAGCAGCGGACGATCTAAATAAATCTGATTACATACCAGAAAAATATTTCACTCAGGTAAAAAACATTCTAGCCGAATACCGCCTTGGCACGCCTAATAAATAATATGCCAATATCAATTGTTAAGTTTCTTATAAAAATAAAAGAAACTTTAATTATCATCGAAAAATATCTTGCCGGCATTAGCCTGTTAACCTTACTTATTTTATCAATATCACAGGTAGTGATGCGCAATCTATTTGAAATTGGATTTTCAGATATAGACACGATCACTCGTCATCTTGTTCTTTTTGTCACCTTTATGGGAGCGGCACTCGTCTCTGAAGGCAATCAGCACATAAAAATTGACTGCGTAACATCGATAATAAACAATTCAAAAAAACAAAAACTAAAAACACCGCTCTTATTGATAAGCTCCTTCATTTGTAGTGTTTTTTTCTGGTACGCCTTACAGTTTTGGATAGACGAAAATTCATACGCACAAAGTAATGAACAATTAGCTTTATACCTTGCTCTAATTCTACCTTTTGGCTTTTTCATATTAAGCCTGCACTTTCTACTGCTTGGCTTCACTCAATCATTTTCTGAGAAAGCAGCATGATTGGCGTACTTTTAATACTAATTGCGCTCGCATTATTAGGCTTACCACTTTTTATTGCACTAGGTGCCGGAGGTATTTACGCAAGCTTTGCATCTGAGCTCGATCCCAGCGGCCTAATTATTGAGCTTTATCGCCTTGCCAATCAACCCAACTTAATCACCATTCCTTTATTTACATTTGCCGGCATGACGATGGCTGCAGGCGGTGGCCCAAAACGATTAATTAAACTATTCAATGCCATGCTTGGCTGGATGCCTGGCGGGCTAGCAATGGCTGCGATTGTTTCATGCGCTTTTTTTACTGCCTTCACCGGTGCATCTGGCGTCACTATCATTGCGCTTGGCGGTTTACTTTATCCACTATTTATACAATCCAACTATTCAGAAAAATTTTCATTAGGGCTACTCACTTCTTCTGGATCACTCGGTTTACTCTTTCCTCCTAGCCTGGCGATTCTTTTATATGGCATTGTTTCTGGCACCAGTATTGATGAATTGTTTTTGGCCGGTCTTGTGCCTGGCCTTATTTTGTTGATTTTACTTTCTTTATATAGCTATAAATCCTCACTTGCCTGGCATGCACCAACTAATCCATTTTCATTTAAAACTCTCATCACTGCTGCTAGAGAAAGCATCTGGGATATTTTTTTACCCGTACTGGTAATGGTTGGAATATTTGGTGGCTTTGTCACCGTTAGTGAAGCCGCAGCAGTAACGGCCACCTATGCGCTGTTTATAGAGAGCGTAATATATAAAGAAATAAAACTTATAGATGATCTGCCAAATATTTTAATCGATACAGCAAAACTGGTAGGCAGTATATTAATTATATTAGGCGTCGCCATGGGCTTGACTAATATTTTAATTGATAGCCAGCTACCATCAAGGTTACTCGATTTCACAGAAAACTATATAGATAGCCAATTACAATTTTTGTTGGCACTTAACGTATTCTTATTGTTAATAGGCGCAATGATGGATATTTTTTCCGCCATTGTTGTGGTGGTGCCATTAATTATGCCATTAGCTAATCGCTATCAAGTAGACCCCGTTCACCTAGGCATTATCTTTTTAGCTAATCTAGAAATAGGTTACATGACACCTCCCGTTGGCATTAACCTATTTATTGCATCGCAACGTTTCGGTAAGAGTATTCTTACCTTATTCCAATCTGCCATGCCATTCCTTGTAATCATGCTTATCTGGCTACTTATGATATCCTACATTCCTAGCTTAACTCTTTGGTGGAAATAACGTGCCTGGAAAACTAATAGAACCTAAAGTCATAACTGACTTTAATAATAAACCTGTAGCAATGTTGCCCATCGGCTTTTATTTTGATGATTCACGCTGGGAAACTATTTGGTCAGAATATGATAAGAAGGGAGAATCTTTAACTATGGAAGACTTACGAAACCTCTTCCCTGATGATGAGTCATTGAATATCAACCAACTAAAACGTGTTACTGGCCAGTCAGCTAAAGAATTCCGTAAAGACAATCAAAAGACATAAATCTATTTAAATAATTTACAAAAGTGAACATATTATGAGTTGGTGGGGAAAAGTAATTGGTGGTGGTTTTGGCTTTATGTTTGGCGGACCTTTAGGTGCACTTGCCGGCATGGCAATGGGACACCAGTTTGATAAAGGCCTAAATATTACTGAGCTGGAATCTGGCAATACAGAACGTATCCAGCTGGCTTTCTTTACAGCTACATTTTCTGTAATGGGATACCTCGCCAAAGCTGATGGGCAGGTTTCCAAAAGTGAAATTCAAATGGCTCAGAACATTATGGAGCAAATGAATTTAAACCCCGAGCAACGCAAGGCTGCGATTGAACTTTTCAATAAGGGAAAACAGGATGATTTTGAGCTCGATGCAATACTCCACCAATTTAAACAAGAGTGTCAGCGTCGGACCAATTTATTACAGATGTTTTTGGAAATATTAATCGCCACTGCGTTTGCAGATAACTCTTTTGATAAAACCGAACATGCAGCTCTACAGCATATAGCAACAAGCATTGGCTTTAATGCGCAACAATTAGACCACTTGATTAGCATGGTTACTGCGCAACAAAAATCACATAGCTCAACAAGCAAACCCAGTATTGGAAACGCTTATGCCGTTTTAGGTGTAGAAAAAGACATCTCTGATGCTGACCTTAAAAAGGCTTATCGTCGTCTTATGAGTCAACACCATCCAGATAAACTCGTATCTAAAGGATTACCTGAAGAAATGATTAAACTCGCCAATGAAAAAACCAGTGAGATAAAGTCAGCCTATGAGCAAATAAAAACTAGCCGAAAATAATAAATCCTGTTTCACAGCTTTTAGGTGACAGGCTCTGGTGTTCGAATTACTATATTAAAAAACACAACTGGTAGAAACAATGGAAATTCAAGGCCCATTTACGATTGCAATTAACGATAACAGCGAAACAGGCTTGCGTGAGCTTCACCTTGGCTTTAAGCCTGGCTTTCAGCAGCTAGAGTTGACCGATCGCCTTACAACGCTAAACGATTATCTTACCAGCTTGAATAATGATATTTCCACCGAGTCGGACCCTAACAACCAACAGGGAATGATTATGATTGCTCAGGTTGCGCAAGAGCTCTACCCACACTTGAAATCCAATGAAATCCCATTAGACGAAACGATCGTAGTTGAAATTGGCCCTAGCCAGTCATCACCTTTTGATGATTTATTACGTGGCGCTACTCTAAAATAATTTAAGCAAAACTTCTTTTGCCTTATTTATTTGTACCGCCAGGTAGTCCGAACCACCCCGATCAGGATGCATTTTCTGCATTAGGCGCTTATGTGCTTTTATAATTTCTGCCTTTGTCGCTGATTCAGACACCCCAAGCACATCTCTGGCTTGTTGTTCCGTCATAGCAGAAGGATCTGCCGTGTAATGCGATGCGTTATCAGCATCTGGCTTCCAATCAGGATGCATTCTCTGCATATATGCCATGAGTAGCCCAGCCGATTCACTATCCTCTTGCTGGCACTCCTGAAGCAACTCGCAAAGCTGGGTAATATTCATAGACTGCAATTTCTCGCCCTTAAAACCACCTTCCAGCACTTCTCCCTGTAATTCACCGCTCAGCATATTAATTTGTAAACTCAAAAATCGAGTTTTCATACTGGATTGCTTATTTTGTTGGTAGCGCTTGAAATATGGTGACAAGGCAGGCCACAGCCCCATGACAAGACGAATTGCACGAGGAACAAGAGGCAACAAGGCGCCGACAGCAGCTATCAACCAATGTAAACGGCCAGTTGCAGCCAATCCCAACAAGACACCAAGCAGTCCTATTAAGGTTAGTTTTTTAGACCACTTCTTTCTGGCATCCGCATCTAGCTGTTTAAACCAGTAGATTGCGTAAACAAGTCCACACAGTAGCAATAAAGCAATAATAATTCGGGGCAAGCTGCATTCCTCATATATGCAGCCTCAACATTAGGTAGAGACTGCTCTGTAATTTATAGTATCAACCTAAAATGATACTCATATTTCCATACATTCACTAGTAGCTATGACAACCTATCCAATAACAGAAAATTCCGAACTATACTCAATATAATCTCAAGAATAATATCTCTTGGCCGATACACAAACTAAACCCTTAATGCATATGGCAGTGCATTCGCAAATGGGCAACAAAATAAAACACACTATCTTTAGGGCATATCAATGAATAAACTTTCGCTTAGACATCAGGTTTGGGCTGGCTTTGCAGTCATGCTAATCCTTATCGCAATTAGTTCTGGAATGTCTATTTCAAATTTAAATAGCCTTAATGACCAAGCCAAACAAATAATCGACGAAGCACAGCCAACCATGGTCGATGCCTTAAATATACGCACTGGACTTAATAGTACGGCAAAAAACATCAACGCTTACATTGTTAGTCAACAGGCATCTGACAAAGCTGAAATTTCAAGCAGCATAGATCAACTAAATGAATACTTTAAACAATTCACTCAACGTCCTAATATTGTTAATGATGTGGATTTACTCAAACTAACTAATGAAATTCATGATTCTTTTGGTAAGTTCAAATCACTATCAAATCAAATCGAGTATCTGGTAGAAAACCCAATCGAGAATTTCCCTGCTCTGAAGATAGCGGAATCAGAATTAAACCCATTATCCAAATCTATATTAACATCATTAAATAATGCCATTCTTTCTGAATTAGATGAGGAAAACAGCTCTCAACGAAAAACCCTATTCTATGAGCTAACTGATTTACGTTATAACTGGATGAACATCATCTCCTCGAACCGTAATTTTCTTGCCAACCCTACTCAGACATCACATGATAAAATGAAGTCATATATCATTTTATTTAAAAAGCAACTGACCTCAATACAAAAAAGATCCACCATATTCACTTTTGAACAAGAAGAAGCTGTTGCCAATATTACTCGATATACGGCTGCCCATTTTAAATTTCTGAAAAAAATATATAAGCTATATACATCAAATAGCTGGAGAAAAGACCAAAGCCTCCTAAAAAATGAAATCAAACCATTAATTGAAAACATTTCAAGCAAGCTAAATATTGTAGTTAGCCAACAGCAGGATACGAGTGAAAATCTATCCAAAAATTTACTTACTCAAATAAGTAGCTCTATCTTTATCACACTATCAATTTTAGCTTTTGCTATATTTGCAGGCATAACAATAGGCTGGTCCAATACAAAACAAATACGTACTATTGTGATTGAAATATCAAACAGCCTTAAACATTTATCTCAAGGCGAGTTTGGCTTTAAACTAAACGAAAATAGAAAGGGGGAAGTTGGCAAAGTTGCTATGACAATAAATGAGTTTTCAAATCAACTTGAAAGCATGATCACTGATCTCACTCAATCCGTTGACAGATTACATACAGCATCATCAGATATGTCCACTACAGTATCTGAAACATCTGATAACATTTTGTTACAGCATAGAGAAACTGAAATGGTCGCAACCGCTGTAGAAGAAATGACTGCAACAGCTCAAGAAGTCGCAAGAAGCGCTTCAACTGCCGCAACCTCAGCGCGCCATGTAAATGATCTTACAGCTTCCGGCGCATTAGTTTCAACTGAAGCAATGGGTGGTATAAGTCATTTAGTTAATGACCTTAATAATGCATCTGATGTTGTTGAAACTCTACGCGATGAATCGAACAATATCAGCATTGTATTAGATGTGATTAGAGATATCTCAGAACAAACTAATTTACTTGCTCTAAATGCTGCCATTGAAGCTGCACGCGCTGGCGAACAAGGTAGAGGATTTGCCGTTGTAGCCGATGAAGTTCGCACCCTTGCAAGTAGAACGCAGGAATCAACAGACAATATTCGAAAGAAGATTGAAGAACTACAACATGGCGCAAGCAATGCAGTATCAGTAATGGAAAATGCAATCAAAAGAGCCAACGAGAATAATGATCAGGTAGAAAATGTTGCTGAGTCACTAGGGGAAATAGCTGGGGAAATTCACAGCATCAATAGTCAGCTAGATCAAATCGCAGCTGCTTCAGAGCAACAAAGCGCTACTTCTGAAGAAATTAGCCGTAATGTTTCCTCTATTAGTGAACTGGCCGAAAAGACGGTTGAAGGAACCAATCAAGCAAAATCAGCTGAAGATAGCCTATCTATGGTTACTCAAAGCATTGAAAATGTTATTTCTAAATTTAAGTCTTAATTATTTATTAGTATTGTAAATAATTATCACTTTTTGACCCGGATAAATCAGATCCGGGTCTTCAATCTTGCTTAATCTAGCTAATTCAGGATATCTCCATGGATTATTTACATACTTTTGGGCTATATCCCAAAGAGTATCTCCTGCAACAACAGTATGTACACTTGTATGTGTCTTGACTATTGTATCCGCCAATTCTTCTTTTGAATTAGAATTAAGTAACTGCAACTTACTGGTTTCTTTTAATATATAAGAATTATCATCTCGATCAGCTGCAATGTTCACATAATTATCATCATTTTTTCCAGACTCTTCTTCTACTTCAGAATTTACAACCACCATTTCATTTGGCTTTTCTATATCATCAACTGCAACTACTACTGCTTCATTTCCAGCATCTAGCTTTAAAGAGTTTTCAATATTTTTATATTCACTTAAATCTTCTGCATCACTCGTTTTATAGTTTTTCAGCTTTTCTTCAGATATTCCTTGCTCATAATCATTTATAACTATAACTATTCCTTCATCTGTCTTCGATATATCTACCTTATCATTTCCATAATCAGCCAACTCATTTTTTTCATTCAATGAATAGCCGCCGAAGTCATTAGAAACATTAGTATAATCATCCTCAATAAACGCTTCTCTTCTATTGCTATTCTCTTCACTCGAGTTAATATTAATATCGAACACACCGGAAAACTCAACTACATAAACTGATATAGCGATGAAACTTAGCGCCAATATAGAAAGCCATACAAAATCATTATTGGACTCATCTTCGATTGATTTTTCATCTTTACTTATAGACGAAATTGAATTTTCACTGCCCTGAACTCGCCTAATTTCAGCATTATTATCTTTATCAAAGCTTACGTCTTTTTGATGAATAGGAATTATTTTATTTTTAGAAGCACGAGCTGTTGAAACAGCTTCTTTTTTAACTTCATTTTCTTTTCTTACCTTTATTGCTATTTTTTTATTAATTTTTTTCTTATTTTCACTCAACGTACTTTTAATAACCGGACTTTTATTTTCCGCAATATTATTGCGCTTTTTTATAGCATATGGAGCAGGCTTTTCTATGATTGACGATTCATATGAAATTGCAGTACTTTTTTCGCCTGAGGAGTTCTTACTTAACGCCTCTTCATTGTGCTTAATTTCATTTTGCTTAATTTCTATTTTTTCCTGAGTGGCTCTTTGTGTTGCAGGCTCATTCTTATTCGACTTCTCTACACTTATTTCCTTCGATTTAATGCTTTCTATATGCGCACGTAAGTATCCCGTTGCCTTAAACTTATCCAGATTTTCTATATCTGCATATAACCTAATACCTTCATCGCAAATTAATGCTCGACTAAATGCTTCTTTCGGCACATGTGCAGGCAATTGACTCCAGCCTTTTTCTGGAAAGCTAACAACGTCTTCAATTTCATCCACCCACAAACCAACATAACCACCTGTAGTTTCTGAAATAACTATACGTCCTGGGGATTTTCTATCTGCTACATCAACTCCAAATCTGACACGTAAATCGACTACTCTCACCATGCCGTGCATTGACTTGAACATACCTGGCTCGGCTTGATTTGAACCTGGTAATGAATTTAAATTCGGCGGGATGGTTATAGATTCAATATATAATGTGGGCGTACAAACTAAGACTGGCCCAACCTTATAAAGCAACAACGCATTTGAATTAGTAATATTATGCATTGACACGTCTATTCCAAATAACGTTTTTGCCACTTAGTGTACAACTGCCAGGTATATTCAGTGTATTCTTCCTTCGATTTGAACTGTGCTGGATCAATTGCATCAAAAACATAATAATTTGCTGTGCTATTTTGCGTATTTAAAAAATGGTAAATCTTATCTAAAAGAGTATGCGGGTATCGCCACTCAAAATCGTCCTGCGCTTCATAATGTAAAAAAACGGGCAAAATAGGTATGCCGGTTTTCATGGAGACATCAAACGCACCATAACGAAATGACTCAAAAATGCGTTTACCCTTACATCCACCTTCTGGGTATAAAGCTATATTTTTCCCTTTACTCAACTCTTCGGCAATTGTTAATGCAGCCTGATTTCTTGATTCTTTGGACTCTCTTTTAACATACAAATTGCCTGCAGCACTTGAAATACGACCAACTATCCACCAGTTCTTCACTTCCATTTTTGCTAGCGAATACACTTCAAACAATGCAGGTATACCAATATCTTCAAATGCTGATGGATGATTAGCAATTAAAATATATTGTTTGGGTATCTCATGTAAGTTTTTCTGATGCAGTTTTAAATCCACATCAAGCCCTCTAACAAAAGCCTTACACCACACTCTAAACAACCTGAAATACCAATAACCTCGAATTCGTATAGGCAACCACGAAAGCACATATAAAATCAGAGTCAATAACAACATATCGGCCCAAAGTGCACTTAGCTTTAATATTCTTACAGAGTAATATAACACCACGACTCCTGATAACATCCACCTAGGGATGAGTACTAAAATTATAGTTCACCCAGCTTTTATTTGATTTATAGGGCTCTAATTGCTATTTTGCTGCAACCTTTACAAATTGATCTTAAAATGACATTTCAGCATCTTCTACGATTTATATTCTCCTCACTGCTTATTGTTCTTTCTGGCTGTAGCACACTTGATCACCAAACAGACCCAAACGACCCGCTAGAGGGCTATAACCGTAATATATTCGAGTTTAATGAAAAGATTGATAAGCACCTTCTAAAACCAGTAGCTCAGGGATATGACGCGATCACACCAAACCTTATACAAAAAGGCATTAATAATTTCTTTAGCAATTTGGATGACTTCGTAGTTGTCATTAATGACCTACTCCAATTAAAGCCAAAGCAACTAGGCTCTGATACTGGCCGATTTCTCATTAATAGCACACTGGGTCTAGGCGGAATTATCGACTGGGCATCAGACTTAGGCCTGCCTAAACATAATGAAGACTTTGGACAGACACTTGGTCACTGGGGTGTTCCATCTGGGCCTTACTTTGTCCTGCCTTTTCTAGGCCCCAGCACTATCCGTGATACGACTGGAATTATTGTTGATAGAACAGAATTAGATCCTATTGTGATCCGGGTTGAAGATGGCCTCCACGCTGCAAACCGCGATCCTGATATAGCTTATCCTGTTACAGCAATTAAGCTTATTGATCTTCGAGCATCATTATTAAAAGCAGAGAAAATCCTCGACGAAGCTGCACTTGATAAATACACCTTTATTCGTGAGGCTTACTTACAGCGTCGTGAACACCTGGTATTTGATGGCAACCCTCCTAAAAAAGATGAAGTTTTCAATGAAGATGAATTATTCGATTTTTAACAATTGATCTTAATATTTACCCCCACTAATTTAATTGCTAATAGCCTATGTAAATTTCGAATAAACGTATTTTTTATTCCCTGGATAAAAATGTAACAATATATTTTATCTATAGCTTTTAAAGACACCCTAAAGTCACCATGTACTGATTTTATCTTATATTTCAGATACTATTAAACAATGACTACACATCAGAAAAAAGAGCAAAAGAAAATTGGTGTCCTAATGATAACCCTGATGTGGATAATCATTTTTGCACTACTTGCCTTCTTTTTTTCTGATCAACTCAATAAACAAAAAAACCCTAACCAGTCACCAACTACAATCGAATCTTCTGATGGCATAAAGTCGTTGGTTTTACAGCGAAACAGGCAGGGGCATTATGTTTCTAACGGAAAAATTAATAATGTGCCTGTTGTTTTTATGCTGGATACTGGCGCAACCGATGTTTCCATTCCTGAAAAAATAGCCCAAAAACTTGACTTAAAAAAAGGCAGCTCTGCCATTTATCAAACAGCTAACGGCCCAGTAAAAGTATCTATGACTCGACTGCAACATATTTCATTGGGTGATATCAGCCTTAACAATGTACGCGCCACAATAAACCCTGGCTTTCACAGTAATGAAATCTTACTTGGCATGAGTTTTCTAAAACATCTAGAATTTAGTCAGCGCGGCAATAAACTCACACTTAAACAATACCCTGAAGGATTGTAATATGAAATACTGCAGCACATGCGGCGAACAGGTTTCGCAAAAAATTCCTTCCGGCGATAATCGCCTGCGCTATGTATGTGATAGCTGTGAAACCATTCATTACCAAAACCCTCGAATTATTGCAGGCTGCATTGCTGAACATGACGATAAGATTTTACTATGTAAAAGAGCTATAGAACCACGACTTGGTTCATGGACGCTTCCAGCTGGTTATATGGAAAATAATGAAACGACACTGCAAGCTGCTGCACGAGAATCCTTTGAGGAAGCCAATGCAAATATCATTAATATGAGTTTGTATTGCACATATAGCATTCGTCACATTTCTCAGGTTTATATGATGTACCGCGGCACGTTAGTTGATGGATTTTCAGCTGCTGGCGAAGAAAGCCTTGAGACCAGGCTATATACAGAACAGGATATTCCCTGGGATGAGCTCGCCTTCCCAGTTATCACTGAAACGCTAAAATTATATTTCACTGATAAACGTAACAATAACTTCAAGTTGCGGGATGGTGAAATTTATCGCGACGAATCACAAAAAATAGTTGTTAAAAACTATCCTGCTTAATTCTATGTGGAATGTGTTTAGTCAAATAGTCACATCAAATATTTTTCTGAGCGCTAAGCCTTGTTAT
>Ga0316204_10006941_pt1 | contig 16979 bp, 14 predicted proteins | sample 6monrhotite_MG_2_FD_205661 | JGI IMG/M metagenome (GOLD analysis project Ga0316204, IMG submission 205661) | Microbial mat bacterial communities from mineral coupon in-situ incubated in ocean water Damariscotta River, Maine, United States -... | ecosystem: Environmental > Aquatic > Marine >... | reverse complement strand
CTAAAAATCAGCAGCAATTTAGAGAAGAAGGTGCTCATATTACAATGAAGGGTAATGAAGTGTTCAAAATGGCGGTCAATACACTTGGCCGCATTGTTGATGAGACTCTTGCCGCGAATAATATGCAAAAGTCAGATATAGACTGGCTGGTACCACATCAGGCGAATATTCGAATTATCAATGCTACGGGTAAAAAATTAGGTTTAAACCCGGACCATGTGGTTGTAACAGTGGATAAGCATGGTAATACATCAGCAGCTTCGGTGCCTTTAGCCCTTGATACAGCCGTTAGGGAAGGGCGTATAAAAGAGGGTGAAACAGTCTTGTTAGAAGCCTTTGGTGGAGGTTTTACCTGGGGTGCAGCTTTGCTGAAATGGTAATGAATTTTGAAGGTCTAATTCCAGTCATTCAATGTGCTTGTATAGAGAAAACGCTGGAATTTTATCAACAGGCATTACGTTATATTGTTATTAGTAAGACAGAATCAGATAGCGGCCTGCAATGGGCTTATATAAAATCAGATAATACCTATCTGATGTTACAAAAAAACACAGATATTTCATCTCTGACAGATTTCAAACCTATAGTTTTACATTACTTTACCTCTGATGTTTCAGCTCAGCACCAGTTTATGACCGCCAGAGGAATTAATGTTGGTCAAATAGAAGACACAGAGTATCATGTGAGACAGTTTTTTATAGAAGACCCTGAAGGTAATAAAATTGCTATTGGTCAGGATATAAAAAACAAATAACAGGTCACAGTCTATAATCAGAATTGTCCTATAGTACTAAATAATCCAGAGTATTTAAGAGAGTGTTTATGAATAAATTTACCAAAGTGCTAATTATTTCATCATTTTTAGCAGGCGTATCAGCTTGTACAGCATTTACAGAAATATCTTCGAGTACCAGTTCAACTTCAGATGCAGTTACACCTGATGTGACTTTGAATGAATTTGTCAATAAACGTTATGTAGCAATACGTCATGATGCGGCAAATGGTAGTGGTGAAAATCTGGATGCTCTAGCACAACTGTTAGGTGAGTCAGATAAAAGTGCATTTGCGATTAAAATGAAATCTAATTTTGATGCAATATTTATGAATGTAGATCAACCTTCAGAAATTATTTCGAGAATTGAAACTCAGGTAATTTCTAAGAAAGGTTAAAAATTGATGAGTTCCCTGTAAATTCAGGATAATACTTATCAAAGCTGAACATATAATCTGACGATGCGGGAGATGCATCGTCAGATTATTATAAAATATACCAATAGAATAATTAAAATTATTTATAAAATAATAGTAAATGATAAATTAAATACGATGTAATTTAAGGGAGCGGGCATTGTTTAATTCTCAACAGGGTAATAATGCGAAAAAATCTAAATGGCAGATTGATCAAGATTTAAATCGGGGTTTGGCATTACTGATTTTAATAACATTTTCAATTGTTGGGTCAAGCTGGTTATTTTCTCTACCTGTTTATTTTGATGTCAAAATAGCAGCTCAAATTCTGCCTGTTCTATTTCTAATTATTCTGTTTGTATCTGTAACAAAACTTCAACATGTTTATCTAAATAAAATTTCACCAATACTTGCATTTGTGTTTGTTTTTTGTAGTTGGTCATACGTTGTCTATCTAAACTCTTTTACTGATCTAAGAGCGGGTGAAATTAAAGATGTGCTTGAGGCTCAATATTTAGGTATGTCTCATAACGCGTATTTGATTGGTTTATGTTTTGTTACGTTTTGGTTGGGGCGATATTTTAAATACAGCATGTATTTGTCAATGACATTTATAGTGTTATTGATAGTCCTCCTAATTGTATTTACAAATACTGAGATTACTTATTTACTAGCACCAGCGTTGCTATTGATTTCTAGTGCAGTATTTTCAGTTATTAGTTTGAGTAAAGTTAAGTTTTCTGAAGCAGGGTCAACTTCAGAGTCTTTTAATAAAACACTTCAGGATTCAATAAGTGAATCATCCGTCAGTGAAGTTATTCTTTCCTCCGATCTTGATGAGCAGGTAATAAAACCTGAATTAGATATAAATGCGTTGCCATTAAATGAGTCTTCAATAACTCATGACTGGGAGTTGATTCTCAGGGAGTTACACGGGGAGTTAAAGAATACGGCTGATGTCGATCAATTGTTCAAACGGATGTTAGCCTTTTTACATGGAGCCATGGAATTTGAAGCGGCTGCAGTTGGAATGTTACAGGACAAAAATATACGTAAAATAGCGACTTATGGTGGTGATGATTATTTACATACGAAATCACTTAACTGGTCAAACCAGAGGGTGAAGGAACTTTTTTCATCACGTGAGGCTATTTTAAGCAACCAGGCACATTTGAGTGCTGATACAGGTAGCGTTACCGAGCCAATCCACAGACTTGATGTGCCTGTTATTTCAAATCAAAAAGTAGTTGGCCTTGTAACTTTGTTTAGAGATGATCTTTTATTCGATACGCATGATGTAAAACTTGCGTCTAGTATAGTGTTTCATAGTATGATCGCTTTACGCCAGGCACGACTACAAGAAGAAATTAAACGACTTAATAGTAATGCTGTTGTTACAAAGCTAACACTTTTTACTCGTGAACAATTTGTCTCTAGAGTTAAACCGGTTTTTGAAAAGTTATCAAAACCACGAGAATGTTCGCTTTTTATTGTTGAAATAGACAACCTTGAATCAGTGACTGATTTACAGGGAAGAGACGCGGGTGCCAAGTTATTTAAGGCTGTTTCATCTGCTATTATGTCTCATTTAAACGAAGGTGATGTGTTAGGTCGTTACGGAAATGAGGGTTTCATTGTATTGCAGGATGAAACGGATTTAATGCATGCTAAAATAATAGCTGAAAAAATAAGAGTGAAGGCTTCGCAGATTAAATTAAAATTCCAGAATGATGTCATTACTACTACAGTTAGTATCGGGTTAACTATTGTTTCTGACCCGGATGAAGGTTTGCCTTCATTAATGAGAAAAGCAGATATGGGCTTGTTTGTAGCTAAAGAAAATGGATGTAATACAGTTAAAGTGAGTTTTTGATTAAATGTAATCTTATATACGTAAATTATATTTAATCAAAAATCAGTATCGATTTGTAGTTAGTGAAAAATATATTTTAAATTTTATATTGAAATATTATATTTCTGAATCCATCGCCATAAAGTTGTTCTGTTTACACCCAGTATTTTAGCCGCTTCAGCTTTGTTTCCTTTGCAACTCTCCATAGCTTTCTGAATTTCTTTGATTGTATTTTCTTCATCATCTGAAATTTTCACATAGGTATGTATATCTGAACAATATTCACGTATATCTTGCGGTAAGCTTTCAGGAAAAACCGTATTATCTTTTGCACATATAATACCGTGCTCAACAGCATTCTCTAGTTCACGTACGTTACCTGGCCACGGATAGTCCATCATCATTCTCATGGAGTCCTGATTGCATTGCATATTGGCCGGATAGCCACGATTTTGTAATTGTGTACAAAAATGCTCTATTAACACAGGTATATCTCCCGGTCTCTCACGAAGAGAGGGTACGGTGATTGCTATTACTGCTAGACGGTAATATAAGTCAGCACGAAAATTTCCATTATCAACCATGTCCCGCAGATTTTTGTTTGAAGCAGCAATTATACGTACATCAACTTTTACAGTTTTATCAGAGCCTACCATTTCAAATTCCTGGTCCTGAATGGCGCGTAATAACTTGGCCTGTAAGTGTAGAGGGATTTCACCTACTTCATCTAGAAACAACGTTCCCTTGTTAGCGCTTTGAAAACGACCTAAACGATCAGAGCTAGCACCGGTAAAAGCACCTTTTATATGACCAAACAATTCAGACTCTAATAATGATTCGGGAATTGCAGCACAGTTAACTTCTATAAAAGCTTCTTTTGAGCGTTGACTCTGGCTATGAGTTAAACGGGCCAACTGTGTTTTCCCCGTCCCAGATTCACCTTGCAATAAAGTGAATGCATTAGTTGGGGCAATTTGTTGAATACGGTTAATTATTTCAAGCATTTGCGGGTCTTTACTTGAAAGTTTTGAACCTGATGGATTGAGTACTGATTGAATATGATGATAATCAGTCTTATCAGTGAATAATAATAACCGTTTACGATCATTTGACTCATCTTCAGATATTAATCCGCTGGTGATTTCAATTACTCTGTAAGTATCGCTATGTTTTATTCGTTCTTCAAAGGTTACAAAATTACCACTGGGTTTGCCTGCGGCATCCACTTCACCTGAATCAATGGCGGCTCGAAGCAGTGATTTTTGTAAATTGAATTTACCTATGTCATTAAGTTTTATTAATTCAATATCGTCTTTTATGCCGAGTAATTTTTTAACAGCAGAATTGTAATACAGTATTTTGCCAAGTTGATCAGCAACAATAATACCTTCGTCTATATATTGAATTACGGTTTTTGCCAGGGGGGCGAAATCGAATTTAGATGACTTTGTCATTTGTATACTTCTTTAATTTGATCTATATATTTAAGTCTGTCTATAAAGATAGAGCATTTGCAACAATTTGCAACATGTTGCAACGCTGTGATTTTCATCCTTCAATAAAATCAGTAACTTAGCTTTGTTTGTTGGTTGTCATCGTTGCAATGATTTTTTCATATTTTATATTAATAATGTCTATTACTAGGCAAATCAATGGCTTATGGTTTTGGCATACATGTTGCACTTGTTTACTTACTAATTAAAAAAATGAAAAGAGGGGAAAAAGAATGAGTATGTTTAATGAAGAGTGGATGAAGCAATATGGTGAAGCCTGGAATGGTGAACCTGGTTTAGCTGATGCATTAGAGCAAATTAATTTCAATTCGATTATCGGTTATGGCTTTGATGGTCAGGATGCACCGGTTGGTTTCATTGATGTGCAGAATGGAAAGGTTGTTTCATCTGGTGCATATGATGGTCAGGATCTCAACTGGGATTTACGTGCGACTGAAGATAACTGGCAAAAATGGTCAAAAAAGCCACCCGGAATGGTAGGGCTTGGTATGGCATACACAACTAAAAAATTAAAATTTAACGTTGGCGATTATGCTGCAATGGTTAAAGACCCTCGTATGGCTGGCCCATTTATTAAAAGTTTCGGTGTGATGGGTAAAGTATAAGCAATTAAATACAAAAAATGCAAAAGGAGTTGCGTTAGAACAAGCAAAGGCCGGTTCATTAGATTTTTGTTAATGAGCTGTTCGCCTTTTTAAAGCAGGGAACTATAATTTTAAAATTGAGTTTTATAAATATGTATAAAACCGCTAACACGCCCCAGACTGTGAATAAAATGAAAATGAAACTAATTATAAAGCTTGCCCTTACTTTATCTCCCCTATATTTGATATCAACAGTTCATGCATCTGATACAGGTTATTATCAAAATTTCTCAACTAATGCTATTAACCAGCCTGTTGCGCAAAATCAGCAAACCCAACAACCCCAGCAAATTTATCAGGCACCAGCCGCTTATTACAGTCAGCGTAATCAGAAAAATTTCGGTCAAAATAATATGGCGGCCCAAATTGTTCCTGTTTCAAATATAAGAACAGGTGCACATGTTGTACTCGGTGGCACTGTCGTCGCAGACAAAGAAATTATTATGACGGCACAAATATCGGGCCGTGTTGATTATATTGCGGGTCAGGAAGGTGACTGGTTTGATGAAGGGCAAATTCTGGTAGCGCTTAATCATGACAACATACTTGCACAACGTGAACACGCTATAGCTAATTTATATAGAACTGAAGCATCACTAGGTAATGCGAAAGTTAATTATACCAAAGAGTATTGGGCTCCCCAGGCCTATCGTGATTATAATAATCAGAAAAATAAACTCTATGGTCCCATGCCAGCGCCAGCAGCGGCACAAGCTTCTGCACCAGCGCAGGGTTCTGGTATGGGTTACTTTCCCACTATGTTTGATCGCTTTATGGGGATGGGCGGCAATATGCCAGCTCAGGCCCCTCCCGCAGCCGTTGCACAACCCCAGGCTAAGCAACAGGTATTTAATCTTGAATACCCTAATACTCAGTTAAACCCATGGATACATAGAGATCTTGATATGTATGCCAGTGAAAATAATATCAGTATGGCTAAAAGCAATATTATGGCGATGCGTTCAAAGGTAAATGAAATTGATACACATCTTCGCGATGCAAGTTCAATCAGTCCTTTTGAAGGTGTTATTGTTGAGATGTTAGCAGAAATCGGTGATACGGTGCAAAGAGGGCAGCCTCTCGTTAAATACTCTGATACACGCGCTCTTCAACTTGAGGTTGAAGTGCCTGCACGTCTGGTTTCTTCAATTGAGATTGGCACACTTGTGCCGGCAAAACTTGATGTTGGTAATACCTATATTGATGTGCGAGTAGCACAAATTTTCCCCACCGCTGATAAGCAGAGACATACTGTAACGGTAAAATTTGATTTACCTGATGGTGCACCGGGTGGTCCTGGAATGTATGCAGAAGTCATGGTGCCTGATCTTAATACCCCCATTAACAGTATGCCGGTAATACCATCATCAGCCATTCTTCACAGAGGAAGTTTACCTGCAGTTTTTGTTCTTAATAATGAAAATAAAGCAGAGTTAAGGTTAGTTAGATTAGGTGATCAGGTTGATAACCAGCATGTAGCTGTTCTGGCAGGCGTGCAGCCCGGCGAGAATATCTTTGTTAATCCACACCCGGGTATGAGATCTGGCTGGACCCCTCAAGAATAATAAACTGGCAATCAAAAATTAACTATTGCAAATCAGTAGTATTAAAAGTTTTACAGGTTTTACAAATTGCATAGCAATAATTTTTAAGAGTATTGCCCTGATGAATTTAAAACCAGAGAGAAACTGATGATTAAGCTGGAAAATAAATAACTGAGTTACCAATTATGGCAAATGAATTAAACGAAAAAGATATTACTGAAGAGTTAGATCAAAAAAATCTTGGAATTGCAGGGAGAATTACTCGTCAGTTTATTAACTCTCCTGTAACACCTTTATTAATGGCCGCTTTTTTAATGATTGGCATACTGGGTTTGATGTTTACACCCAGACAGGAAGATCCAAAAATTTCTGTGCCAATGGTTGATATTTTTGTTCAATATTCTGGTGCTTCTGCCGAACAAATTGCTAATCTTGCAATAACCCCCCTGGAAAGAATGATCAGTGAAATTCCCGGGATTCGCCATGTTTATTCAGCAAGCCAACGTGGTTCAGGTATTGTAACGGCACAGTTTTTTGTGGGTGAAGACCTTGGTGAATCAATTGTAAAAATTCACGATAAAATACAGTCTAATCTTGATGCGATACCTCCCGGCGTATCTATGCCTTTAGTGAAACCGGTTGGGCCTGATGATGTTCCAGTTGTTACCGCGACAATCTGGTCTGAAGATCCGTCTATTGATGATGCAATTTTACGAACACTCGCACTGGATATCTTGCAGAATCTTGAGCAGGTACCAAACTCTGGTAAGGGTTTTGTTGTTGGTGGTCGAGCGGATCAGATTCGAATAGAAGTATCGCCAGAACGTTTGAATGGATTTGGTATTAGTATTCAGGAAGTTTCAAACACAATCAAAACCGCAAACAGTGAATTATCAGCAGGTAATATTGAAGGTGGAAACCGAACTTTTAATGTTTACACCGGTTCATTTTTAAATAATGCGCAGGATGTTGCCAATCTTGTGGTTGCTGTTAGAAATGGCGCTCCAGTTTACGTGCGAGATATTGCTCATGTGTATCAGGCACCAGAAGAAACATCTCAAATAGTTAATTTCGCAACGGGACCAGCTTATGAAGGAGTCGGCCCTACCACTGCCGGCTCTCAGGCGGTAACCATTGCGGTTGCAAAGAAAGTTGGTTCAAACGGTGTTTCCATTGCGAGGAATTTAATAGCTAAATTAGATTCATTAAAAGGTCATTTAATTCCTGATAATGTTGAGGTGAGTATTACCCGTGATTATGGTAAATCAGCTAACGATAAAGTTAATGAGTTGTTATTAGCTTTATTTGAAGCAACAGTTGCAGTTAGTATTTTGTGTTTGATCGGTTTAGGTGCACGAGCCGCATCTGTTGTTATATTCGTTATTCCCGTAGTTATTTTAATGACTGTTTGGGCAGCATGGGTAATTGATTATACGATAGACAGGGTAAGTTTGTTCGCACTGGTATTTACTATCGGTATTCTGGTTGATGATGCAACCGTTGTTGTAGAAAATATATTTAGACGTTGGCTGAAAGCGGGTAAAACATCAACGGCTATTGCAATAGATGCTGTTCGTGAAGTAGGTAACCCTACAATTATGGCAACTCTTGCCATCATTGCTGCATTATTAGCAATGGGTTTTGTAAGCGGTCTAATGGGGCCATATATGCGACCGATTCCTGTTCTGGGTTCAGCAGCGATGTTCCTGTCATTACTTGCAGCATTTATATTCGTTCCCTGGTTTGCAATGCGTTTGCGTCCTGATATGGAAGCATTAAAGAAGGCAGAGAAAAAAGAATTACGACAAATAGAACTGATTGGGCGTTTTTACGAACCTATTATGAAACCACTAATGAATAATAAATTAGTGGGCCGGGTATTTCTATTTTCTTTAATCGGATTGACTTTTATATCCTGTTACCTGTTCTCAATACAGGCAGTAACAGTAAAAATGTTACCGTTTGATAATAAACCTGAGTTCAATGTCGTTATCAATATGCCTGAAGGTACCGCTTTACCGGTTACTGCAAATCTTACATCTCGCCTGGCTGCAAAGCTTCAGGAAATTCCCGAAATCACGGCAATACAAACCTATGTGGGTACATCTTCGCCATTTAATTTTAATGGCATGGTTAGACACTATTATGTACGTAAGCAACCCTGGCATGCTGATATTCAGGTTATGTTATTAGATAAAGATGATCGTGAACGTCTTAGTCATGATATTGCGGTAAATGCACGTGAATTATTAAAACCAATTGCCGATGAATTAGGTGCGCGAATACAGATAGTAGAAATGCCTCCCGGGCCACCTGTATTACAAACTGTCGTCGCAGAAATTTATGGACCTGATGCGAACACTCGTCGGCAGGTAGCAAAAGACATGACAGATATCTTTGAACAGGCCGAAGGTGTTGTTGATGTTGATAATTATATGTCAGATGAATATGAGTACTGGCGTTTTGAAGTTGATACTAAAAAAGCCGCGCGTCGAGGTGTATCTGTAACCACTATTAATCAAACCCTTGCCATGGTTATGGGTGGTTATCAATTAGGTGACGTTAAGAAAGGTAAAGTACTAGAGCCCACCTATATTGTTATTCAGGCACCAATGGGTGTTCGCTCAGAAATAAATCGCCTGGGCAATATGCCAATTACAGGTGTTAATGGCCAATCAATTCCATTAACAGAATTAGGTCGTTTTGTTCGAGCAACCGAAGATCCTATTGTATACCACAAAGATTTACGTGACGTTGAGTACGTAACAGGTGAAATGGCGGGCCGATTAGGTGCGCCAATTTATGGCATGTTCTCTGTAGAGGATTTACTCGAAAATTACACAACGCCAGATGGGCAAACAATTACGGGTATGCCTATGGGTTTACTCGGTCCACCAAAAGACGACTTTAAATCAGCATTTGAATGGGGTGGTGAATGGACTGTAACCTATGAAACTTTTCGTGATATGGGCGGTGCTTTTATGGCTGCGATGTTACTAATCTATGGGTTGATAGTCTGGGAGTTTAAAGATTTTACTCTGGGTGGTTTGATCATGGCACCAATACCACTGACTTTGATCGGCATTATACCGGGGCATATGATAACGGGTGCAGAATTCACTGCTACCTCCATGATTGGTTTTATTGCGCTTGCTGGAATTGTCGTCAGGAACTCAATTCTACTAGTTGAGTTCGTTAAACATGAAGTGGCTGATGGGGGTGAAATACATGATGCAGTGATTAATGCAGGTAAAGCACGTATGCGTCCTATTTTAATTACTGCTTTAACATTAATGGCCGGTTCTTACATGATACTTGACGACCTGATTTTTAAAGGTATGGCTGTTAGTTTATTGTTTGGTGCGGGTGTTGCAACAGTATTAACGTTAGTTGTTATTCCTTTGGGTTGTATCAGCATTAAGAAACATTTCTATATGTGTCGTTGTGATGATGGAGAAATCATTGTTTATCGCGAAGAGCCAGAAGAACCAGAAGAATACAAGCTACCCTTATGGATGCGAATTTATTCTTCAGTTATAAATGCTGCAATGTGGTTGTTTTATATTGGCCGCATGTTTGTAATGATGGCAAAAATGGGAATTGATCGAGTTTTTGGTCCATCACAAAATGACTCATCGACTGCGAATTATGCTTCAGAGCCTCCTGTAGATTCTCCACCAACACCTGAAGAGCCTCAAGCTAAAACCCAGGCGAACGAATCTTCAGACGATAAACAGGCTAAAGATAAATCAGCTGATGATAAAACTGCTTCAAAGGATCAATCATCAGAAGATACGGTAGCAAAAAAAACGACTAAAAAGAAAACACCAGTTAAGAAAAAGGCGGCGCCTAAGAAAGTCACAACTAAGAAAAAGGCAGCGCCGAAGAAGGTCGCAACAAAGAAAAAGGCAGTTGTGAAGAAACGCAGAGGCATTAAATTAAAAGACGACTCTGACGATACAGATTCAGATACGAATAACGATGATTCAGAAGATAAGTCATAAATTGATTGACTTAAACCTTGAAATTAAATGAGTTGAGTAGGGTAAGAATATGAAAGTTACTAAAATATTATCGATAGCAGGTGTGATGTTGATGAGTAATCAGTTAAATGCTGCAGCGGTTGAAAATAATCAAATCATGCCACCACCTGGTCCGTATAAATCTATTATGACTAATACACCACCAGCTTTTGTGCCCTATGGATCTCAACAAGCGCAAATTAATCCGTATCAACAAAGTCAGGCATCACAGGCATTTAATCGTTTTCCCGCAAATAACCAGCCATTGCATAAGCCAGCAAAACAGATGCCTGAATGGGTGATAAGTAAACAACAGGAAAATAAAGATAGAATTGAGAAAATGCTTCAGGAAAATGAAGTTAAAAATAAAGAAAATGAGAAACGTTTTAAAGCGTACCTTGAAAAAGCAGAAGCCCTCGCTAAAAAAAGAAATGAAGAAAGTAAAAAGTGGGTATCTGAAAATAATATAAAAATGAAGGAATACTGGCAGTCTGAACTGGATAAGGTTGCTAAAAATCAAAAGTTACAAATAGAAAAAGCTAAAGACCTTCCAGACTGGGTTAAGAAGAATATGTTAGAGCAACAACAAAAACAGTTGGCTGTAATGAGAGAGAACCCACCAATGCCAATGCAAAATTTCGAGCAAAATTCGGGAAATGATTTCAGGCAAAATTCAATGCAACAAAATCAGCCAACCAGGAATACATATAATAATAGACGCCAGATTCCACCGGTTAATCAGATGCCACAAAATATGCAGTTTAGACAGCCCCAGGCTATACAACCACGGGTTATACAACCACGGGTTATACAACAACGCCCAGCGATAAATCAGCCATTTAACTCCGGCCAGCAAAATATGCCAAGACAGTTTGTTCAGCAACCTCGTCAGGCTCCCGCTATGCCTCAATATCGATCACAACCTTTTTATAATGCACCCGCAAATCGACAATTTGCTCCAGCACCTATGCAGCGACCTTATCCAGGGGGCATTAATGGGCAGCCTGGCACAAATCCTTACAATAGATATTCACGTTAGATCCGAGGATTTATAGAGAAAATTATGAATAATTTAAATAAGCATATCATTGTAATTATGAGTCTTTCAGTGACAGCATTAATTCCATTTTCTTCATATTCGAATCAGAATGGATCGATATATGATCACTCACAACACGATCATACCGGTAATATTCATGACCTTAAAAAATGGAAGTCAGGATCGAATTTTAATCTTCGTAACAGACCGGTGCGTGCACCTGTTTCTATTCATAAATATGAAACTGAAACTGGACCACAGAGAAAATCTGTTAATCCATGGATAATTAAAAAAGCTGAAAATAATGGTTTTTCTGCAATGAATGCAAAACGTCCATGGGGCAGTGTGCCTGAGCAATATTCAGGTAAAACAAAGAAAAATAGTAAAAAAACAGTTGTTAATAACAATGTGCACGCAAATAATCAGCCCAAGTATCAGCCGTTTGGTAATAATAACTTATTACTGAATCAAAACAGAAATCCTTCTTTAGTACCCATAGCAGGCCATTTTCCTACTTATTCAGATCCAGGCGGTTTTTCACCAATGTATTCAAACCCTGGTTATGGGTATGGTGGTTACAATGCATATCCTTTTATGGGTCAGGGTTATATGCCATTTAACAGGTATGGCTGGCGATAGAATAAATTAAATCAAAATCTGATTTAGTTACCGCATGTTGAACTTTCCGCAACATGTTTGATTAGAAGGCATAAGTCTTCAGGAAAATATAAATACATAACTGAGGATAATACGATGAAAAAAGTATCTAAAATTATATCTGCAGCAGCATTATTAGGAGCACTTGCAACGCCAATGGTGGCTGACGCCTGGTGGGGCCCATTTAATAATAATGGTTGGGGTAATAACAATAACGGCTGGAATAACAATGGTTATAACAATGGTAGTGGTAACGGTTGGGGAATGGGTGACTTCCTTGGTAACGGTGGTTTAGATTTTAATATGAGTGGTAGTGGTCGTGGTAATGGTTACGGTAGCGGCTACGGCAATAACAGCTATAACGGAAACAATCGCTTCAATGGCTATAATGGTTACAATGGTTATAACGGCTATGGTGCACCTTATGGTTACGGGGCTCCTTATGGCGGTGCACCCTATGGTTATGGCGCTCCTTATGGTGGAGCACCTTATGGCGGCGGTTACCCAGGTTACGGTCCAGCACCAGTACCTGCACCGGTTCAGTAATTCATAGTTACTGATATTGAGAATACACAGGGATGTGTTTCTTATCATTCATTTAATAAACCTTCAGGTAGACTAATGTTCATGATTTTTAAATCTTTTATATTAATAGCGATGTTTTTTTTGCTCACTAGTACGGGTTATGCATCGATAACTGATAAAGAGTTTTCAGCTGATGCTGTTGTGTCTATTCCTGGTCAGCCTTCTACTACAAGTAAATTGTTTGTTGGTCAAAATGTTGTTCGAACTGAAGTGCAAACCAGTGAGGGTGTTATTGTTGATATTGTTTTTCCGTACCAGGGTAAGGCAATCAAGTTAAATACAAAACATCAGGAATATATTGAACTACCAATAGAAAAACAGAATAAAAATCAGGATTTAAACCCCTGTAACCGAATTCAGAATGCAAACTGTACCTTGTTAGGAAAAGAGCTTGTGGATGGCAGGCAAGCACAAAAGTGGCAGGTTGTTGCTAATCAAAATGGAAAAAATGTAAGAACATTACACTGGGTTGATATTAAGAGACAACTAGCTGTTCGTGAATTTTTCCATGATGGGTCAATGGCAGAAATGAAATTTGAAAAAAATGAAGTGATTGACGGTCGTAAAACAGAACGCTGGGTTAGAACGATTAGTCGACCTGATGGTTCTACGGTTAGCTCATATCAATGGTATGACCCACAATTAGAAATATCAACAAAAGAAGAGTTACCTGGTGGTTATATCAGGCAGTTAAAAAATATAAAAGTAGGTGTTCAAAAGAAGACGATTTTTGTTATTCCGGATAATTACAAAATGATGCGACCAGAACAGTTACCTTCAAACAAGTCGATGAATAGACCGTCTCGACCTCCTGCTAACACATCTCGTAACTATAGGTAGAATTAGATTGATCACTGTTATTGCAAATTTAAAAGGTGGTTCAGGAAAAAGTACGGTTTTATTTAATCTTGCTTTATGGTTAAAAGAAAAAGATCAAAATATAGTTACGTTTGATCTTGACCCGCAAGGTACTTTGAGTGATGTCGCTGATGTTAGAAAGGATGAAGGTTTAGAAGAACTAGAAGTGTTGACTGATGTCAATGAAATTAAAAATCATCTTGATAAGAATGTTCTGATAGATGTTGGTGCTTCAAATATGCAGGATATGAAACTGGCAATAAAATCAGCAGACCGTGTGTTAATTCCTGTTTCACCAAGTCAACCTGATTTATGGGCGACACAGAGATTCTTAAAGATAGTTAAAGAATGTGATTCAGATGATAAACCGCTTGAGCTGTTGGCATTTGTTAATAGAGCGGATACACACACAATGGTAAGAGAGTCAGATGAAACTGAGGAGGCGCTTAACACAATAAAAAGCATTCAGGTTTTACCTCACAGGCTGTGTCAGAGAACCATGTTTAGACGTACATTAAGTGAGGGTATGTCTATTAATGAAATATCACCCAATAGCAAAAGCGCTAAAGAATTTAATACACTAGCGTCAGCTCTTTATGCTGATCTGGTTTAACTGGAGTTAAAAATGAAAAGCTTAGTTAAGAAAACAATATGGTTAATTATTTATCTACTGCCTGTTTTAGCTCTAATCTATTATCGTGCATTTATCTTTACGCCACAATTTAATAAACCGATTGATAATGTTCTAAATGATGCCTCTCAATCAATTGGTTTCACAATACCCTCATATCAGCTGGCTAGTAATGAAGAGTCTTTATACAACCAGTATTTAGGGAGTTCAGAAACGCATGTGCAAACTGAGGATTCAGCTAACATAATTTCATCTAATGATGGGCCAGTTTCTATCTCAGAAAGTATAATGAATGAGTCTGTAGAATCTAAAGCTATAGAATCGGAAGTTGTAGACATGACAGCGGTCGAATTAGTAACAACAGAAACTGAAGAAACAGATCTTGATATGAAACAAATAGTTTCGGCTGTTAAAGAATCAGTGACCGAGACACTTGAAAGTTTCATGGACGAGAATGATTCACAGCCTTTAGAAAGTGAATCATCTTTATTAAGCGCGCAAGAATTGCTTTTCAAGGCTCGTTTAGCCTACTGGAATGGTGATTTGAAAACTGCAGAAAGTACGTATATTCAATTAACTGAAATGGTTAGTGATGATCCTAACGCTTATGGTGAATTGGGTAACCTGTATTATATGCAGTCTAAATGGAAGCAGGCGAGTGATGCATATTATCAGGCGGCTCTTAAGTTAAGCAAAACAGAAAATTCTTATCAGGCACAGCATTTGTTACGTATTATTCGCGGACTTGATACCGAAACAGCCGATAAATTACAGGCCGAATTAAACCAGACCAGTTAAAACTGATTAGTTAAACATATTTGAGATATTAATGAATACAGATCATAAGCCAAAAAAAATCAAGAATGTACGTGAAGTCATTATTGAGTCAATAGAATGTGAACCCGGTATTGAAGGTTGTACGGCTGACCCTGATACCTGTCCAAACTCGCCAGATGTATGTGACAAAAAATTATCAATGTTTGGATATTATGACGACACAATTAAAGATAGTGTCGAGCATATTTTAAGTAGAAGTCTTGATGATTTAACTAAAACTTTTACAGCAAGTGCTAAACGTTGGGAGTTAATAGTTTACCCGGCAATGTTCAGTTTTGTTGTATTAGCTATTTACGGTTTTTTCCTTATCTTTAGTTTAACTAAAGACATCACAATTGTTTCTACTGAAATGGTTAACATGAGCCGCAATATGACTCAGATGTCAACTGACGTACATAACATGACTTTAATAATGCAGGATCAATCAGTGCATATAAGTGAAATGAATAATAATATGCGCAACATGTCTATGTCTATGAATCAGATGCGTTATGATATGTCGAATATGAATAGTAATGTTTCCAGACCAATGAATTTTATGAATTCATTTGCACCCTGGTAGGTGAAGATGTGTCTCTATCTGTGTAGGTAATTTTTAATGCTATACTATAGAGGCGTATTCTTAGATGTAATGATGAATACTTAGCGTAGTAATAACTTTATAATGTCATATTTGGCAATATTTAGAGTATTATGTCAAAGATTAAATAGAGTCAGAATATATCTATGGATGAACATCATGATCAACTTGCCGATGTAAATAAACACCTGCCTTTAAAAGATAAACTGGTTTCAACTCATAAATCATTAAGCGAATTATTTCCCTTTATTGTTCGCGTTGCTGTTGCCCTATACGACTCTGAAACAAAAGTACTCAAAACATATCTACATAGTAGTGAAACAGATAATCCACTTGAACACTATCAGACATTACTTGATAACGCTCCATCATTAAAAAAAATATTAGATAAGGGTTTGCCAAGAGTAATTAATAATTTACTTACATTTGATAATGGTTCACATGAGCATACTCGTCGAATTGGACGTGGTGGTTATGCTGCAAGTTACACTTTACCTATATTTAATGAAGGTGATTTCATAGGTTTTATATTTTTTAATTCGGATAAAACGGATGTATTTACTGAAAGTGTTCTTAGGCATATAGATGTATATGCGCATATGATTACTTTAATGGTAATTAATGAGCTAAGTTCAATTAAAACCCTGACAGCAGCTGTAAAAACAACAGGGCATATCACTCATATGAGAGATCCCGAAACAGGTAGCCACCTTGACAGGATGTCTCGTTATAGTCGTTTAATTGCAGCCGAGTTAGCAGAAAGTTATGATCTGGATGATGATTATATAGAACATATATTTATGTTTTCACCATTACATGATATTGGGAAAATCGCTATACCAGATAATATTTTGCTTAAGCCGGGTCAGCTTAATGATGCTGAAAAAGACATTATGAGAACTCATGTGTATAAAGGCTGTGAAATCATCGATGAGTTGCTGCAAAACTTTGGATTAAATAATGTTAAACATATGGATATTTTACGTAATATTGCTGAAGGACATCATGAATCCATGAATGGTAGCGGT
>Ga0316204_10006940_pt1 | contig 16983 bp, 12 predicted proteins | sample 6monrhotite_MG_2_FD_205661 | JGI IMG/M metagenome (GOLD analysis project Ga0316204, IMG submission 205661) | Microbial mat bacterial communities from mineral coupon in-situ incubated in ocean water Damariscotta River, Maine, United States -... | ecosystem: Environmental > Aquatic > Marine >... | reverse complement strand
CGTTGAGCCGCCGAAAATGGCCCCGTAGTAGACACCCGCAAGTAGGATCAAAGCGGCAGACGGGTCGCCTATCGTGATCGCGACGGGGATCATAATGGCGATGATCGACATCGGGCCAAGCCCCGGAAGCATGCCGATAAATGTGCCGATCAAACACCCTGCGATAACCATCATCAGGTTTTGGAATGTAAAGGCGGCCTCGAGACCGATCAGAAGTCCTTCAATCATGTCGCTGTCCTCTTACATGAACCAAGGAAGCGGACGCAGGAATATCCCGAGAACGACTTGGACAAGATACCAGATCACGCCAGTTGCAAGTGCTGCGATTGGGATCAGGATATGGAATTTTCGTTCACCCAAGGCAGCTGCGCCCAAGGTAAGGAAGCTAACTGTTGCAAACAGAAACCCAAACGGGCGGAGCGTGATCGCATAGGCAACCATCAGCCCAAGAAGCGTTATCGCTTGCCCAAGATTGTAATCTGTCAGCCTTCGATAATCGATATCGGGTTTCTTTGCGGCGTCGTCAGCCGGAGGTTTTTCGAGACCGAGAAGAATGACGAAAGACGTCAATATCGTTAAAACCGCCAGGATTTTGGGAAACGTGCTGGGCCAGATGGGGTTGCGTTGCATGAAAGGCGGCAACAGCTGGTCCATCGTAAAATAGGCCGCATAGCCGTACACCACCGCGACGCACAAGATTACAAATGCAATCCATCTATCAAGTGTCATTGTCCCATCCCTCAATACGTCGACCGGCCCAAGACTAGGGCCGGTCGATAGGTCTTTACTTCAGCTTATAGGAAGCCAAGCTTGCGCATCAGATCACCGATGACTTGTTCTTGGTCTTCAAGGAAGGCTTTGAAGTCATCGCCCGAGTTGTGGATGTTAACCCAACCGTTGCGTGCACGTACGTCTTCCCATTCAGGCGTGGCGTACATTTTGTCGAGAGCATCTTGGTAAGCTGCCAATTTGTCGGCATCGAGGCCAGGTGCACCGAAGAATCCGCGCCAGTTGACGAAGGTCGTTGAGATGCCTTGCTCGATCATTGTCGGAGCGTCGGCATAGGCGTCAACCCGGTCATCCGCCGTCACACCGAGGATTTTGACTTCACCAGCCTGCGCAAGCGCAACTGCTTCTGAGAAGCCAGTCGACAGGGCTTTGATTTCGCCAGATAGCAGGGCGGCCATCGCTTTTCCGCCGGCATCGTAAGGGATGTACTTAACGCCAAGCGCGTCTTTGCCAGCAGCCTCCATAACCATCGCCGCAACAAGGTGATCCATGCCGCCGGGAACCGAACCGCCGCCGATAGCTGTGCCGCTTGGGTCCGCATCGTAGGCTGCCATCAAGTCAGCCATCGAATTCAGCGGGCTGTCTTTGCTAACAACAAGCGCTGCGTAATCGCCGATCGTGCCAGACACCAAAGTCAGGTCGCGGAAGTTGTGCGGGAACACACCTGTCAGCGAACGGATCACGATCGGTGTCGAGTTGACCATAAGCGTGCCATGGTTGCTGTCTGCGTTTTCGATCAAGTATCCAATGGCAACACCGCCACCGCCACCTGACATGTTCTCAAAAGACGCTGATCCCACGAGACCGGCGTTGGTTAGCGCTTCGCCAGTTCCGCGTGCAGTTCCGTCCCAGCCGCCTCCGGCGCCTCCGGGAATTAGGAAGTGAATGCTGTCGACAACTTGGTGGCCACCGGCCATTGCAGACGTGCCAAGAGACATCGCAGCTGCCGCAGCCGCTATGACGGCCCGACGGGTAAATTCGAATTTCATGTTTTTTCCTCCACATTGACAGCGGCCTGATTTACCGCCCATCGTTGCGTAAAAGTGCGCATTAGTTTGACACTGACCTGACACGCAAATTTATTTAGCTGGGCCTATGAGATTTCTGCTTATCGAAGACAATGAAGATCTCGCGCTGGCGACGATTGATCGGCTGACCTTGGATGGTCACGTTGTCGATCATGCACCCACGCTTGAAGCTGCGGCAGATTTTAAAGCCACAACCGATTACGACTTGATTTTGTTGGATATTATGCTGCCAGACGGTGACGGTCGCAGCTTTCTAAACAAGCACCGACAAGCAAATGACCCGGTGCCGGTTGTGGTCACAACGGCGCGTTCTGAGGTCTCGGATCGGGTCGGTATTCTTGATCTCGGGGCCGACGACTATATCACCAAGCCCTTCGATTTTGCAGAACTCGAGGCCCGCTGTCGGGCGGTTTTAAGACGAAAAGGCGGGGCTGCACGCAACGTAACCGCCCTCGGGGATGTCGAATTCGATTCGCTTTCGGGCACGTTGAGAGTCGGATCAACGCGCGTCACGCTTCGAAACCGAGAGCTTCGATTGTTCGAAGTTTTTGCCCGTTCACCCGATCAGATTTTTTCAAAACCAAGGCTTCTTGACCGATTGTTTTCCTACGACGAAGACGTCTCGGAAAACGCAATTGAAGTGTATGTAGGGCGGCTTAGAAAACATCTCGCCGCAAGCAGGGTCGAAATCCAAACGGTTCGCGGTGTGGGCTATGTGTTGCGCGTCGTATGACCACTGACATCAACACCAAAGGGTCAATCCAGCGGCGTTTGCTGGTGATTCTGCTAAGTGGCGCGCTTGTTCTTGCGCTGGGTCTGTTTTTCACCTTCCAAAGACTGGCGACACAACTGGCCGAAGAAAGCCAAGACAATATCCTGCGCGCATCTGCGACGGCGATTTTAGATTCTGCGTCAGCGGCAGGCGGCGAGTTGTATATTGATCTTCCCTATTCTGCGTTTTCGATGCTCAGCAACGTGTCAAACGACCGGGTGTTTTATGCGATTAACGCCAATCAGGATTTTTTGACCGGCTACCAAGATTTGCCGATGCCGAATATTCCTGAACCTAGTTCGCCTGAGTTTTTGACCACGACCTATCAAGGCGAAACGGTGCGCATCGTCTTGATGACACGCATCGTAACAACAGGAGGCGACCCCGTGCGATTGACCATCGCCCTTGCGCAAACCCAAGATGGGCTGGGTGAACTGATCGATCGTGTCATACGCATTGCGGCTTGGGTCGGGCTTGGTGTTTTCCTTTTGGTGGTCGCCCTATCGGTCTTTTCCGCGCGGGCAACCATCACGCCGCTGGTGCGGTTGGCTGAATCCGTTGGGCGGCGCGGTCCGAATGAACTTCGCCCTGTGGCCGCACCTATTCCGGTGGAAATGGCACCTTTGGTCAAGTCGCTCAATTCATTCATGGAGCGCTTGTCGATCTCACTTTCGCGCACCGAGGAATTGATAGCGGATGCAGCGCACCGCTTGCGAACCCCGCTTGCCATCGTACGCACCCGCGCGGAAACCACCTTGATGCGGGTCGAGAAAGAAGAAAACCGGATGGCGCTAAAAGACATGATCCGAGCCATTGATGAAAGCAGCCGTGCGGCGGGACAGATGCTGGATCATGCTATGGTGACGCTTCGGACTGATAGTCTTGTTCGGTCAGAGATCAATCTGACCGAACTGACGAATGAACTTGTTGAACGGATGACTCCGACCGCTGAATTGCGTGATATTCGCATTTCGATCGAGGTTCGCGATGACCTTAAACTAGCAGGAGACCCCGTTCTAATCCAAAGCGCATTGCGCAACGTGATTGAAAACGCGCTTAAGTTTTCTCGGCCAGACAGTTCTATTGCGATCACCGTCAGCAAAGAACAGGATACCGCTTGTGTGGCGATCCAAGACGTCGGCGCTGGTTTTCCGGCGGATAGTTTTAACAAACTGGTCGACAGATATGCGCGCGGTGAAAACTCGGAAGGGGTTGTTGGCTCGGGTCTCGGATTGACCATCGCATCGGATGTGGCCAAGGCGCATGGTGGGCGCATCGACATCAAAAACAATAAGGATCTGGGCGCGTGCGTAACTTTGTGTTTTTCCTTGGATTAATTCTGCTTCCGTTCAAGCTTTATGCGTTTGAAATTGAAGACTCGCTTTTGCTTGGGCCAGAATCCCATTCGTCCTCGCTTCGGATCATTTCGACAACGGATGCCGATTTGTTTCAACCGTTCCTTGAGGCCTATTTGCAGTCCAATCCAGACGTTCAAATAGAATACATCGTGACAAGTTCCACCGAGCTGATGAAAGCAATCGCTGACGAACGCGAAATGTTCGACGTCGCAATATCAAGCGCCATGGATTTGCAGACGAAGTTGGCCAACGACGGGTTAACGCATGCCTATTCTTCATCATCGACGCAGGCCATACCGGATTGGGCAAGATGGCGTCAGGATGTGTTTGCGTTCACCCAAGAGCCCGCTGCCATGGTGCTGTCGCGCGCTGCATTTGAGGGTATGGATCTGCCCAATAACCGAGATGACTTGATCGCCTTGCTTCGCAGCAATCCTCGGGTTTTTAGCGGACGCGTCGGCACCTATGATTTGCGCCAATCCGGTCTTGGATATCTATTCGCGACCCAGGATTCCCGTATGTCCGAAGTCTACTGGCGACTAACCGAGGTCATGGGATCGCTCGACGCAAAGCTCTACCGGAGCTCGGGAAAAATGATCGACCATGTCGCGTCAGGAGAATTGGCGATAGCTTACAATGTCTTAGGCAGCTACGCGCTATCACGCGAAGACAATGACAAGTTTGTGGTTTTATTTCCAACTGATTTCACAACCGTGATGATGCGAACTGCATTAGTCCCGTCAACGGCGCTTAATCGGGCAGACGCCGAAACCTTTATCGACCAATTGCTGGATGAAGCATGGGGGACCAATGCGCAGGCGTCATCAATCAGTTCCCTAAGCGTCGATTTGGCGGGCGTGCAAGATTCGTTAAGGCGCATTAGATTAGGACCCGGATTGCTGATATTCCTCGATACGTACAAAAAACGCCGCTTCATTTCGGCTTGGGAAAGCTCAATTCTGCAGGATTAGACACTGGTGTCGAACAAGTTTTGGGGTGAATTGCAGGGAATAATTCACCCCCTGCAATTCGCTTGATTTAGGCAACAACGTTGAATGCTGGACCGTATGGGTAGCCCGTTATGTTGTCGTTTCCGTCGTCGGTGATGACAAGAATGTCGTGCTCGCGGTATCCGCCTGCGCCCGCTGTTCCCTCAGGAACGGTCAACATCGGCTCCATTGAGATGACCATTCCCGGCTCAAGCACCGTGTCGATGTCTTCGCGCAACTCAAGGCCAGCTTCGCGGCCATAATAATGCGATAGAACTCCAAATGAGTGACCATATCCGAACGTCCGGTATTGCAGTAGGTCTCGTTCCGCAAAGAACACGTTGATCTGTTCAGTCACGTCTGCGCAGCTAACGCCCGGCTTCAAAAGGCTCATCCCGAATTCGTGTGCGGCGACGTTGGCCTCCCAGATTTTGAGGCTGGCGGGGTCAACGGTTTCCACAAAAAGCGTGCGTTCAAGTGCAGTGTAGTAGCCGCTGATCATCGGGAATGTGTTCAGGCTTAGGATGTCTCCTGCTTGCAAAACGCGGCCCGTCACAGGGTTATGCGCACCGTCGGTGTTTATGCCCGATTGAAACCAGACCCAAGTGTCGCGGTATTCCGCGTCTGGGAAGCGCTTTGCGATCTCCATTTCCATTGCATCGCGACCAGCCATAGCCACGTCGATTTCGCGCGTTCCTGCTTTGATCGCGTCTTTGACAGCATAGCCGCCCACGTCGGCGACTTGTGCGCATTTGCGGATCAGGTCGATTTCGGCGGTCGATTTGTGCATCCGCTGGCGCATGGTCGCAGGTGCAACATCGACGATTGCGGATGGGGCAAGGAATTCCGTTAACAACGCCGATTGAGTGAGCGTTAGATGGTCTGCCTCGTAGCCGATGGTTTTGCCTGTCCCCGTGACAGAACGCACCGCGCGCCAGTAATTGTTTCGCTGCCAGTCCGTGTAGGTGATGTTGTCACTGTGGCTGCGGCGCCAAGGCTGGGCCGCGTCAATGCCAGCACTGATCGTGACGGAATCGGTCTGCGTGACAACCAACGCATAGGGGCGGCCAAAGGCGCAGTAGAGAAAGCCCGAAAAGTAGGCGACGTTGTGCATCGACGTGAACACGCAAGAATCGACACCGGCCGATTGCATGTCAGCCCGAAGGCGTGCCAGGCGATTGTCGTATTCTTGGGCGTGAAACGGAAGGATTTTGTCCCCCTGATGAAAGCGGTAAAACTCTGGGCGATCCATAGCAATGGCTCCTTGATTTGCATGCTGAATTGCAAGCAAGGGGCCAAACTCCCCCGACTGCGCAAACAGCAAAGAAAAGTCCCGGCGTTCAGGAAATTAAAAACGGGTCCGCATGAAGCTGCTGGCGACGCCATCGCCGACCCATGTCGCAAGATGCATCAAGATGCCGGGTCATGGCAAGATTTTTTACGTGGTCAAGCGCGGGCTGTTTCGGCGGGTCGCACCCAAAGCCTGGATCAAGCGTTTACGATCCGTTAACGCGCGCAAACGCGACCATGATTTCCGCGGCGATGACAGACGCAATCACGGCTGGGCGCTTGTCGCCTTTCGCATGGGCAGCCATCGGACATTGCAGGGCATCGATGGGGTTTTGGGGGCCATTTTCTTCAATCCAGCTTTTGAACTTGGCGCGTTTTGTTTTTGACCCGATCATCCCGACATAGGCCGCATCCTGCCGGGCCAAAGCCTCAAACGTAATTAAAAAATCCAATGCGTGATCGTGCGTCATGACAACAAAGGCGCTGCCAGCGGGGGCCGATTTCAGTTCTACTTCAGGAAGCGCAGTAAGGCGCTTTTCGATGGTTTTTGGTAGAAGCGCCATTTCGTCTTCGCGCTGATCAACAACGATGCATCTGACAGGCAAAAGTTCGCAACATAGGGCGAGGGCTCGTCCGGTATGGCCTGCGCCAAAAATGTAAAGATGAGGTTGGTTGGTGATTTCTTTTTCGACACGGGTCTTAATCGCGTCTTTTGCGGTTTGCGACAGACGAATATACCGTAACCCCACGCGCCCCCCGCAACATTGACCGATGTCTGGACCCAGAGGGATATCGTCATGCGCTTCACGGCGATCCTCGGCGATCAATTCAACGACTTTTTCGAGAGCGATTTTTTCAAGTTGTCCGCCCCCGATCGTACCCCAAGAATGCGCGGCGGAAACGAGCATCCATGATCCGGCATCACGCGGCGTTGATCCCAATGCGGACAAAACGATCACCTCATAGACAGGGGTATCGGTTACCAGAAGTTTTGAGATGTCATTCGTGTGCGCCATTCAGGCGAACCTATATCGGCGAGCGGGGCGCTGAAAGTCTTAGCTGCGCATTTTGGACAATAACCTTGTGAGTCCCAAACGTACGCACCTAGCCACTGGCCGCTTCTAGGGGCAATTCGTCCGCACCTATTGTGATGGACCCACAATCTGAAAGAGTGACGGTTCCTCCTGTTTCCAAACCCATGATGCCGTTGCATTTAACAAGCATCATGACCCCTGATTCCCGCGCAATGATCGCCATATGACTTAGCCATCCGCCGACCTCTGCCACAACGCCACCCGCCTTTTGGACATAAGGCAACCAATTTGGATCGATCACCGAACACACAATAATGTCGCCAGCGCGAAAACCATCGAATGTCATTTCAAGCGACTTCGAGGGGTTTACCTTGAAGACAGTTCCCGTGGTTTGCCCCGCACCTGAAACACAAGTCCCCGCCATTTCGCCCGGCGCTAGGTTTGTTTTAAGCCCAGGCGAGCTGAGCAATTCCAAATCTGGCAGGGTCAGTCGTGGCCCTGGTAAGGATGTGTTAAGCAAAGTTTCACGATTCTGCTTTCGAACTGAAAGATCGGTTATGAAATTTTTCGAAGGGGTCTGAGGTAGCTGCAGTATTTCGTTGATCGTCGCGTGGAACACCAAATCACCCAAGGACGTCTGACGTGAGATTGCCAAAAGCGCACGTCTTAGCTGATGAACCAGTCGCAGCGTTTCGTGTTTGGCCTGTTCCTTCAGATCTTGAAAGGCGATCGCCATGGAAACCACATCATTCTGGTCCAAACTAAGCGGTTTTCCGACTTTGTGCCCAACGCCCACTGCGATTGCGGTCAAGGATGTGGGGTCTTCCTGATACCGAGGTGCGCTTAGTTCGTAGTCAATGCTGGACCGGTGCCCCATGGCGTCGATCAGAGCCTGCTGTTCCAGCGCTTTATCGTCACTCTGACATGAAACGATGCGCTGACTTGGCGCGTTTGGTAGAACTGGGGACATCAATCGTCTGCGATCACCCGGCGTGTCTGCCGTTGTAGAATAGGCTTCCGAAAACAGAAATCCGGCCAAGACGTTGATCACTTCGGCCTCAACATACGCTTCTTGAGTGAAAGTGGTGACTATTTCGTCGGTGACTTCCAAAAGCTGAACATAAGGAAGCCGATCAAAATCGGTGGCCTGCAAACGAGACGCGAATTTTTGAATATCCTGCATCGACGTTTCTTGAAACTCTTGCCGAACCCTCACTGCCATTTTGCGTAGCTGCTTGGCTTTCATCCGGCCGACATGCAGCGTCGTTTTTTCCTTCAGCATGGTATCCACATAGGTGCGCCCAAAAACCGAAACCAAATGGCCTGGTTGGCCTTCTGGCAAATTGTATGGAACGCCGAGCCTCCGACATGCAAGATCGAGGCTGCCACCCGGCGACCAAAGCCTTGCCATCAAATCAAAGGATGCCAACGTTGGGTGTGGAAGCACTTCTGAAAGCTCGTCTTGTTCCAAAATGATTTCATTTGGCGACCGATCTTTGTAGCGATTGTAGTGTTTCCCAAGCTCAGATTGGGTCGCGCTTGTCTGTGCGGTATTGTTTTGCAGGGCGGTAATATCGCGACTTTGGAGAATGTGAAATTCGCCGTTCGTGTAAGCCCATTCGATGTCTTGCGGCGTGCCGAACAACGTCTCAATCCGCTGCCCAAGCCTCAGCAAGGGCAACAGGTCGATCGCCGCCTTTTGATCGTCTACCTGCTGCAAACTGAACCTGCCAAATTGGATCGTCGTCGGCGTCAAATTGCCGGAAACGAGGTTCTCTCCGCATCCCTCAACGTACTCAACCATTTGCAGGCCCAGTGCGGACGGATCTTGTGTGAACATTACACCTGAATATTCGGCATCGATCATTTTTTGGATTAGGATGCTCGCCTCAAACTCATGGCTCTGATCGCTTGAATAACTTGCGACTCTATTGCCAGAATACGAAGCAATGACGCGATCAATGGCGTCGCAAAGTGAGGTTCGATCGACATCCAAAACGCTGTCAAACACCCCTGCAAAACTATTCTCGGCGCCGTCTTCCGCGGCTGATGAGCTTCTTACTGCGCACGCTACTTTTCCTATTGATTGCCAAATCAAATCAGCAGTCCATTCTTTTTGGACACCTGAATTACGGCTATAGGAATCGATCAATTCTGGCGACAAGACTACACCCGTCGGCACCGGTAGTCCGTCGCGTTTCATTATCGCCAACCGTAGCGATTTATTGCCGGCGTTTACCAAAGCCTCGGGTTCATCAAGGAAGTGAAGTCCTCTAATTGCAGGTGGTCGCCGAGTGGTGCGGAACGAGCGTCTGATGCGGTCGAATAATTGACCTACATTGCCGGAAATAACTGATCGCTGGACCAAGAGCAGCGCGATGCTGATTGTCAGATAAAGTGCGCCCGCTGCAGAAAGCTGTACCCCGAGCAGAAAGATCAAAGGGGTCGAAATCGCGAACCACAAAAGCGACTGTTTTCGTGTCTTTCCGGCCACCCATTGCAAATACAGGCCTGCACAAATCGAGAAAACGGCTGGCAGGATAAATGTCGGGTCCGCAGCGGCTAGGTCGAGTTTGAAAAACGTGCTCGGACTTAGCTGTGTCGACTGTTCGACGGCGGATAACCCAAGCATCATGAGCGGAAGGAATAACAAACCCAATAGGTTTCGACCGGGCGTGATATTATGCGCATCGTAGAAATCACGAATCGCACGTGCTTTCCTCGCAGGGTCGGATTTTAGGTTAAGCTTAACGGCAGCAAATTCGTCTTTATGTTGGGACGTAACAATCTGATCCCGTTCAGATTTGAGAGTTATCGGCAAAACGAGCAAACGCGACACCACCGCAAGCCCCAAAATCGCAAATGCCAAATGGCTTGAGGATGCGATACGCGCAAGCGCTGAGGCCAACAAACCAATCCCGCGATCCCAAAGCGTTTGATTCTGCTGCAAAAGCCACGCCTCGACGTGCGGCTTGGTTGGCGCGGGAATGTAAAACTCCCAAGGGGTGGTGTAGCGCCCAAGGAACGGAATGCCGGCCTTCGACAGTTCGTACGCCAAAACCTGACCCATAAAGCACGATCGACGATCGTAGCAGGCAACAACCGTAGGAGTGTTTACCAGTTGCGAAATTTGGTCAGACAGTTGGGCGGTGGGCAAGGCACGAATTGGAACATTGACGGCACCTGGTAGATGACCTGATTGAAAATCACCTGGGTAGCGGACATCAAGAATTTGCAGGTCGTCGTTGTCGTACAGTTTTGAAAATTCTGGCGTTCCGATAAGAGTCGAATCGTTTTCAAATTTGGGTAGGGCGCGTAGGTCCGAAAGATTCTCGATTGTCGTGTCCGACAGCTGCCGCCCTTCCACCAGCCATTTTTCAATTCCACCGGCTATGAATTTGCAATCAATTCCGAGAGCAGCTAGTTTTTCGCAGGTCTCGCTACTCCGATTTCCATTATGGCAGAACAAGATGACAGTTTGGCCATCAAAGTCGCCACCCAAAGGTGATATATCGGGAAACCGCGTATGTGAGGCCCCGGGCAATGTCCCCATTTCGTTCTCACCGCTTTCGCGAATGTCGAGAAAAATGGCTTCGTCCGATGCGCCTAACAATGCCGCGGCCGCCGTTGTTGAAATTGCCAACGGATGATCTTGCTGACTGTCAAAGCTCGTTTCAACAAGGCTAGCGTCCCGTATTTCGGTTCCGTCGAATTGCGCTGGACGAATGAGCGTTTGCTGCAGGCGGTTTAATTCGGCCGTTTTGTGAAATTTGTATTGTAGGAATAGGGATACAGTCAAAACGACACAAATAACCCCCAAAAAAAACGGCGCGTATTTGGTGTACGCCGACGTTTTTTCCGAAGGCTTGATCCCCAGCCGTCTCGCAAAATAGGCACTTGATCCAGTGATGGTGGCAAGCGCAATTCCGAAGACCTGCGAAAGAGAAGATACGGATCCAATAACCAATTCGGGCGAGGGAATCGCCAGCGCCGCGCCCGCGCTGAATAGGAATGCAATGCCAAGGACACAGGCTTGCCAGACAAAGCGGAACGATGATTTTAAAGCCAAGATTACTGTATCCTAGTCGACGCATGAAACTCGGAGTTGTCGGGGGAATTGGTAAAGAAAGCGTTAATACGCAACGAGTTATACGTTTGAACGTCTCGGGTCCAAGCACGGGTCGAGATGTTGGATTCAAAATTTAGCGAAATGTTAGTCTTTGATCGTCAAGTATTGCCAATCCGTCATCGAATTGCGGATTGGTATTGGAGAGAAAAATGGCGATGACACTAATTGCATGGATGCGCACAAACTTGGTTCTAACCTTGGTATGCGTGTCATTTTTCGGAACGTCAGCGGTTGCCGATATCAACCTAGTCTTCGGTACTTACGCTGCCGACAAACCTTCCACGACGGTGAAAAAATTCAAACCATTCCTTGATCATTTGGCCGACCAATTATCATCCGAATTGAACCAACCAGTAAAAATCAAAATGAAAATCGCCAAGGCATATGATGATAGCATCAAGGATCTGGTAACAGGCTCGGTCGATTTCGCGCGTTTTGGGCCAGCGTCTTACATTACCGCAAAGGACCAAAATCCAGACATCCAGATAATAGCGATGGAATTAAAGAAGGGAAACAAGAGGTTTAACGGAGTTATTGCCGTTCACGCCGCCAGCCAAATTTCATCTCTGTCAGATCTTAAGGGACAAAGCTTTGCGTTTGGTGATGAGTTGTCGACCATCGGCCGGTATCTGTCGCAAAGCCATTTGTTGGCAGCGGGGGTCAAGGGTGAAGATCTTGAATCCTATTCGTTCTTAGGCCGCCACGATTTGGTTGGTTCGGCCGTAGGGAACGGAAAATTCGCGGCAGGAGCCTTAAAAGAAAGTACATTCAAGCAACTCGTGTCTGCAGGCGAACCATTGAAAGCGTTGTTCGAATTTGAGAATGTCACAAAGCCGTGGCTTGCAAGTTCAGACCTTTCAGAGGCTGTAGCGACTGCTTTAAGAGACGTTATGCTTAATGTCTCCGATCCTCAAATATTGGGGACCATATCGAAGGATGGGTTCTCACACGGGATGGATGAAGACTACGATTTTGTACGCAAAGCGATGATCTTAAGCGAAGGTTTTTAGGGTCTGATTATGCGCTTGAACCTAGGTAGCTTCGGAATCAATTTTCAAATTGCGCTTTCAATGCTTTTCGCAGCGGTGTTGGTTTCCTTTCTTATCGGCAACTACGAACGACGTGCTGAGACTGATCGACTCAACGAAGAATTGCGTGCACAGGCAGATCTGACGGTCTCGTTGATTAGCGGGTTAATGATCGAACCGATCATTGTTGAGGATATACCCGTGCTTGAGTCTGCGATGGAGCAGGCCATTGAGCGAAATACAAAAATTCTGGCTCTCTCAATATCTGATGTTTTCGGTGATGAAATCGCGCGCCGTGAGCGACAAGCGAACTGGAATTCGGCAACAGCCCTTTTGCTGGAACGTGAGATTCTGGTCGAAGGCGAGTCCTTTGGTCATATCCTGGTGGTTTGGTCGACTGAAGCCGGCCAGTTGCTTATCGAAGCCAACGTCCGGAACACTCGGCTAACAATTTTGTCGACAGTAGTCGCTTTGTCGATACTTTTTCTTTTACAAGCCAACTTGCTGGCAATGCGTCCGCTGCGTAAAATCCACGCTCGGTTTTCTGCTGTGATGTCAGGGGATAGATCGACCGGCCAGTCAAAATCGGCCCTAGCGTCAAAAGAATTTAGAGCCTTGGACCAATCAGTTTCCGTATTGGAGCAGATGCTTGGAGAGCGTGACGAGAGAGAATGCGCGCTAGAACAGGCAAAAAATGACGCCGATCGCGCCAGCAGGGCAAAATCCGAGTTTTTGGCCAATATGAGCCATGAAATCCGAACACCTATGAACGGCGTGATTGGAATGGCGGAACTGATGCTTGAAACAGACCTCGATGAAGATCAGCAGGTCTACGCCTCGACCATTTCAAAGTCTGGTTCGGCCCTATTAACGATCATAAATGACATCCTCAACTTTTCGAAAATCGAATCCGGTAAAATGGAATTGGAAATTGCACCGTTCGATCTTCAATTGGCAATGGAAGACGTTGTGACACTTCTTGCACCAAAGGCTGGTGAGAAAAACGTCGAAATTGCTTTGCGATATGATCCCAGCATTCCAAGAGTGTTTGAAGGGGACGTTGGTCGCATACGTCAAGTCGTCACCAATATCGCCGGGAATGCGGTAAAATTCACCCTGGAAGGGTTTGTCTTTATCGATGTTAATGCATCAAATGACGGCGATAGCTCATTGGTAACCATTGCGATCAGCGACAGCGGTGTCGGCATTCCTAAAGATCGTATGTCGGCAATATTTGATGAATTTGAGCAAGTTGTGAACGCCCGAAATCGTCAGTTCGAGGGAACTGGGCTTGGCCTAGCAATTTCGAAAAAACTGGTTGGTTTAATGGGCGGAGATATCTCGGCGACTTCTGAACCGGATGTCGGGTCAACCTTCGTTGTGAAAATTCCGTTAGCAGAAAGCTTAGAAACCATTGCTGAACCCCAAACCCCTTCTATGGATCTGACGGGTCTAAGGGCTTTGATTGTGGATGATTTAGCGCTTAATCGACACATTTTATCTGAACGACTTGCCACTTGGGGTATGGAAGTGTCGCTGGCCGAAAGCGGGGAAGATGCGCTTTCGACCCTGGGGCAAGCCGAGAATCGCTCAGCCTTTGACGTCATGGTTTTAGACTATCAAATGCCTGGAATGGACGGCGAATTGCTTGCTCGGCGCATTCGTGACAGGGACGACGGCAAAACAACTCCGTTGATTATTCTTTCGTCTTTGGATCAATCTGTGAGCGTCGAAGCAAAGCGCGAAATTGGGAATTGCGAGGTGCTTCAGAAACCTGTCAGGTCTGAACAATTGCGTCGTTCGCTGTCACGAGTCCTGCAGGAGGGATTTGAGCCTAAGATTGCTCAACCACGCAAGCAAAAGCCAGTGAATTCTTCGGGTGCGAGTATTCTGATTGCTGAAGACAACATGACCAATCAGCTGATCGTTAAGTCTATGTTGAAACACAGCGGGTCCGCGCTGACGTTTGCCAACAACGGTCAATTGGCAATTGAGAAATTTCAAGATTCGACGCCAGATATTATCCTTATGGATATGTCGATGCCGGTGAAAGACGGTCTTGATGCTACGATTGAGATCCGCGAATTCGAGCAGCAAAATGGGTTGGCACGCTGTCCAATTGTCGCTCTGACGGCGAACGCGATGAAAGAGGATCGTGATCGATGCTATGCTTCGGGAATGGACGGTTTTCTTAGCAAACCGATCGATAAGAAAGAGCTGCTGCAAGTTATCAATGACTGGACCGTGAAGACTTCGAAGAACGGCGTCATATTGCACTGAATCGTCAAATTTTAGGAAACAGCTTTTGTGATCAAAACGCCGCCATAGGCGGAAAACCCCGTTAATACTGTGCCCCAAATCAAATCCAACGCGACCATATTGATGGACCAATTTTTCAGCGTCGCGTAGTTCGTAAATTCATAGGTTCCGTAGGCCATTGCCCCCAACAGAGCACCGCCCAGCAGCGCATGAAAAGTAACTCCGGATTTTAGCGCTGGGATTGAAACGAACCACAATAATCCGGCGATGTAGAATAGGTAGAAGACGACTGCGGGAACGATCCGGATGTCTTCAAGAAGCCAGTTTCCAAGGTAGCCTGAGAAGAATGGTTTTAGCACAAGCTTCAGCATAACTGCGTCAGTCAACAAAAATATGAGGGCCGTCGTCAGGTAAAGTACGATGATTTGCATGCTGGCTTCCTTTGAATTCAATAGACTCTTTACGAAACTCAGCTGTTTTTGGATCAGTCTCGTATTCGAAATGAAACTGATCCGTCTCAAAGACCCATGCGTAGCAATTACTACACATAAGTCGGAGAACAAGACGTGCCATTTGAAGCATTCGCCCACAAACATATCGCTGTCATCGGGGCTGGGGTCTCGGGCTTAGCCGCGGCCTATCGGCTTTCGCAGACCCATCAAGTAACGCTGTTTGAATCAGGCTCGTATCTTGGCGGGCACGCAAGGACAGTCATGGCGGGCAAGCATGCGAATATCCCTGTGGACACCGGCTTCATCGTATTCAACTATCACACATATCCCCATCTTACCGCCATGTTTGAAGACCTGAATGTACCCGTGAAGAAAAGCAACATGAGCTTTGGCGTTTCCATTGACGATGGTCGGTTAGAATATGGGCTAAAAAACCTGTCCGCGCTTTCTGCCCAAAAAACAAACTTTGCAAATCCGAAATTTTTGCGCATGCTTACTGACATTTTGCGGTTCAATGCCAAAGCCGAGACCTTTGCTGACGACCCGACTTTGACAATCAACGATCTACTAATAAACCTAGGTCTTGGAGAGTGGTTTCGAGACAAATATCTATTGCCGATGTCAGGCGCTATTTGGTCATCTACCCCTAATCAAATCGGGGATTTTCCCGCTAAATCCCTCGTGCAGTTTTTTAAAAACCACGCGTTGCTAACCCCCAACACCCATCAATGGTATACTGTCGACGGTGGCTCGATTGAGTATGTGAGGCGTATTGAACAGGCGATTTTAAAACAGGGCGCGACGATTGAAACGAACACTCAAATCCAACGGGCGCGGCGTTTTCCCTCTGGCGTCGAGCTTGCGTTCGGCGACGGAAGTGTACAGCATTTTGACGACGTTGTTTTTGCATGCCACTCGGATCAAGCATTGGCGATTTTGGACGACGCGACTGCACTTGAAAAGTCGATCCTTGGGCGGATCAGATATCAAAACAACCGTGCGGTTCTTCATTGTGATATATCCCAAATGCCTAAGCGGCGGTCGGCTTGGTCGAGTTGGGTCTATAAAACGTCAAAGGGCGTTAACCAAAATCGGATTGGGATTACCTACTGGATGAACAGTCTTCAAGGAATTGACGAGGCTGATCCGCTTTTTGTGTCCCTCAATCCAAGCTCGGACATCGCTAAAATGGATATCTACGACGAGACGTCCTTTATGCATCCGGTTTTTGATGTCGCCGCCCTAAAAGCGCAGTCTGAGTTGCCGAAATTACAGGGACTGAACAGCACTTGGTTTTGTGGGGCTTGGACCAAGCACGGGTTTCACGAGGATGGATATGCAAGCGGGATATTGGTTGCTGACATGCTCAGCGCTGAGGCGATGGTCGGATGACTTTGCAACATTTATCCGGATCGACCTATCATCGGCGACGCGGTGAAACCAAAAACACCTTCAAGTACGATGTCGACTACGTGCTTGTTGATTTGAATGACAAACGAACCGGCCCTGCCTTTTTTTCGCGAAATCGGGGAAATCTGATGTCGATTTTCGATCGGGACTACGGCGGGGAGCGTGGTTCGGGTGCAGGTATCGGCTGGGTAAAAACGCAGCTAAAAGACCGCGGGATTGAGATTGCTCCGAATTGGAAAATCCTGCTTATGGCGCAACCGCGGATGCTCGGGACGAGGTTTTCGCCCGTTAGTTTTTGGCTTATTCTTGATGGCGATGACAAGCTAAGGGCGGCAATTGCTGAAGTGAACAATACGTTTGGCGAGCGTCATAGCTATTTTTGTTCCCTTCCAAACGTTGACACAATTTCATCGAGCGATGTGATTCCAGCCGACAAAATATTTAA
>Ga0316204_10006938_pt1 | contig 16985 bp, 17 predicted proteins | sample 6monrhotite_MG_2_FD_205661 | JGI IMG/M metagenome (GOLD analysis project Ga0316204, IMG submission 205661) | Microbial mat bacterial communities from mineral coupon in-situ incubated in ocean water Damariscotta River, Maine, United States -... | ecosystem: Environmental > Aquatic > Marine >... | reverse complement strand
CTTGACGTCGCCCTCAGCATTAGGCCAAAGCCCTGAGGGCATCAAGGGTTGGTCTCTTGCACTGAGCTTGCAAAAGCGCATGGTGTGAGCGGGCTTGTTTGCAAAGGGGGCCGAGGATGGGCCATTCCACTGACGATCAGCAACGCAGCGGGATATTCGCGGGGGACGATCCTTTCGTGTTGGCCCGTCGCTGGCTGACCGAGGCCGAAGCCAGTGAGCCGAATGATCCCAATGCCATGGCGTTGGCCAGTGTCGATGCCGAAGGCTTGCCGAATGTGCGCATGGTTCTGCTCAAGGATATCGAGGCGGATGCCTTCGTGTTCTACACCAACTACGGCAGCGCCAAGGCGCAGGAGATCGAGCAAGGGGGCAGGGCCGCCTTCGTGATGCATTGGAAATCCTTGCGCCGACAGATCCGGGTGCGCGGCGTGGTGAGCCGCGAAGACGGGCCGCAGGCCGATGCCTATTACGCCTCGCGTTCGTTGCAGTCGCGTCTGGGGGCCTGGGCGTCGAAGCAATCGCAGCCGCTTGCGTCACGCGGCTCGTTGATGGCCGATGTCGCCCGACTCAGCCTGCGCCACGGCACAAATCCACCTCGGCCCCCGTTCTGGGGTGGCTATCGGATCAAGCCGGTTGAACTGGAGTTTTGGGCCGATGGGGCGTTTCGATTACACGACAGGTTCCGGTTTTCACGAGAAAGTTTTGCCGAAGCGTGGAAAATCACCCGTCTAAACCCCTGAAATTCACGCTTCGCGAATTGTCATTGGCGCCTGAATCGTGCAAAATGCAAAACACGACCGAAAGGTCTGTTTTTTTTGTGGGTTGGGACAGTCGATGGTTGAGATAGAGCGAGGGCTGCCGCGCATACGCGGAAGCATCAAGTGGTTCGACCACGCCAAAGGCTTCGGGTTTATTGTTGCCGAGTCCGGTGGGCCTGACATCCTCTTGCACGTGAACGCGCTGCGCAATTTCGGTCAGGGATCGGTGTGCGACAACGCCGGGATCGTGGTCAGCGTTCAACAGACCCAGCGCGGGCTGCAAGCCGTCGAAGTGTTCGAAGTCACGCCGCCCGAGGGTGACGATGGCGAAGAGTTTACCACGATGGGCGTTCTGGACCCGGAAGCCGCGTCGCTTCCGCTTGAACCGGCGCGCGTGAAATGGTTCGATAAGGTCAAGGGCTTTGGCTTTGCCAATGTCTTCAGCCGTCCGGAGGATGTGTTCATCCATATGGAAGTTCTGCGCAAGTCCGGCTTTGCCGAGTTGCAACCGGGCGAGGCCGTAGGGCTGCGCATCACGGACGGTGAACGCGGTCGTATGGCCGTGGCCATCAGTTCGTGGGAAACCGCGTCAAGCAACACTTAAGGGTTCCTCCCGCTATGATTACAAGGGTTTTGGCTGGCGTCCTGTCGGCTATGTTCATCGGCGTCGTGGCTCTGCCCGCCGCCGCCAGCACCGATTGCAGCACCGACCGTGTCGACTTGCGGGGCGCGCGTGGGCAATCGGCGTTCACCGTCGAAATCGCCGATGACCCTGAGGAACGGGCTTTGGGGTTGATGAATCGCCCGTCGATGCCGCGCTTTTCGGGCATGTTCTTTGTCTTCGATCAGCCGCATCGCTCGGTTTTCTGGATGGAAAACACGCTGATCCCGCTGGACATGCTGTTCATCGACAGCACCGGCGTGGTGCGCACCGTGCATGAAAACGCGATTCCGCTGGATCGCACTGGCATCGATGGCGGCCCGGATATCCTGTATGTTCTCGAAATCAACGGTGGAATGGCGTCCATGCTGGGGCTCGAGGCGGGCGCGGAGGTCCGTCATCCGTCGATTGACCCCGAAACCGCCGTCTGGCCGTGCGAATGACCGCCGGTTTGCTCTTTTCAGCGCTGGTTTCATAAGCTAAGACGCGCCAGTCGGGGCGTGGCGCAGCTTGGTAGCGCGACGGTTTTGGGTACCGTAGGTCGTAGGTTCGAATCCTATCGCCCCGACCATCATACATACCCATAGTCACCGCATACCCCCATAAAATATGGCGATTGCCGGATTCTGTTGTCTCATCCGATCCATGGTGCACCACCCCAGCGCGCGCGATTATGGAGCCTAAGAGCCTAGCATGAGGCTGACAGACATCGGCATCAGTGCATTGCCGATTCCCCAGACGGGGCAGAAAACCTACCTCGATGACGCTTAAGCCGGATGTGGTGTCCGAGTGTCGCAAGGCGGAACGAGAAGTTATGTGGTTGTGCTTGGCGAGAAACGACAGCGCATCACTCTTGGCCGATACCCCGAAAAAAGCCTCAAAGACGCCCGCAATGAAGCACGTGTGGTGCTCGGCACTGGGAAAGTACCTCAATCGCCGCTGGGCGCAATTTCTGAGGCCCCAAGCTATGTTCAAGACTTTCTCAGATATTGTAGTCAGAAAAACCGGCCACGGACGGTAAAAGACTATGAGCGCCATCTCCGTCTTCACTTACCAAACCCACCCACACGCTCCAATCTGGTTGAGCGGTTTCTCGAGCTTTCGGACCGCCCTGGAGAGTATCGTCATGCCTTTTTGGTACTTCGCACGTTTTTCAACTGGTGCGTAAGTGTCGGACACTTGGAACGTTCGCCGCTTGAAGGGTTGCGCCTGACGGTTACGCCGCAACCACGCAGTCGGGTTTTAACAGCCGCTGAGATCAAATCCGTTTTTTCACACGATGATCGACCCTTCACTGATGTGGTTCAGTTGATGATCCTCACAGGCCAGCGTCGTGGTGAAATCACTTCGATCAAACCTGATTGGGTGGCCGAAGAGTTTGTTCATCTGCCTGGCACAGTGACTAAGAACAAACACCCGCACAGCTTCCCTAGAGGCCCAATGGCGCGCAGCATCCTTGCCAGAGCGCCGTTTCGGTATCAAGGGTGGAGCAAAGCCAAAGCGCGCATGGATAAGGCCACTGGTGTGACTGGCTACACGCTACATGATCTGCGCCGCACCTTCGTCTCGCATCATGCTGCACTTGGTGCGCCACTCCATATTACTGAAAAAATGGTGAACCACACTTCTGGTTCGTTTGGCGGGATTGTTTCAGTTTACAACCAGTATCAGTATCTTGATGAAATGCGTGCCGCGATCTTGCAATACGAAACACATATCGCCAAAGTTGTTGGGCTCGAGCGCTAACGCAACCTTGAGCCATTGCAGTGGCTCCCATATTGGGGGTCAAAGCAATGAAGCTACTGACGATGAAGCAGGTGTGTCAGAAGGTCGGGTTTAGCCGGGCTCATATTGACTGGTTCCGGAGTGATCTGCGATACGTCTCTGTACAGTTCCCGAAACCAGTGCAGATCGGTTTCAAGGTGCTCTGGTCGGACGATGAACTCGACGGCTGGATCGAGGCGCAGTTGAACAAACGACAGTCTCCCTGACGGGAGGGCGGGCGGGTTCCAACCCCGCCCGTTTGCATTGAGAAAGCGACGACAAAGCGATGAGATACTTCGATAGGTTTGAGCTCTGTTGCTATAGAGGTGGTTCGGGAAAACTGAACAGCTGGGATAAGTGGATTTTCCGCGCAACAGCAGCATGATGCTGCGAGCGAGGAGATGACCATGACGAGACGACCGCGCCGGAACCACAGCCCGGTATTCAAGGCGAAAGTGGCTGTTGCCGCGATCAAGGGCGAAAAGACCCTGATCGAATTGGCGCAGGACTTTGATGTTCACCCCAACCAGATCAAGCAATGGCGTGACCAGTTGCTCGAAGGTGCGACCGGGGTATTTGGCGATGGGCCGAAAGCCGAAGCTGAACCGGCCATCGATGTGAAGACGCTGCATGCGAAGATCGGAAAGTTGGCGCTGGAGAACGATTTTTTGTCCGGCGCGCTCGGCAAGGCGGGTCTGTTGCCGAGCGCATAACGATGATCGACAACAGCGTAAAGCTGAGCGTCAGCCGACAGGCCATTCTGCTGTGGATCAGCCGGGGCAGCGTCTACTACCAGCCACGCCCGGTCTCGGATGCCGATCTGAAACTGATGCACCGGATCGACAAGCTGCACACGGCATTCCCCTTTGCAGGCAGCCGGATGTTGCAGGGTTTGCTTGTGCAGGAGCGGTTCAAGGTGGGGCGATTGCATGTCGCCACATTGATGAAACGCATGGGCATCGAGGCGCTGTATCGCAAGCCGAACACTTCGAAGCCTACGCCGGGGCACAAGATCTACCCCTATTTGCTGAGAAACCTGGCCGTGACGCGGCCCAATCAGGTCTGGGCGATGGATATCACTTATATTCCCATGGCTCGGGCCTTCATCTACCTCACCGCCGTTCTAGACTGGTTCACGCGTCGAGTGCTGTCCTGGCGGGTGTCGATCACGCTGGAGGCAGACTTCTGCATCGAAGCGGTCGAGGAGGCATTGGCGCGTCACGGCAAGCCCGACATCTTCAATGCCGACCAAGGCAGCCAGTTCACCTCGACCGAGTTCATCAAGGTGCTGGCGAGCCGGGAGATCAAGATCAGCATGGACGGAAAAGGGGTCTGGCGCGACAACGTCTTCGTTGAGCGGCTATGACCGACATTTCCCACAGCTGAGCTGGTCTACTGCGCCAAGTCGCGTTCCCGTATCCTGTTGCCATGAATCATGATGAACATCTTCAAGAGCACCTCGAAATCTGCAAAGCCATCTATCTTCGCATGAAAGCCGAAGGCTCTTGGCCCTGGCCAGATTCGCATAATTCCGAGGATCTGGTAGAGTCAGAGCATAACCAAAAAGATGCATGAAGCCCTGTTTCGGATACATCCGAGTGAGCACCCAAAAACAAGGTGACGGTGCCTCGCTCGAAGCCCAGAAAGACGCAATCACGGGCTTTGCGAGTCAAAACAATCTGCAGATCACACGCTGGTTCGAAGAGAAAGAAACGGCATCAAAGATCGGTCGCCCCCTCTTTGGCGGCATGATGAATGCCCTGGCCTCCGGAGAGGCGGAAGGGCTGATCCTTCATAAGGTTGACCGCACCTCTCGAAACTTCACCGACTGGTCACGGCTCCACGAGATCGCCAAACTCGGCGTGAATGTGTTTTTCGCCGCCGACAGCCTCGACTTTGGCACCCGTGGCGGGCAGTTGCTCGCCGATATTCAAATGGCGCTCGCCGCAGACTACAGCCGCAACCTAAGCCAAGAGGTCAAGAAAGGCCTCTACGGGCGGATCAAGAACGGGATCTATCCGTTCACGGCACCCATTGGCTATCTCGACACTGGTGGTGGAAATCTCAATATCATAGACCCCGTGAAAGGTCCTTTGGTCAAACGGGCGTTCGAGCTCTACGCAACGGGCGAGTACTCGCTCGACAGCCTGACAGTTGAGATGCACGCGCGTGGTTTGATGCGGCTATCTGGCCGCCCCATCGTTCGTCAAACCCTGGAGACTATTCTCAACAACTTTTTCTACTGCGGAAAAATGCGCATCACCGGCAAACTGTATCAAGGCGGCCACGATACACTTGTATCAACCGCGCTGTTTCGGCGGGTACAGACCATCAAGGGGGCGAAATACGGCAAGAAATGCACAAAACACGGCCATCTCTATCGGGGGCTGTTTCGCTGCGGGCTTTTCCAAACGCTCGTTTGTAGTCCCGCGCGAACTGCGTTGGGCTTGAAAAGCCGACCGTAAATGCAATCTGCGAAACGGGCTCATTATCAGTTGTCAGAAGGCTTCGAGCTTCCAACAGGCGCAAGTCTTTTTGAAATTGCAGCGTGGTTTGCCCGGTCGCAGCTTTGAAGGTTTCATGCAACGTTGATTTGCTCATGCCGCTGATCGCCGTCAGGTCTTGGATGGTGGTGCCCTGTGCCAGATTGGAACGGATGTGCGCGACAGTACGAGCCACCCTGTTGGCTTTGCTAGTTTCGGTCTGCAAGGCGGCGCTGGCGGCGGCAAAGGCGCGCGGCGTCAAGTTGGGCTGGTCTATCCCTGAACGGGCTTCTGAACAGCGTCGGGCGGCGCGGAAAGGCGCGGCGGTGAACAAGGCACGGGCGCTTGCCCATGCTGAGAACGTCCTGCCGGTGATCGAGCAGATCAGGGCAGGGGGCGCATCCCTTCGCCAGATCGCGGCGGAATTGAACGCACGGAGCATCAAAACCGCACGGGGCGGCAAATGGCACGCGACTACGGTTCGGAATATTCTAACGGTGGAAAGCGGCGCTGAAGTTTGCGCGGCCTAAAACGGTGGTTATCACCGGTGACAGAAACGTCACGGCAAAATTCAAAATGGGACAATTCAACTCTGCAAAAACGTATGAGTTATGTCACACATCAACGGAATATGGCTTCAGTAAACTATGGGTTAGTTGCCGTTTTTCTCACCACAGTGACCGAATAGAGAACATCATAAGCGCCATCAACATCGTTAAGGGAGTTGGGTTGACTGCGACCATCTTCTTCAACCTCTCGAACATAACAGGGCACCTGGGAGCACATATCGTTCAACCACCCTTGTAGCCCGCTACCTCCGCCACCGTGGCCACTACTCCCAGTCCGACAGTAACTGTCCGAAACCGGAATGCCTACCAGTTCACAGGCTTGAAGTCTCACCCGATCATAGCGCTCAATGCCATTGACGTATCGACAGCAAACTAGCGGGTTCTTCACCCTATCCGGTTAAAATGCTTCTGATGCACGGTCAACAGCATCAATCATTTTCCGATCACCCGCTGAAATTCCAATTTGAATACGTTGTGCCATGAGTGCAGGCATCGGTTTCGATCCTGACAATTCGGCATAGACCAAATCAAAGACCTCTTGAGCCAAGAGGTCATCAATCGGCTCCACAATAGCAATACTCATCCACTTCCCTTACAGAAAACTTTGTCGCGGAAGTCTAACAGATGAGTTATGTCGATCAACTCCCATGGATTTCTACATCCTGCCTGCCAATAACGGTGGTTTTCGCCGGTGACAAAAACCGATGAGTTTTGGCGATTTCCAGCTCTCGGTGCTCCGAAACTTCAAGCCCCTTTCACCTCGAACAAGTGAGCAAATTCACCACGGCCGGAACTTGGACCTCGCCTGCATCGTCGAATTCTTCGAAGGCGATCCTTACCGCGTCTTCAATTTCAGCCTCGTCAGCTTCTGTGCCGCTGTAGGTTTTCATGATGCGGGCAGCGGGGCCGACCTTGCTGGCTGCGCGCGCTGCGCCTGCAACCCCGCCCGGAGGCGTAAGAACAATGTCCACGGAACGCGCCTCAATATCTGAAATGCCTGCCCGGGCCATCAGATCAGCCACCCGATTACAATCCTGGAATGCGGTCGGTCCTGGGGCGTTGGGATCGCCTTTCGGCTGCGGCCCCAGCTTTGCCTCAGCCGCCTGTTTCGGGATAGAGAACCATGGATTCTGCGTGACCGAGGCCCAACAAACGAAAACCATTCTCCCACGATCATTCAGCGCGTGTGCCAGATTTTGAAAGGCCGCAACAGTGTCTGAAAAAAAGCTCATGCCCAAGCGAGACACGAGAAGATCAAAATTCTGATCAGAAAAGTCGTGTGTCTGGGCATCTGCCAATACGAACGACGCGTTTCCCGCGCCTTCTAACTCCGCTCGGCTGGTCGCACGGTTCAGGAGCGGTTCGGAGATGTCTAATCCAAGCACCCTGCCGTCCGGAACACGCCGTGCCGCTTCGATAGTGCTCGCACCTGTTCCGCATCCGATGTCGATGATGTGGTCAGTCGAGTTGATGCCAGCCGCATCAAGCATCATGTCCAACATACCAGCCATCGCGGTATCCAGAGCATGCTCGTGCTCGATCCATTTCAGACCTGCGGGAGAAGTCCAATAATCGGACTGGGCCTTGTTTGCGTCCACGAAAAGAGACTCCCTTTTTAGCCAAACCTAGCAGAAAGCAAGCGTGGTGTCCGCTGCGCAGAGACAGCGTAAAGATTTCTGCCAATACCCCCCTGACAAAACCTCCCGGTCAAAAACGGTCGTTTTATCCCGCTTTGAGCGGCTTCCAGCTGCGTTGAGGCAACCGCCAGTCGATCCCCTCCAGCAACATCGCCAACTGAGCGGCCGTCAGGGCGATCTTGCCCTCTTTGGCCGATGGCCACACGATTCGGCCCTTCTCAAGGCGTTTGCTGAACAGGCAGGCACCTTGGCCATCCCACCAAATAATCTAGATCAGATCGCCACGACGACCACGGAAGACAAACATGTGGCCCGCGAACGGATCCTGCTTCAGCGTCTGCTCCGCCTGGGCTGCCAGCGTCGTAAACCCGCGCCGCATGTCAGTCACGCCAGCCGCCAGCCAGACACGCGTGTTCACCGGGACCGGGATCATGCGGAAAGACCTCTGATCAGCCGGGCCAGCGCCTCGGGATCATATGACACGCTCACTTTTGGTGTTTTCATCGATCCCGCCAATGAAAGACCCGCCGAGGAAATCTTATGGGTAGATAATTTACCAGCGGGATGAATGGAGCATTACCTAACGCACGGCTACAGGGCCTTGTTTTGGTTGGGCACGGGGCAACCGATCGGGAGTGTTTTTGTTGCGATTGCGAACATTAATTGGACATCGGACGACGGACACTTCAAATTTGGGACAAAATCCGCGCCGCAGGAGGTTTCGAGCGATGGTTGAAAACAGCCCATATTTCAATCTGGTGAGATCACGAAAAGCCGTTGAACAAGGCACTCATCGCCAGATAATCGGCGGCATGTGGGATGAAGTCGGCAAACTTCAGTTCGACTATCTTGCCAGAGACGGTCTCGCTCCTTCCGACCGGCTACTGGATGTCGGTTGCGGCTGCCTCAGGGGCGGTGTCCATTTTGTCGAATATCTGGAGGCGGGCAACTATTTCGGCATCGATATTTCCGAAGACCTGCTGAACGCAGGATACGAAACTGAGATTACCGACCTGAAATTGCAGCATAAATTGCCGCGCGAAAACCTGCACACAACCGGTGAATTCGATGCGACGTCATTCGGAGTAAAATTCGACGCGGTTCTGGCCCTGTCCGTATTCACCCATCTTCCGCTCAATCTTATCAAGCTTTGTCTCGCCCGGCTGGGACCGTCTGTGCGGCCCGGGGCGAAGTTCTTTACCACTGTCTTTTACATCTCTGTTGACTGCGACTGGACAGAACCGGTTCTCCACAAAACGGGTGACATCATTACCTACCCTGATCGTAATCCCTATCACTACACCCGCAATGATCTTGAGTATTGTTGTGGCGGATTGAATTGGCGGCTGGAGCGGCTTGAAGAGTGGGACCATCCTAGAGATCAGTGGATGGCGGTATTCGTTCGAACCGGAAGGGAGGACTGAACCATGGTGCCGGAGCACCAACCAATCCCGGGCGCGAAGCCCGTTATAATTCTTGGAATGCACCGCAGCGGGACGAGCTGTCTGACCGGCTGTTTGGAGGAGAATGGGCTGTATCTTGGCGATGTCAGTCAGGCTGACCCGCATAACCGCAAGGGAAATCGTGAAAACAAGATTTTGCGCACGATCAATGAGGATGTCCTAGAGCTAAGCGGGGCGGCTTGGGATAGGCCTCCGAAACAACTAAAGTGGAACAATGCGTTGCGCGCACGTCGCGATGAATACATCTCTGGATTTGATGGCCAGAGGATGTGGGGCTTCAAAGACCCGCGGGTCGTTCTGACTCTCCCTTTCTGGCTTGAAGGCCTTTCCGACGTGGAGTTTGTGGGAACGTTTCGCCATCCGGCAATCGTTTCGGCATCGCTTGCGCGGCGTCGAGGATTGACGGCCGAAATTCCCCAAATTGAGCTTTGGAAGACCTACAATCGAATAATGCTAAACCTTCTGAAGCAGCATCAGTTTTCGGCAGTCTGCTTTGATTGGCCAAGTCATATGTACATTCAGGCCGTTTCAGAAATTTCCATTGGTTTGGGCCTGAAGGTCACGACGGGCAAACCCTTGCAGTTTTTCGATGAAAGGTTGCGAACTGCAGCAACCATAGAGGAGTCTCATGCCCCTGAAGATATAGAAGCCTTGTCCATTTACAACGATCTTCTCGCCAGATCCTATAGGCCCCGGGGGGACAACTAATGATCGCATCTGAGGTGGAAAAGCCCATTCTTTCTATTGTTGTGATCTTCCATAATATGGCGCGTGAGGCGGAGCGTACGTTGCTAATACTCGGTAGGGCCTATCAGTCGGGCGTTTCCGATCTGAACTATGAAATCATTGCAATCGACAATGGCTCAAGCCAGCCGCTTTCGCCAGACCAAGTGGCCGCGACAGGCACCAAAATCCGATACCATTTTCTGGATACAAAAGCCGCCTCGCCCGTTGATGCCGTCAATTTGGGCGTTGAAATGGCGCGAGGTGAGTTTGTTGGAGTTATCGTAGACGGTGCCCGTATGGTGACGCCAGGGCTGATCGGTTTGAGCCTTGCCGCGTTAAAGGGGTTCAGGAAGCCATTTGTTTGCGCACTAGCGTGGCATCTGGGGCCGGATGTTCAAAACGTATCAATCACTCAAGGGTATGACGAAAAAACCGAAGATGCTCTGCTGGAGTCGATAGATTGGCGTAACCGTGGGTATCGGTTGTTTGAGATATCAACACTTGCCCAGTCATCAAATGTTGGTTTCCTTGGAGGCCTCCCATCGGAATGTAGCTGGCTGGCAATGCCGCGCACGGCTTTTCTGGAAATGGGAGGGTTTGACGCCAGGTTCAGAATGCCAGGCGGCGGTCTGGTCAATCATGATTTTCTGGAACGCGTTGCAAACGACCCGGCTACCTGCTTCGTCGTCCTGCTTGGTGAGGGGTCGTTTCATCAGATACACGGCGGGGTTGCGACAAACTGCCCGCTTCGGGAACATCCGGGTCCGGCGTTCCAGGAAGAATACGTCAGCATCCACGGGAAAAACGACACAAAGCCGCCGCTCCCCGCCCCGTATTATTTTGGTTCTATTTCTCCGCAATCGATGCGATTCATCAATGGCTTTCGCGATATCTGAGTATTTTTGCTCAAAAAAGGGAGGCACAGCGAAGGAGGTGCTTGATGAGAACAAGAAGTGGCACGGAAAAGTTGCAGTGCCCCGAGCGGTTCGCACAGGCGTGTATCGAACATAGCAACACGATAGCCGTGAAATTCGGCAACACTGCTCTAAACTACGACGAGCTGGACGCGAGATCCGACGAACTGGCGGCGGCGCTTGAAAAGAGCGGTGCATGTGCCGGAGATCTGATCGGGATCAGTATGGCGCGTTCTCAGGGGTTGTTGGTCAGCATTCTTGGCATCTGGAAATCTGGTGCCGCCTTTGTCCCGTTCGACCCCGACTACCCTAAGATACGCATGGCTCAGATGCTGGAGGACGCTCTGCCCACACTCGTCCTTACTGACCAGCCCGGGCAGCAATCCTTGGATTTTCCCAACACCAGATTTCTTGCCTTTGACGACGCGGTAACCGGTCGGACGACTCCATTCACCCCAGTTCCCGTTACTGCGGAAAATCCAGCGTATGTGATCTTCACCTCCGGGTCCACTGGTCGCCCGAAAGGGGTTCAAGTATCACATGGCGCGCTGTCAGATTTTATGGACAGCATTCAACAGACGCTGAATGTGCGGTCATCTGACGTGATAGCTGCTGTGACGCCATTGTCTTTCGATATTTCCTTGCTGGAACTGATTTTGCCCCTGCAGCATGGGGCAGCAGTTGCGATCATCGACAAAACCACCGCAGGAGATGGTCGGAAACTGGGGGCCGAACTTGTAAAGCATCAGCCTACGATTGTGCAGGCAACTCCGATCACATGGCGGCTACTTTTGGATGGCGGCTGGAAAGGCAGTCAAGATTTGACCGTGATATGCGGTGGTGAGACACTACAACGCTCGCTGGCTGAGGAACTATTGGCTATTTGCCCCCGATTTTTTAACGCCTACGGCCCGACCGAGGCGACCATCTGGACAACTCTTGAAGCCGTTCAATCCGGCGATGGCCCGGTACCGATCGGGCAGGCAATATCTGGCTACCAAACATTGGTTTTAGGTGACGCACTGATGCCGGTGCCACAGGGCACGACCGGGCAGCTCTATATCGGTGGAATCGGTCTTGCCTCGGGGTATGTAAATCGACCCAAAGAAACCGCGCGCTGCTTCGTTTCTCTAAACGGCAGGGGCAGATTCTACGCGACCGGCGATCTGGTTCGCGAAAGGAAGGATGGCAAGCTGGAGTTTATGGGGCGCGCTGACCATCAGGTGAAGATCCACGGGCATCGTGTTGAACTGGCGGATATCGAAGCGCAATTGCTGGCATTGCCCGGCGTTAACCAGGCGTTGGCGATGCTGCGGGAAGATACGCCAGGGGTCCAGAAACTGGTGGCCTATGTTGTTGTTGATCACGCAAAAGGTGTCACAGCCGGGCTTCTTCGCACGGAGTTGAAAGACCGGCTGCCCAATCACATGATCCCACATCATTTTGTTGAAATGCTTCAGTTTCCAACAACACCAAGCAACAAGGTCGATCGGCTACGGTTCCCGGCCCCTAATGTTGCCATTCGCAACGGTGCGGTCACAGCCAGGGATCCTTTTGAAGCCTATCTTCAGTCGGTCTGGAGCGAGGTGTTGGGCATTCCTGCCATTGGAACTTCGGACGACTTTTTTGACTTGGGCGGCGACTCCATTCAGGCCGCGCGCATCACAAACCGGATCGAGGAGTGGCTGGGCGAGTTGGTCTGGCCGGTGATTTTGTTTGATTCTCCGACAATCAATGAGCTTGCCGATTACTTGCGCAAGACTTACCCCAACGCGCTCGCCAAAAAAGCGCTCGGGAGGGATCCGGCGGCGAACGGCACGAAAGATAGACTGGTGGATGAAAAGCTGGCGCAGGATTTTGCGACAGCCATTCCGCTTCTGCCCCCATTCCCGATCCGAACACCAAAAAACCCGCCAGCGATTTTCGTGCTTACGCCGCCGCGTTCAGGGTCGACTTTGCTTCGTGTGATGTTGGCGGGAAGCCCTCAGCTATTCGCCCCACCTGAGATCGAACTCATAACCTTTAATACAATGGATGATCGCGCAGAGACGTTCAGTGGCCGCGAAAGCTATCGGCTGGAAGGCACAATTCGTGCCGTCATGGAGCTGAAAGACTGCGATGCTACCGAAGCGCGTCGCCTTCTGGAATCCTATGAGGAAAACCGGACGAGCGTGCATGACTTTTATGGAATTTTACAGTCTTGGCTCGGGGGGCGACGTCTGGTGGATAAGACGCCCGCCAATACGCTCGACCCCCAGGCGTTGCGCCGCATCGAAACATCCTTCGATAACCCGATCTATGTACATCTCACCCGGCATCCGCTTGGGGTGATCCGCTCGTTTCTTGAAGCAAAGCTAGCGGAGGTGTTTTTTCGCCGCGTGAAGCATGAGTTTTCACCGCGCGAGCTTGCCGAACTTATCTGGCTGACGTCACACAGAAACACGGTTGCCGCCTTGGCGGAAGTGCCGTCGGAGCGACAGTATCGCATCGCTTATGAAGACCTGACACTCGCACCCGAGGCCAATATGCGGAACCTCTGTGAATTTCTAAAAATCGGGTTTCATCCGGCCATGCTGGCACCTTGGAAAAACAAGAAAGAGAAGATGACCGACGGACTGCACGACGAGTCAAAAATGATGGGGGACCCTAAGTTTCACACTCACAAAACCATTGATTCCAGAGTAGCCGACCGTTGGCGCTCTGAAATGAAGGGATCCCGATTGGGTGACATTACACGGCAGCTGGCAGAGGAGCTCGGGTATTCGGATTTCGGTGACGAAGACGATGCGCGCGAGGAATTTGTGCTATGAGCGACGCGCAACATCTTTTGGCGCAGCTCTCCAGTCTTGGCGTTCGCCTTGAAGCGGATGGTGGTGCCTTGCGTGTCAATGCGCCGAGGGGCGTTTTGAACGAAGATCTAAAGCAAGCCCTTGCAGCGCAGAAATTTGCGTTGTTGGCCCTGCTGGACACAATACCTGCCGGTTCGATCAAACCCGCTCCGGAGGGTTCAGTAATTCCGCTGACCGACGGACAGCAGCGGCTCTGGGATTTGTGCCAACTTCGACAAGACGCGGGCGTCTACAATGTGCCGATGGTTTTTCGTCTTGAGGGCGAGGTAAATGTCGCGACCTTAGAAAGTAGTCTGAACACAATCCAAAGGCGTCATTCAATATTGCGAACTCATCTGGAAAACACCGGCGACTTTGTACATCAGATCGTCAGTGAAACCGCCCAATTGGCGTTTGAGACCGTCGACCTGAAAGACCTTGGCCACGCTGATCAGAGGGCGGCGGTTGATGTCAGGCTGGAGGCTGAGGTTCAAAGACCGTTCGACCTTAGGTCGGCACCGCTTTGGCGTTGTGTGTTGTTGATGCTCTCCGACCAGGAATCGGTGCTGATCTTCACAATGCACCACATCGTGTTTGATTTGTCGTCCAAAACTCTGTTTTTGGGGGAACTGGAGGCACTCTATGGCGGCGGCACCTTACCGGAGTTGGACATTGCCTTTCGTGATTACGCCTTTCGCCAACAAAGCGCAGCGCAGCAGAGCCAAGTGCGGAGGCAACTGGATCACTGGAAATCCATCTACAGTCAGCCGGTCCGTGAATTGCTTCTGCCCACCGATCGTCCGCGCACCACGTCGACTTCGAACAATGGGCGCTGTGTCACCTTCTCATTACCAACAGAGTTACCCGGCGAACTGAAACAGATCGGCAGAGACACAAAGAACAGTCTGTTTATAGTTTTGTTGACGGCTTTTCATGCTCTGCTGCATCGTTATACCGGCCAGACCGACCAGATAGTCTGCTCCCCTGCAGCCTGCCGAAACAGTATCGAGGTCGAACCGTTGATCGGGTATTTCAACAATATCTTACCAATCCGCACCGACCTGACCGGCGATCCGACCTTCCGAGAGCTGCTGGGGCGAGTTAGGAAAGCAACTCTGGACGGGATTCGGCATCAGGAAGCCCAGTTTCAGATGATCGCGGAACTGCCAAGTATAGCGCGCATACCCTTGACCCGCGCGATTTTCAACTATCGGGGCGAAGACAGCACATCGCTCAAACTGGGCTCGACAAAGGCCACTTTGATAGAAAGCCGAAGAACTCAGGCTGATTTCGATCTGGCCCTCTATATGGGGCTCGAAAACGGCTTGCTGCGCGGCGTACTCGACTATAATGGCGATCTGTTTGAAGCCAGCACCGCAGAAATGCTGCTGAAGAACTTTTCCGGGTTGCTGACCGTTCTGGTCAGGGAGCCCGATCAACCGCTATCGGCGCTGCCCATTTTACGACAAACCTTCCCGGACATCGAAGAAATTCTGTCGCGACACCCAAAGATAGACGAAGCGGTCGTTGTGTCGCGTAGCGATGCCACGGGCAGCAGCCGGGTGGCATATCTGGTCCTGAACGAGGACGACATTCCAAGTCAGGAAGAACTGCGCCAGCATATTGATCGTCGCAGGCCGGACGATCATAGCTCGATCGTGTTCGTACCGCTTGACCAGATCAGGCAACTACCAGACGGGCAAGTCGATCTGGAGGCCCTTCCGGCTCCCTTGTTTTCACGCTTCGACAGGGATTATGACTATGTGGAACCTCGCACGGAGCTGGAAAAGAAATTGGCAGATGTCTGGCAAAAAGTGCTGTGGAGCGACCAGCCGATTGGAATCCACGACGATTTCTTTGACCTCGGCGGACATTCTCTGTTGTCGGTACAATTGATCGCCGAAGTCGAAAAGAGCCTGGGTCGGTCGGTTCCGCTGGCGGAGATTGGACAGCTCAGCACAATCGCGCGATTTGCCGAGATACTTGAAAAACCGGCAGTATCCGAAAGCGCGCCGACGCAGGGTGGCCTTGACGATGACATCCTGAAGCAGTTGCAAAGCTATACCAGCGCCTGGGATGGCAAGCGTACCCGCCCGAATTCACTGATCGTTGGACTAAACACCGAAGGCTATAGAACGCCGGTATTTTGGGTGGTGCAACGTTATCTGAACCTGTCACTGATCGCAGATCACCTTGACCCCGAACAGCCAATTTATGGGCTGCGCTCAGGCCACAACGTAATGGGCTACGGCCCCAAGGACATTAAAACGTTGGCGCACTACTATGTTGCGGAAATTCTTGAAATTCAAAAAAACGGGCCGTTCATCATAGGTGGTATTTGCCAGGCAGCCGAAATTGCTTTTGCGATTGCCGAGCATCTCCTAGAGCTGGGCAACGAAATTGAGCTGCTGGTGCTTCAGGAAAGGTTCATCGCAAAGGAGTATTCCGGGCGCGTGGCTTTTCTGTTTGGTGCCAACAGCGACCGCAATCCCTATTATCATTTTTCCAGCCCCGAACTTGGCTGGTCAAAATACTATACCGGGGCCGTCGATGTGCGCGTCATAACCGGGCAGCACGGCACCTACTTTCAGCAAGCCAATATCATTTCCCTGACCGATGAAATTAAATCCGCTCTTGAGAATGCGCGAACCCAGGCACCTGGTCTGGAACATGGGCCGGTGACATTGCAACGCCTCAGACCGGACGCATATTCCGCCGAATTGACCCTTTTGACCATGTCGAAAGTCGATGATGAGCACCTTCGATTTACCATCCGCGTTCGAAATGTCAGCGCAGAGACCTGGTACGCAAGTGAACGGAGCGGTGTGTATCTGGGCGCTCGGTGGGTGAATCCGGCAGGCAGGGGCGCTAAAGGCCACGACCGTTTTGTTCATTCGACGCGTGCTCGCACAGCGATACCTTCGGACCTGAAGCCAGGACAGAATATCGAACTCACTTTGGTTGCCCCCGTTCCGAAGAAACCTCTGCACAACCTTGTCGAGATCGATTTAGTCGATGAGGGGATATCCTGGTTCAGCGATGCGGGATCCCAACCGATACAGATCGAGATTCAAAACACCTGATGGCGGCATTATGTTAGGTTTGCCCCAAAGCAGTTCCAGTTTACGTAGAAGCATATCCGGCCTCGCAAAAGTAGTTCCAACATTCTTGCGGGGTGTAGA
>Ga0316204_10006937_pt1 | contig 16986 bp, 20 predicted proteins | sample 6monrhotite_MG_2_FD_205661 | JGI IMG/M metagenome (GOLD analysis project Ga0316204, IMG submission 205661) | Microbial mat bacterial communities from mineral coupon in-situ incubated in ocean water Damariscotta River, Maine, United States -... | ecosystem: Environmental > Aquatic > Marine >... | reverse complement strand
AGGATCTACAGTGATGTAGCCCTGATCAAACGCATCTATTATGTCTCGGTCACAAAGTCTCATATTATTCCAGTCATACAGTATTGGATGGCATCACACTTAAAAGCCGTTAATTTTGTACACCCTGTACACAAAAATGCCGCCACTTGTTACAGGTGGCGGCATTCTATCACGACTTTCACTCAGGTTAACCCTGAACTCTCAGGCCAGCCTGAGCCGTAAAGACTAGTTGTTCTCGATAACAATATTCGGGAACTTACTGCTGTAATCTTTAGCCTGTGAAGCAAGTTTTGCTGCAGTACGTCGCGCAATATCACGGTAGATATGACCGATAGTACCATCAGGATCAGACGCTACTGATGGCGTACCTTCATCACCATTTGTTCGAATCGACATATCAAGTGGCAACGCACCTAAGAAATCAACATCGTAGTCTTCTGACATACGCTCACCACCGCCCTGACCAAAGATAGGCTCAGCATGGCCACACTCAGAACAAATGTGAACGCTCATGTTCTCAACAATACCTAGTACAGGTACTTCAACCTTCTCGAACATCTTCAGGCCTTTACGTGCATCTAATAATGCAATGTCCTGAGGAGTTGTTACGATAACCGCACCGCTTACTGGAACCTTCTGAGCCAATGTAAGCTGTACGTCACCCGTGCCTGGCGGTAAATCAATTACAAGGTAGTCCAGGTCTTTCCACTGTGTATCTACAAGCAACTGCTCTAATGCCTGTGTAACCATTGGGCCACGCCAGATCATTGGTGTTTCATCATCGATCATGAAACCAATCGACATCGCCTGCATACCATGCCCCATCATTGGGTCCAGTGTTTTACCATCTGCAGATTCTGGCTTGTCAGTTATACCTAACATACGAGGAATGCTTGGACCGTAAATATCTGCATCCAGAATACCTACATTCGCGCCTTCCTTACTCAACGCCAACGCCAGATTAGTAGCCGTTGTTGATTTACCAACACCACCTTTACCTGATGCCACTGCAATGATGTTTTTGATGCCTTCAAGCGGCTTCAGGCTAGACTGCACGGAATGAGCAACGATTTCGTGGCTAACATCAACCTTCACTGTATCCACTCCATCCAGAGCACTTACAAGCTTGCTCAGCTCCTCAGAGATTTTCGCGTAATGGCCTTTAGCTGGAAAGCCCAATACAACCTTAATGGCTACTTCTGCACCATTAATATCAATACCTTTAACTGCATTTGCTGCTTTTAAATCCTTCTCAAGATAAGGATCGACATACTTTGCAATTGCTTCTTCAACCTGTTGCTGTGAAACGCTCATGGCACTTACTCCAAAACCTGAATGCTGGCCCTAGTGGGCAATCTATACTGTTACATGAATGGTGCGCATTCTACACTAGCTGAAGAGGAATTAACCCCACCCTTTGTTGGTATAGTGAGACGCACATAAAATATCTAATGCCCTTAACTATGGGCACTTTTCCAGGTTTCAAGACCAACATTGGTATTAAAACAGCATCTTTAATCACCTTATCCTGAAAATCTAGCTACTACTTACGCGCATTAATATGTATATCTCAAACTTTACCTATCAAGTTAATTTAAACCCCATAACAACAAAACCGGCGCCTTCAGCTACTGAAGTAAACCGATACTGCTTCTATTTTTTGGTATGCAAGCATCCACTTAACGGCACTTATATACATTTAATCACTGTAATATTGATTTTCAACGGCTACAATCGTATACATCTTATAAATCATTAACCGGATGTTAATTATTACTATCATGAGCTCGGATTCAGACACGCCAGACAACACAGTAGATGTAAACGATCAGGAGAAAGTATCAAAAGCAATTAAGAGCTTTATTACGGGAGACAATGAAGATAACGATGGAGTAAAAACCAGCACAGGACATAGTGGTGCGGGCAAACAGTTTCATGACCGCCGCGACGTTATCAAGGCTTTAACCAATTTACAAACCAACTATAAACCAGCATACGTTCCCGGCGAAACCAGCATACAAACCGATGCATTTAAACATGCTTTATTAAACAGCATGGCAAAAATGGGCAACACATCAATGTCCAAATCATTAAATGCCATTGATGGCCGCACAGTCGACTTTGTTGAAATGCTATTTGGTGCCTTTCTTCGCGACACCAATATCTCTTCTGCACTTAAATCATTATTACTTGAGCTACAAATCCCATTAATCAAAGTAGCCATGTTAGATGCCAAGTTTTTCCAGAACAATAAACACACCGCTCGTAACGTACTAGACACCATGGCTCACCTGGGTATTGGTATTGAAGACAGGGAAAATACTTTATTCAAAACCATGCAGCTAATTGTTGAACAATTGCAAACCACTTTTGATCAAAACCTGACCAGCTTTAATACCGCACTTACCGCATTAAATCGCCTGAAGTCTATTGAAGAAGATAAATCGGGCAAGCAGGAAGAAGAAACACAAAAGGCTATTTTTAAAGAGCATTCACGACAGATTATTTTGAATGAGCTACAAAAGCATACTTATAAAAGAGTTATTCAAAAAGAACTCAAACCACTCATATTAAAGCAGTGGTCTACCGTCATGTTTCAACGTTTGATTAAATTTGGTAAAGACAGCGGCGAATGGAACGAAATCGTCACTTTACTAAAGCATATGATTTACAGCGTTCAACCTATAACTACATCTGTGCAATGGATGCTGCTAAACAATGACTCCGAAGACTTAATTGAAGAAATCAAAAGCCTGCTGGAAAATACTAAACTAAGCCCTGGAAGCATAGATGCTTCCATGAGTGCGCTAAAAGAAATACACACACGCTTGTTAGAGAACTCAGAATTTTATCAGGCCACACCTGAATATTCCGAACCAGATATCAGTCTGGATGAGGCCATAGCAGAATCTACTGAAGAAATGCCTGAGGAAGAAGGCGAGCCGCCCCACGTACAAATCGCTCGTCTCCCGGGCGATGTGAAACAGGGGGTCTGGTTTGAAATTTACAACGGTGACAACAGGGCATTACGTCGAGTAAAGCTATCCGTAGTTTTATTTGATGAAGCAAAACTTATTTTTGTTGACCGACACGGTAACAAGGTCATCGAAAAACACGCCGCCGAATTTGTAGAGGAGTTGAATAGTGGCAAGTCTAAAATAATTGCCGACCATTCAATTTTCAATCACGCCTTAGGCCAGGTCATTAATTCAATCATACGCTAAGCTAAGCATCAAAAATTAATTAGGCTGGCCGTCTTGACCCGGTGGATAGATATCCCATTCCACCACAAAATCAGGATTAGATATCACAACATCTGATTCTGCTAATTTATAGTCGCCCGGTTTTGCTGCCTGATAGTGATCCAGGTCAGGCGGCAAACTAAACTCTTCGGCAGTATCCGCACGCATTACAACTAAACCATCATCGTTTGTAATACGCAATATTTCTCCTGCAAACTGCTCGAATGCTTCCAGGTCACCAAAATCATTCATGCAGGTTAAGCTTACCAACACGGTTTTCCCAAGCATTTTTTCGGCCTGTGCCGCATCAAATACACAACCGGCAAATATTTTTTCACTCATATGCTTACGTCATCACCCTTAAATCTCAGGCATTATACTGTAAATAACGGACTTCATCCCAATAGCAAAATATTCTCTGATAATCGGCATACTCTAAATCAACTATCAATAAAGAATAATTAAACACACAAATCAAAGTTATTTCTTATCCAACATCACAATAGCGGTTTCCAGTGCTGCTCTCAATTCTTTTGCCTGGGTCAATGTTAACGCATAGTAACGACTTACTTCCGCGTCTTCCGCTGTTTGCTCTGGTGAAGAAATAAAGTGTGGTCGAAACACCACTAACTGATGCTCTTCAATTGGCCCAATATCCCAGTTGGCTATAGGGTATATACTTTCATTATCATCTTCTGACATGTTTTTTTCTCACTTATATAATATTTATATCCGATCACTTATTCGCCATTATATAACATGTTGTCGCCAGCGGATTCGTCTGTGTTAATATCCACAGCCTCCTCTCAACATGACTAACATAGAAAAATCAGCATGAAATATATCGGCAACATTCAGAAAATGCGCACACAGTTAAATGAAACCGTGCAATACCATTTACCTATTGGTGACGAGCTGGTCGATATGAATGCACTCATCGGCTCACCAATAAAACTCACCCATACCAGTGAAATAAATTGCATAGCATGTGGCCGAAAAACTAAAAAGAGTTTTAATCAGGGTTTTTGCTACCCTTGTTTTCAATCATTAGCGCAATGCGACAGCTGCATTATAAAACCAGAAAAGTGCCATTACGCTGAAGGCACATGTCGAGAGCCTCAGTGGGGTGAAAAGAATTGCCTTGCAGATCACTATGTATATCTGGCAAATTCCTCTGGTATAAAAGTAGGTATTACCCGTGGCACACAAGTCCCAACACGCTGGATGGATCAGGGCGCAACACAGGCACTGCCCATTTTTCGTGTAAAGAATCGCTTAACCTCAGGTCTGGTCGAAGTAATATTTAAAAATCACGTTGCCGATAAAACCAGTTGGCAAAAAATGCTAAAAGGCACTGCTGAATCACAAAATATGCAAGCCAAGCGTGATGATTTATTTTCTCAGTGTGAAACCGAGCTTAAAGAATTAGCAAACACATTAGATGATGATGCCATTACATATCTGCACAATGAGGAAACGGTAAATATAAAATTTCCCGTAAATACCTATCCCGAAAAAGTGAAATCATTTAACTTTGATAAAACACCAGAAGTGAGCGGCATTCTAAATGGCATCAAAGGCCAGTATTTAATACTGGATACGGGCGTTTTAAATATACGGAAGTTTGGTGGCTATCAGCTATCACTAGAAGCCTGACACATGCCAGCTTCAAGATGCCTGATGTACCTCAGCCGATTCACGTTCACCCATTTCAAAACCATGATGATAGGCCTTCTGCCATTCCATAATCCTCTCATTATCATGCAAGCCCGGTGCATCCAGCGTTAGAGAATCCAGCTTATCCGCATAACCCTGGGCTCGAAGGTAAGCTACCACGCCATTGGCATAACCACGGTTATACCAAATCTGCGCATCGGATGGATTGTCTATATAATCAGCTGACTCAATGTACAGATGCTCGACTAAACCGACCAGTTTATCTATTACGCTCATCATTCAACCCCTAGTTTAGTACCTTATTGTCCAGCAACTCATTCAACGATGAGCCCTCCGCTGCACCCCCTATTTCGACAATCAGGACTTCATGCAGTGGCAAACTATCCGACTGAATATGCGGAAAAATTTCCTCGGTGATTTGAATAACCGTAATAATCCCTCTTTGCGACTCAGGATCAATGAGTGTTTCCGCTTGCTTAACCAGAGATTTGACATAGGCACTCAAGGCTTCAAGCCGCTCGGCTACAGACATTTTCTGAAAGTCGGCGGTAAAACTAAAGTGTAGCTCGCGCAAATCAGGCTTTGGATCCTGCACAGAAATATCAAAGGGTGCTACAACGTCCATACATCACATCAATTTGGTTATTATCAACAGCCGGTATTATATAAGAAGCCCGGCCTTTCATGAACGTGATATTTCTGTGGATTTAAATCATATAAAAATCCGTACTATGCCAAAGATAGATGAAAAATGGCTGTGAAAATGCTACTTTACGCGCCTGAGATATTATCAACACAATGAGCACACATGAGCACTCCAACACCCCGCAAAATTCTTATTACCAGCGCCCTGCCCTATGCGAATGGCCCGATTCATCTGGGACATCTTGTAGAGTATATACAGACAGATATATGGGCTCGCTTCCAGAAATTACGCGGCAACGAGTGCTATTACGTCTGTGCGGATGATGCCCACGGCACACCGATTATGCTGCGCGCCAGACAAGATGGCATTACGCCAGAGCAACTCATTGCCGATGTAAGCAAAGATCATCAGGCCGATTTTTCTGATTTCCTCATTGGCTTCGATCACTATCACAGCACCCACTCAGATGAGAACAAAGAGCTATCACAGGGCATTTACCGCACGCTACGAGATGATGGTCACATTACTACACGCACTATATCTCAGGCCTATGACCCTGAAGCCAACATGTTCCTACCGGACCGCTTCATCAAAGGCACCTGCCCTAAATGTGGTGCCGAAGATCAATACGGCGACAACTGTGAGGCATGTGGTGCAACTTACGACACCACCGACTTAAAGGATCCGTATTCGGTTGTCTCTGGTGCCAAGCCGATCAAAAAAGACACTGAGCATTACTTTTTCAAACTGGGTGATTTTGAAGACATGCTAAAAAGCTGGACGACGGCCGGACATGTTCAATCTGAAATCGCGAATAAGTTATCCGAATGGTTTGAGTCGGGCCTTAAAGACTGGGATATTTCGCGCGATGCGCCTTACTGGGGTTTCCCAATCCCGGATACCACGGATAAATTTTTCTACGTCTGGTTAGATGCACCCATTGGCTACATGGCAAGTTTTAAACATTTTGCAGAAAAGCAAAATTTAAGCTTTGATGAATTCTGGAAAGCTGATGATAAAACCGAACTGTACCATTTCATTGGTAAAGACATCGCGTACTTCCATACACTTTTCTGGCCTGCTGTATTAAGTGGCTCAGGTTATCGCACACCGACTAAAGTTTTTTGCCATGGATTCCTCACGGTCGATGGCGCAAAGATGTCAAAATCCCGCGGCACCTTTATTAAAGCACGCAGTTATTTAGACCACCTGAAACCAGAATATTTACGCTACTACTATGCAGCTAAATTATCTTCAGGCATAGATGATATCGACCTTAACTTAGAAGACTTCCAGCAGCGAGTTAATACTGATTTAGTTGGTAAGTTTGTCAACATCGCATCACGTGTTGCGGGCTTTATTAAAAAGAACAATGACGGCATGTTAGCTGATACCTTACCTGATGCCGAATTACATCAGGAGATGGTAGACGCTGGTACTTTAATTGCTGAGCACTTCGAGAATAGAAAATACAGCCAGGCGGTTCGTGAAATTATGGCTCTGGCTGATAAAGCCAATCAATATATTGCAGATGAAGAACCGTGGGCAAAAAACAAGGAAGAGGGTAAAGAAGCAGACGTACATGCTATCTGCACACAAGGTATAAACATGTTCCGCATTTTATGCATTTACCTAAAGCCAATGCTACCAGAAGTAATTACACAGGCTGAAGCATTCCTAAACTGCGGTGAACTTAGCTGGAGCGATTTAGACAAGCCATTATTAAAGCACAGTATTAATAAATTCAAACCACTAATGCAGCGCGTTGAAAAGGAAGCTATCGATAAAATCGTAGATGCATCTAAAGAAGACATTAAGGCAACTGAGAACAAAACAACGAAACCTGCAAAAGCTTCAGCTAATGACCCCATTGCTGATGAAATTGAATTTGATGATTTCGCCAAAGTTGACCTACGTATAGCAAAAATAGTTAAAGCTGAACATGTAGAAAAAGCAGATAAACTTTTACAGCTAACACTGGATATTGGCGATGAAACGCGTAACGTTTTTGCTGGCATTAAATCAGCTTACGCTCCGGAAGATTTAGTAGGAAAGCTAACAGTAATGGTAGCCAACCTGAAGCCGCGCAAAATGCGTTTTGGCATGTCTGAAGGCATGGTACTAGCGGCTGGACCAGGCGGCAAAGATTTATGGATATTAAACCCTGATGATGGTGCACAGCCGGGCATGAAGGTTAAGTAATTTTGAAAATAATATATCTGCCTCTTTAAGCCAGATATATTTTATATACTGTGTAAGCTTCATTTTTTCTTATGATTTTTTAGAAACTTTTTCCTGCTTATTTATTCTTAACGCATGCCACACAGTCCTTACATCGACATGCTCATGCTTCAGAATAAAACTGATCATAATCTCTTCAATTGCAGCATATGCACACACAATGGCAGCCAATTTAAAAACCCATTCCACCATTCCTGAAAATAATAATATATAAGCCACTATCGTAATACCAACGGCTAACTTTACACTCCATGTGTGATAACTTGTCAGCACTCTGAATTTCAATAAGCCAATAATAACTGGCAAGGTAAAACTCAGTAGAATAATGGCGAAATAGTATTTCTCAGCTATTACAATTTCCGGCCATAAAACCCAGGCCGAAAATGCCATAACAGAATAGACAACAAAATCGCCCCAGCTATCCAGGTGCGAACCCATTTCTGTTATTTGATTTAAAGTTCTCGCCAGGAAACCATCTAATAAATCCGTAAATACGGTAAATACAAGCGCAATAATAAACCAGTCATGCTCCTGACTGAGTGCCAACCACACTAATACGGGCGCCATTAACAATCGAATTAAGCTAACAAAGTTAGGTAAATTGTATATTTCTGTTTTTTCTTTCACGCTAGCACTCTTTGTATTTACAGTATCAGTAAGGACGTCGACGTATGCCTAATCGGTATAATATTTGCGACAAAATAATTTCAAGGAGAATAAATACCATAACAATAAATAATACATCCTGCCATGCTAGTGATAATACCAGCATCATATATAAAGCAGGAAATAGTGACTCTGGGACCTGATCCAAAAATGGCGCCATTTTACTAGGCTGCATTCTCAGTCGACGTTTAATAAAGCTAGACAATAAATCACCAATCATCGCCAATACAGCAATCATTAATCCAAATACAAAGCTATAATCTAAAAGCAGCGCTACAACTACTGTAAATATTACAGATGCAAATATACCTCTCCAGGTTTTAGAACTGCCAAACACTGGAGAGCGATCACCCAATGTTTTTCCTGCATCCAATGGGAAATTGGCAATATCACCCAATATATTTCTAATTAATATAGGCGCCCCATTGGCGACCAAAATTAATAATATTAGATATTCTAAAGATACAGGCAATCCCAGCCCCTTTTAAAAAGCTTTTAATGTTTATTATATTAGACACTAAATCATAAAATTAGAAGCCTAAGACTCATCGACAACATTTCAAGATGAAGATACACGAGCAAACCAAAGTACAGAAGGCTTTCTGCTCAAAACAATATATTACAGACACAAAAAAGCCGATGGTATAAACACCATCGGCCAGATAATTTTGAATTAATTGTACCGAAAACCTAGATTAACCCTTCTTCATTTTATCGAAGAATTCATCATTCGTTTTGGTTGTTTGCAAACGCTCCAGCATAAATTCAATGGCACCTGTTTCATCCATAGGGTGCAATACTTTACGCAGAACCCACATCATTTGCAGCTCTTCAGCATCGGTTAACTTTTCTTCACGACGCGTGCCAGAACGATTGATATTTATACCCGGGTAAATACGCTTTTCAGTGATTTTACGATCAAGGTGTATTTCAGAGTTACCCGTACCTTTAAATTCTTCGTAGATAACTTCGTCCATTTTTGAACCTGTATCTACCAGTGCCGTAGCAAGAATTGTAATACTGCCACCTTCTTCGATATTACGTGCGGCACCAAAGAAACGCTTTGGACGGTGTAATGCATGTGCATCGACACCACCGGTTAGGACCTTACCGGACGATGGAATCACCGTATTATACGCACGTGCTAAACGCGTAATAGAATCGAGCAATATAACAACATCTTTTTTATGCTCTGCCAAACGCTTGGCTTTTTCGATAACCATTTCAGCAACCTGAACATGGCGACTTGCGGGCTCATCGAATGTTGATGAAACCACTTCACCACATACCATGCGCTGCATCTCAGTTACTTCTTCCGGGCGTTCATCTATTAGTAAAACAATCAGATAACATTCAGGATGATTGGCTGCGATAGATTGAGCAATATTACTCATCAGCATCGTTTTACCAGCTTTAGGCGGAGAAACGATTAAACCACGCTGCCCCTTACCAATTGGCGCAACTAAATCAATAATACGGCCAGTAATATCCTCTGAACTACCATTTCCACGTTCCAGCTTTAGTCGTTCTTCAGGGTGTAGTGGAGTCAGGTTTTCAAAAGCAACTTTATTCTTTGCAGCCTCAGGCGCATCAAAGTTAATTGTATCTACTTTGAGCATCGCGAAATAGCGTTCGCTGTCTTTTGGCGGTCTAATTTTACCCGCTATGGTGTCACCCGTTCTTAAACCAAAACGTCTAATCTGGCTTGGTGATACATAAATATCATCAGGACCTGCTAAATACGAACCTTCTGCCGATCGCAAGAAACCAAAGCCATCCTGAAGAATTTCTAATACACCATCTCCATAAATGTCTTCACCGCTTTTGGCGTGTGTTTTTAAAATGGCAAAAATAATATCCTGCTTCTTTGCTCTAGCAAGATTTTCCAGTTTCATTGACTGTGCAATTTCAACAAGTTCGGTTGGTGCTTTATTCTTTAGTTCAGTTAAGTTCATAATGGGTATTTTTTTGAAAGGTAGTTAGATAGGTTTAAGAATTAATTAAATTTTTGGCTTACATCAAAAAGTAGAATTTATGTGGCTGGATTTAGCCGGGTTACTAGATCGTATTTTTGGTCGGCGAGGAAAAATGCCGGCTACGAATATTTGTTAAGGCGGACTCTAACATACAAAAAACAGGCCGTCTACACTTTGCGGCGGCACGGCCTGTTTTTATACAAATGGTATCACATGGGCCTTTGTATTATAGATTACTATCCAAAAAGGCCGTTAGTTGTGACTTTGACAAAGCACCTACTTTAGTAGCTTCTACTTCACCATTTTTAAACAGCATTAATGTAGGAATACCACGAATGCCAAATTTAGGAGGCGTGCCAGGGTTTTCATCGATGTTTAATTTAGTAATTTTAATTTTACCATCATAATCACCGGCAATTTCTTCCAATATAGGCGCAATCATTTTGCAAGGACCACACCATTCTGCCCAATAATCGACTAGAACAGGTACATCAGAATTTAATACATCACTTTCAAAACTGTCATCAGATACATGAATGATCTCACTCACAGTGTTTAACCTCCGGGTTTGGATTCCATAAAACTGCTATTCTTATAAAACGCTTAAGGACTAATTTTAGTTAAGCAGAACAGCAATTAGGTGGGTTTGTTATTTATACGAATTCAATATATTGCATCTTAACTAATTTCACACATTTGTACAGTCCGGCAGAGTGCTTTATGCTAGAGCAATGAGCACACATCTGACCGATCAACACTTTGATCAATATAAATTACCTGAATCACTGCTGCAAGGCCTGAATCAGGCGGGTTTTAAACAATGCACGCCAATACAGGCAGAGAGCCTGCCGTTATCACTGGACGGAATTGACGTTGCAGGCGAAGCCCAAACGGGCACAGGCAAAACCATCGCCTTTCTTGTCGCCATATACAACAAGCTACTCACTGAACCGGCACCTGAACATAGGAAACCTAACCAGCCCCGCGCTCTGGTTATTGCGCCAACCCGCGAATTAGCCATTCAGATTTATAATGATGCTAAATTAATCGGTAGCCGCTCGGGCTTAAAGCTGGCGCTGGCATATGGTGGTACCGGGTACGATGCTCAGCAAAAAGCTATTACTGATGGTGCCGATATACTCATTGGTACACCCGGCCGCCTAATCGACTTTTTCAAAAAACATGTATTTAACCTCAAACAGGTTCAGGCTCTGGTACTCGATGAGGCCGACAGAATGTTTGATCTGGGCTTTATTAATGATATTCGCTATTTAATTCGTCGCTGCCCTGATCCAGACCATCGTCTCAGCATGCTATTTTCTGCCACACTCTCTTATCGTGTACAGGAGCTTTCATATGAACACATGAATAATCCTCAGCACGTTAAAATTGAATCTGAGCAGCGTACAGCCGATAAAATTGAAGAACGTGTCTTCTACCCGGCTAATAGCGAAAAAATTCCTTTATTACTTGGCTTATTTGCAAAAGACAAACCGACTCGAAGCATTATCTTTGTTAACACCAAGCGAGTAGCTGAAGAAGTCTGCGCCTGGTTAACTGGAAACAACATCCCACCGGCGGTTCTTTCAGGCGATATACCACAGGCAAAACGCCAGAGCTTGCTGAAAAAATTTCAGGATGGAGAATTTCATGTTTTAGTGGCAACAGATGTTGCTGCTCGTGGCTTACATATACCTGAAGTTAGCCATGTATTTAATTACGACTTACCTCAACAAGCAGAGGATTACGTGCACCGCATTGGTCGTACGGCTCGTGCCGGTGCCTCAGGCCATGCAATTAGTATGGCATGTGAAGATTACGCACAGTATCTGCCTGAGATTGAGGAATATATTGGTCACAGTATCCCCAACGAGCCCGTTACCTCTGAATTACTGGCAGAACCATTACCTCGTGCCAAAATCGAGCGCTATGGTGGCAATAAACGGCACCACAAGAGTGGTCGAGGTGGCTCCAGGCAGGGAAATGGACAAGGCCGACACCAACAACGAAGGTAGACGCTCTATTGCTGTGCAATACTCTTCCTCTGACAAACGTATACCGTAATGCTGGGAGAGATTGGTACTTACGTAATACTAGGCTCTGTCGTCGGTATACTTGCCGGTTTGCTTGGTGTAGGCGGCGGCCTCATCATTGTGCCGGTTCTTGCGACCCTCTTTATATTACAGGGAGTTGATAGCCAAATCATTATGCACCTGGCACTTGGTACCTCCCTCGCCAGCATCTTAATCACCTCTATATCATCCGTTATAAGCCATCATAAAAAACACGCCGTTGCCTGGAATCAGGTATACAAATTAAGTTTGGGGATTATATTTGGTGCATGGTGTGGCGGGATCATGGCCAGCCAATTAAGTAGTGCGTTTCTAAAACCCATATTTGGCGTATTTGAGCTACTGGTTGCAGCGTATATGCTTTATGGCAAGAAGCCCGGAGAACACCAATGTCGTCCTTCTCTATTGAATTTTAATATCAGCGGTAGCCTAATTGGCTTTATCTCATCTATAGTCGGTATCGGTGGCGGCACAATGAGTGTGCCCTGGCTATTATGGCATGGCAACAGCATTCATAAAGCCATAGCCACATCAGCCGCCATTGGCTTCCCAATCGCCTTATCTGGCTCTATCAGCTATCTATACACTGGCTGGAAACACACTAGCCTGCCCGAATATTCCATTGGATTTATATATTTACCCGCCTTGCTCGGTATTATCGTCAGCAGTGTGGTTTTTGCTCCAATCGGAGCTACACTGGCGCACCAACTGGACGTACAAAAGCTAAAGAAAACATTCGCCTACCTGCTTATTGTACTAGCCATATATTTGCTCAACAGCTAAACAAGCCGGCAATCCATTTGATTGACTAATGCATTGAAGCTTACTTGGGTGCAGCCTTTGCACCCGTCTCTAATACTGGCTGCTTTTTCAAACCAGACTGGTGGCGCATAGGGTAAAGCACTTCCGTCAATTTTATCATCGCCGTTATAAATGGCTCTTTGGGGTATTTCTCACAATGTCGCTGTAACCAGAGCTGCGCTGAGTCAAAGTCCGTTTCACCGAGTATGTTGTAGGTACTGGGTATAATTACATTAAAGGCTGTTAAGTAACCAATCATCCAGTCGATAAAGTAATCCTGTTCCCTACCGCCATTTTTCATGGATCCTGTATATTGGCTACAGCTATCAGCTCCTGCTCCATACACTGCATACCCATCTTCAAAATCTCTGGCCACCGTCATTTGACTAAACACCAACAACGCCAGCACAGCTATTAATTTATAAATCATTATAGTCTTAACCAATTAAGAAAAAGTTAAATCCAAGCATAGCTGCTGAATCAACAGAGTTCGAGCCTATAATTTGAATTACATGCTTAATCAGACTATTGTCTGATTAAGCAAACCAAAATGGATGCGCCTATATGAAAAAGCCAGAGCTAAAAGTCACCATTCTCAGCGATTATATTTGCCCATTCTGCTATATAGGACATCTACGCCTCGATGCTCTGCGTGAGATTTATGATGTGAAAGTAAACTGGTGCTTCATCGAAATTCATCCCGAAACACCAATCGCAGGCCACTCTGTAAAACTTCTTAATTACAACAAAGACACCTGGGATACGATGATGCAGAATCTGAACACCCTGGCCAAAGAAGAAAACATCACCTTCTGCGAGCAGACAATGATAACCAATTCTCGCAAGGCCTTATTGCTCAGCGAAGCCTGCAAATCACTTGGCGCAGAGGTTTTTTATCCTCTACACGAACAAATATTTCACGCCTATTTTATTGATGGAAAAAATATTGGCGATGAGACCGTGCTGCGTGAAATTGCAAAACAAAACAACATCCCTGAGAACATTGTTAATCATGCATGGAGCGACAAGCACGCCAATGGACCTGCCGACTCTATCCCTGCAAGCTTACTACCCTACCTGCAATACGCAGGTGCCATTCAGGCAAAGAGTGTTCCGACTTTTATTATTGGTGATGAAATGTTGCCCGGTGTGGCTACACGAGAAAAATTACTTACGGCCGCAAGCAAAAGCAACCAAAAGAATCAATTGAATGGGTGAAATCAAATTCAATCTGGATTAGGATTAAACTTAATTTTTTTGGTATGTGCTCTTTTATGGAATTTCCCAACAGTAATCTCTGGACCTACACCACCCAACTTTGGGCTCTACCTGAAGTTGAGCCAACTTGTCTTGAACTGCAAAACATTTACGATGCCGATGTCAATATTTTACTGTATTGCTGCTGGATAGGTGACAAAAACCTGAGCATGAACGAAGATGATATGCAGGTACTACTTGATACCATCACTCCCTGGCAAACCATGATAAAACCATTACGTGATTCGCGAAAAATGATGCAGCAACAACTTATTGCCATGCCGTCTCATTTAGTTGAACAAACGATCAACAACATGAATCAGATGGAACTAAATGCAGAACACATGACTCAGCTTGCCTTAGAAAAAGCATATAGTACCGAAAAAATAACACCCAGCGAGGGGGCCTCCAGCGTTGAGTGCAGCTTTCACAATATCAACTTGTACCTACAAACACTTGAGAGCATTCCATCCATTGAGGAAGTCTTACCAAAAATTGGCCAGCTTCTCACTTCCATTTATCAGGATGAAGAATCAGTACAAATGGCATTAATGAGTAACGCCTGATAAACTACTGAAAAAAATCAGTCTTCAGGCAATCCCAATAATGCCGACTTAAGCTCCTCAGTAACCGGATCTTTCCCCAGCCATACCGATAACAATGCACGATTAAAGTCTGCCCCTTTAATCACCCCTTTTTCCGCTCCCTTAATCGTTACTCTCGTACCTTCTTCGGGAAAATAATCAAGCAAAACAACATCACCCTCATGAAGCGTACTAAACATATGATTAAACTGCTTTAAACGTGGCTCCAGTATAGAAAAAGTACTTGGTGTTGTGTTATTTTTAAACCCACCTACCCAGCCACTCACCAGTTTTTCATAAGGAACTTCAGAATAAGTGATTTGCATCTTCATACGATTGGGCGGCAAACTATGTAAAATTCTAATATCATCATTATCTGGCGCCGGCAAATACAAGGCAGCTACATAAATTTTAAAGAAAAACTTATAACGAATACCCGCACCATTTAGTACAAGCCTTGCATCAACACCCTTCAGGCTTGTGTCAGACGAAACATTCACACCTGCTATTACACTGCCTTCATTCGATACGGCCTTTGTAAATGGCATAATCCATAAAAGCGATACACACACAAACAGTCTAAAAACATCAACAATCTTACACATGTCATATTTCCGGTGATTTAATTAAATATGGCTATACTCAATAGTAGTTCTATCCAGCAGAAACACCATGCTTATATCCGAAGAAGAAAAACATCACCTAAAACTCTTCGCAATTTATATCTTTATTTCGATTGCTATTTTCACTTGCCTGACTTTTTTTCATTCCTACATAACCTACAACCAAATTCGCCTGGTGAATTTTTTAGTGCCTATTTCTGCTGCTGTAGTCGTTGGTTTTCTTTTAGCCAGGAATCAAATTTTACAATTTCAATTAAAGGGATTAGCCAATACCGACAAACTAACAGGCGCTAGTAACAGGCAACATTTCGATCAGCGCCTGGCGGAAGAAGCCCTGTTATCAATAAGGTACAAGCAGGTGTTTAGCATTATTTTTTTTGATCTAGACTATTTTAAAAAAGTTAACGATCAATATGGCCATACCGCAGGTGACACTGCACTTATCGATTTTTCTTCAATCATTCTAAAGCTTAACCGAGACACCGATTTGTTTGCGCGCTATGGCGGAGAAGAATTTATATTACTGGCAAAAATGGCAGACAAACATACAGCCGAAAAAATTTATTCTCGCATTAAGAAAAACATTGACCAGCATAGCTTTGGCAAAGCTGGCCACTTAACATTTAGCGCAGGAATAACTCAATTTGATTACGACAAAGATACCGTAGAAAGTATAATGAAACGCGCAGACAAGGCACTTTACGAAGCCAAAGCTGCCGGTAGAAATAGGGCCATTATTGCAGAATAACAGCCTGCAATCAGGCAAATATTTCCCAGAGCATTAAACTCCAAATCAATACCATTATAATTAGAGAAAATGTAACTGCCGCTGAAGCCATATCCTTGGCTCGACCACTCAATTCATGCAGCTCATCTCCAAATCGATCAACTACTGCTTCGACTGCCGAATTTAAAATTTCCACCAACATAACCAGCAGCACACTACTGATCATAAATGCCAGTTGAGTTGCATTTTCAGCTACATATATTGCCAATGGAATGAGCACCAGTGCCAACCAGGTTTCCTGACGAAAAGCCGCTTCATATTTATAAGCGCCTTTTATCCCTTGCCAGGAATAACCTGCCGCTTTAATAATGCGAGTAAAACCTGCGTTACCACTGTATGCCATTTTCTAAGCCCTTATGCCTCTGAATTAGGAGACCAGGACAAATCCAGCTGCTTCGCAGCGCGCACTTCGTC
>Ga0316204_10006936_pt1 | contig 16987 bp, 18 predicted proteins | sample 6monrhotite_MG_2_FD_205661 | JGI IMG/M metagenome (GOLD analysis project Ga0316204, IMG submission 205661) | Microbial mat bacterial communities from mineral coupon in-situ incubated in ocean water Damariscotta River, Maine, United States -... | ecosystem: Environmental > Aquatic > Marine >... | reverse complement strand
CCGACCAGCAATCAATAACGCATGTTCGCCGGGCTCCAGCCATTCGCTCATGTTTTCGTATTCGGCATCACCCAGTAACGAGCGCCCGATCGCTGGCACACTGACCAGGGCTGCCTGCATATCGATAAAGGTCTCTGACGTGTCTCCCTTCTCCGGACGCGCCGCCGCCTCTTCATCACCGGCTTCAACAAAAGCCGCGTTCACCTGACCGACATCAATGGAAATCCGTCGAACGCCACCGTTGCCTGTCAAGGTTTCCCAGTCCTGGGTGTCTGTCAGATTTGGATTGATCTCCCTTTGCGGTCCGACGCGACCGGCAAGCGGTTTCAGGCCTCCCAAACCCAGAGCACGGGCCACTTTCAGGCCCGCACGAACAATCGAGTCGTCAATGACCATGATGGTCACCGTGGCCCCGGAGATGATATTCAGCTCATGACCAGATCCGCCCGCCGCCGCCTCAGCAACCAAGTCCAGGCCCGCATAACTCTCTGTCAGGGCCTTGATTTTTTTATCAGGAATGCCGATCAGAATAATCGGTTCGGTATGTTCCACCAGCTCTGCAGCGACAATTTTTCCGTCCGCTCCGACAGCCACCATCACATGAATGGGTTTGCCCGAATAGCCCGTGGTACCGACAAAGTCGCTGGTGACAAAAGCATGGGCGATGACGTCGCCGTTTTTGACAACCGGGACGACCGGAAGATCATCGCGAATTCTGCCGTAGCCGGTCGCGTCAGACACCCACGACGACGCGGCAACCTTGTTAACAAACCGATCTAAAACCCGATCTGTTGTCGGCACAGCCAAAACTGGTGAGCTGAGAAGAGACCAGAGACAAACGGCAATAAAACTCGCAACCAGCCGAACGTAAATCTGGAACAAGATCGAAACAGCAGACTTCTCAAGAATTGACATATCCACTCCCGCGCCCCGATATTGTCCTAGATTGTTATTCAGCCTTGGTCAGGTCAAATTCAACCGAACAGCGCGCTTGATGGTTGTTGTCTTGCCTGAAATGAGGGGGAGCTGTCTTTGATTCATGTCATATGGGGAATGCAAAGATAAGCGCGCAGGTGTCTTGCCAGTTGGTGGTGCATCTGACCTGAGTTGTGAAATGTCCTAGACGAGGTGATCGTAAAATTCGATGACGTAAGATGGTCTCGCCTTATTGGACAGTTTGGCGGCGACGTTAAGGTGTCTTCCGTTTCCTGACTATCACATCTTGTTGGGGTTGAGGGGCCTGCGGGGATGTGGGTAAGCCGTCAGGCTTATCCATCATATCCATAGGCCGGACAGCGCTGTAGGCCCAATTAATTACTCAGATGTCGCGCCATCTGACCGCGGCCGCGCGGTAGGGCACCGAGGCCGCCGGCGAGGGCTGCCGGCATGGCTGCCAACAGGCCCAGAACCAACGGCAGGATGAGGGCGATGGTGCCGGGCGACCAAGCAATATGCAGGGCTTCAGTCGCCGCAAAATAACCACCAAGAATGCCTGCCCCGCCGCCAACGACGGCGGCGATCAAACCGATGGCTGAGGCTTCAACAAGCCGTGCCAGAGCAATCTCCGAGCGTGACGCACCGACCAGAGCAAACACCAATGCTTCGCGATGTCGGGCATCAACTTCTGCTAAAGTTACCGAAGCGATGGACAAACCACCCGCAATCATCAGGGTCAAGGCAACCAGCAACGATGCGCCAATGGCACCATCAATGGTTTGCAGAACCTGGGCAGCCAAGCGCCGGATATCGATGCTCGTCACATTGCCATGATCACTGGCCAGATCGCGGATCAGTTGGTCAACGGCTTCATTTGTATCACCTTGCAAGCTCATGACCCACGATTGCGGTGCGTCTTTAAACGGAATGGGCGAAGCGACCATCAGATATTCGGGCCGGAACGTCCGATGGTATTCTTTGCGGATATTAGCCACCTCCGACGTAAACAAACGCCCTAAAACACTGTAGGTAATCGTATCGCCCGGTTTTAAATCGAAAGCCTCATAGAGATCTTCCTCCGGCGAGACCAAAGAAGGCCCGCTATAATCTGCAGGCCACCAGGACCCGGCAAGCAATTCAGCCCCCGTTGGCTCGGCGCTCCACGAAAAGCTGCGGTCGCCTTCAATCACCCAGGATTTGTTTTCCCGGATCAGGGCGTCGGCTGCGGGCACGCCATTAATCGCCGTAATCGTCGCGCGCATGAACGGATCGGCTTGCAGGCCTCCAAGACTTTTGTCGCTCTCTATCCGCTGGCGGATCGGGGCCGTCTGGTCGGGCTGCACATCGATCAGCACCAGATCGGGGATGCGGTCCGGCAATTCCGAACGGAGCGCGGTTTCCAGGGAGGTTTGCGCCGATGTAATGGCGGTTATGCCCGCGATGCCAATGCCAATAGCGACGGCACGAACAGCGACGCTTGCCGTATCCGTCAGACCTTTATGAACAACGAGGCTGACGAAGCCCTTGCTACGCAGGCTCGCACCAAGCCGGGCAAGGCCAGCGGCGACGGCGGCCAGCAACCCGGCCGTCAGGCATATTCCGGCGACGCTGACACCGGCTATGAACGGAATCGGAAGGCTTAGTGTCGCTCCGATCATAGCGGCGAAGACCAGCACCAGTCCGGCGACGGCGCTAGGCCCATCCGTGCTGAGTGTCACTTCGCCATCGCGCATGGCTGCGCCAGGGCGAATGTTACGCAATGTGCCCAGAACCAGAACGCTGGTACCGGTTACACCAATGACAACGATCCACCAGGCGCTGGCGAGCGGCGCATAGATCACGGTTATATCCCAAGCCAGATGCAGTTGGCTGGCGATTATTTTTTTAACCGGCAAGACACTCGCGACAGCAGCGATAACGCCTCCGATGATCCCGCCGAGGCTGGCGAAACCAATGATCACGGCATGCAGGGCGCAGACAAGCCCGGGGCCCGCACCTGATAACCGATAGAGCGCGATGGTCCGCGCTCGCCGACTGATCCAGGCCTTCGCCGCCGCCCAGGCCCCGGCTAACCCAATTGCCAGCGCGACAATTCCGGCCATTCCGAGAAAGGTCGTCGTCCGCTCGACCGTGCGGCGAACCCGGTCGCCTGCGTCTTCAGGTGTCTCAATTTCCCACCCCCGGTCCGCCTGTAAGGTTTTGAGTTGAGCGAGCGAAGCGGCCAATGGTTGCCCATCTGGCGTTTTGATGCGGTAACGAAAATCAACGATGGAGCCGCGCTGGATAAGCCCGGCGTTTTGTAAGTCCTGTTGATTGAGTAACAACCGCGGACCGACCATAAACCGCCCAGCCGATAATCTGTCCGGCTCCAGCAACAAGGCATCGGTAACGACAAAATCTTGCTCACCCAATCTTAGGGTGTCCCCCACCGAACCTTGGACACGGCGCAGAAACTCAGGTTCAACAACCACACTGGCCATGCCGCCTTGCGGGGCCAGTGCATCGGCAAGTGGACGGCCGCTTTGCAGTTTCACCACGCCATAAAGCGGATAAGCCTGATCGACGCCTTTGATTTCAACGGTGACCCGTTGATCGCCCATGCGCGCGGACGAGCGCAATTCCGAAACAACGGCGACGTCGCCCAATGCTCTCAAATCTCCGACAAGGGTTGGCTCAAGTGGCACATTGACAACACTGACGGCAAGATCACCACCGAGGAACGTGGTGCCACCTTCGGTCAGGGATTTGGCGAGACCGTTGCCAAGAATCCAGACCCCGACAATCATAAACGTAGCAATCGCAACACAGCCCATAAACAACTTGAGACCGCCAATCCCCGCCGCAAGTTCGGCTGTTAGCAGGCTGCGTAGAATTCGTAGCTGTGGTTTTATCCCGGATGGTTCCGATGAGTGCGACGACTGCGAGACATCGGTCATGTCATTTCTGACCTGCGGCTGCGGCGATTACGCCGTCACTGATTTCAATAACCCGCGTACAGGTCGCTGCCAGCGCCGGGTCGTGGGTGACCAGAAGCATGGCCGAGCCATCTTCCTTGACCAGATCAAACATGATCTTTGAGACGTCCCTGCCCGTTGACTGATCGAGATTGCCGGTGGGCTCGTCGGCCAGAATAAGCCGCGGTCGGCCCGCGAAGGCTCTGGCAATGGCAACCCGTTGCTGTTCGCCGCCTGACAGGGCGGACGGGCGATGACGCAGGCGATGACCAAGCCCCACCCGTTTTAGCAGCCGCGAAGCTTCCGCCGAGGCATCTTCGGCACCCGACAGCAAGATCGGCAGGGCAGCATTTTCCAGAGCCGTCATCGCCGGAACAAGATGGTAAGACTGAAAGACAATTCCCACGTCGCGCCGACGCATATGGGTGCGTTGAGCTTCCGATGCCACAGTCAAATCCTGCCCGAGCACATGAACCCCGCCACCGGTGGCCACTTCCAGACCACCAATCAGGGCAATCAGAGACGATTTTCCGGACCCCGACGGGCCCATAACCGCTACAATTTCACCGGCGTGAATGGTCAAATCGAGTCCTCGAAGAATCTCGATTTCACCATCGGGTGCTGGATATGAGAGTTTCGCCTTTTGCAGATGCACAGCAGGTTCAAGATGATCAGTTTGTTCAGGCACGCGGCAGTCTCCTTTTGCAGAAAGATGGGCGCGTCGGTTGATCATTTCAAGAACCAGCACGCACGTTATCAATTCAAGCGACGGCTCCGGCGCTTACTGGATGGCGCGCCTACTTTTCAGTTTCCAAATCGATGCTCTGGCAGCCCCTGACCAATGCCCTCAATCGAAAGTAAACTGCCCGCCCAAGGTTCGTTGTTCAACTGGTCATCGGATAAAAATTTGGAAGCCGTGGTGATGTAGAGTGTCTTCAGGTCGTCCCCACCAAAACAAACACAGGTCGGATTTGTCACGGGCAGCGGAATGACCCGATCGATTGTGCCATTTGGCTGGTAGCGGACAATGCGGGAACCGCCAAAGAACGCAGTCCACAAGCATCCGTCCACGTCAACACAGGCACCATCTGGACGATCTCCCGTCGCTTCATAATTGGCAAACAGACGCCGGTTATGGAGGACGCCATCATCAACATCGAAATCAAAGGCCCATGTCTGAAAGCGCCGGGTATCGGTAAAATAGAAAGTTTTGTGGTCTGGAGAAAAGGCCATGCCGTTGCTGACTTTTATATCATCCAGCATTTTGTGCACCGCACCGTCCGGGTCGATCCGGTAGAGGCTGCCGTTGGGCCGATTGTATTGGTTATCCATTGTGCCAATCCAGAACCTTCCGCGACAATCCACCCGGCCATCGTTCAGGCGGTTATCAACATCACGTTCAATTTCGGCAAACGGCTCTGTCACTTGAGCAGTCACGTCGTGTTGATGAAGCAACAGATCGATAGCGAGCAAAAAAGTGCCCTGCTTGGTTAACGCCAATGAACCCAGAAAGTTTCCTGGAAAGGGCCATGCATCGTGTTGATTGGTTTTGGGGCAGAACGATTGCAGTTTGGGTTTCTCTATATCGACCCACCACAATTTTCGCGTCTCGGTACACCAAAGTGGCGTTTCCCCCAATTGATCGTTCGCACGAACCCGGCATTCAATGTTGTTGTGTGGCTCTGACTTGCTCATGGTTTACCCTGCATTATTTTTAAAGGTTTTCGACACTGCCAACTATACAGTTATTTAGTCTTTCGTTTTATTTCTTTCGCCTTCTATATTCGGAGAAACACCTAACTGTGCGCATCTAAAGATGCGCCGTATGAGGGCGAAAGAATGCAGAATTCTGAACGGGTTCGGGATTACGAACAAAACGGCTATGTGGCACCCATTGATATTTTCACCAGCAGCGAAATCGCACAGATCAGATCCGAGATCGAAGCGGCTGAGGCAAAGTGGGGGGATCGGTTTCGCAACAGTGGGCGAAATAACGCCCATTACGTGCTTCCCGTGTTGGATCAAATCGCCCACGAGCCACGTATCTTGGATGTTGTGGAACAGCTCATCGGAAAAGACATCCTGGTTTGTGGCACGACACTTTTCGTTAAAGAGCCGGAAACCAAGGGTTTTATTAGCTGGCACCAGGATGCCCGCTATGTGGGACTGGAACCGCATAACTGGGTGACGGCGTGGTTAGCCATCAGTGACGTTAACGAAGAAAACGGCTGCATGCGGATGTTGCCGGGCTCACATTTGGCACCGCTGCACGATCATGTCGATACCTATGATGAGGATAACATTCTGACCCGCGGGCAAACGGTGCCGGACGTCAACGAAAGTGAGAGCGTGCCTGTCGAATTGAAGGCCGGGCAGCTATCACTGCACCACCCCAGGGTTATCCATGGCTCCGGCCCCAATCTAAGCCATTCGCGTCGCATGGGATTTGCCATTCAATCTTATATCGGTGGTGATGTTGAGCAGATCAACGGCAAGATTTGGGTGCAGCAGGCACGCGGAACAAAAACGCGTGTTCCCCTGAAAGCAACCCGACCCAACAGTGAAATGGATGCAAACGACGTTGCGTTTTGGCAGACCGCAAATGATGAGCTGGCTAAAATTTTCTACGACGGCGCAGAAAAAAAAGGGAAGTATTAGAGCGCACCCTGGTCAAATGGAACCAATTTTGATGCTTTACGGCAGTTGCCTGCAAGGCATGGGGCGATCCGGGGTGTCGGGCAAGCCGCGTAACTCAGCAGGTAACCGCCGAAAACCACCCTTCTGACCAGGGTGCGCTCTAAATCCTCGCTTACACCGATTTATCGAAGACGATATGATAAACCCGCCCCTCAAACGGAGCCATGCCTTTTTTGATCTGCTCGCGCACCCGATGGCGTGTGTCGCTGGCGAGCGCCGCGTTCATGGCATCCAGATTATCAAAATGCAGATCAAAGATCATATAGATCGATGGTGCCTCTTCATCCGCTTCGTTGATGCGGCGCAGCTCAACTTTTCGAATTCCGGGAAAAGTGCCAATCGCCGGCACAACCTCGTCTTTCATATAACGGTCAAACTCAGGCTGGTCTGGCGCGTTGACTGTACCTTCCAGAATGGCGGATCGAATAATCATCAGCGAAGCTCCCTCACGGTTTGAATACCGAAGTCTGACCAAGTCTGCGGCCCTTTTAAATTGACACCGGTCAATTGTAAAACGTAGCGTTCCAAGATGAATTTCTGCTCCTGATTGAAAGCCGTTTTTTCGCATGCCCACACAACCCAATTCAACGCCGCCCTGGTCGCTAACCACCCTCGCCGATGAGGCGGGCCCCGTTGCCTGCATTGAAGTCGGCGAATACCTTTATGATCTTCAGGCCAGTTTGCGCCGCGCCGGTGCAGATGCCCCGCAAAACACCGTGCTGGCGCTGTTTGATGACTGGCAGGCATCGCTGGAGCTGCTGAATAAAGCGTCTGAATGTGTTGATGAACGCGACCGGATTAAAGGCGGCGCGCGGCTTGCCCCTCTGTTGTATCCCGGCAAAATCATGTGCGCCGGCGCCAATTATTTTCGTCACCTGGCCGAAATGGGCGTCGAGGGTGCGACCAAAGACAACCAGCGTTTGTTCTTTTTTATGAAACCACCGCGTAATGCCGTCGTTGGCGAAGGCAGCACCGTTCATATGCCCTTGGACACCCAGATGTTTGATTGGGAAATCGAACTGACCGCCGTCATCGGCAAGCGGGCCCGCGCGGTATCGGTTGACGAGGCGCTGGATTATGTGGCCGGATATACCATCGCCATCGATTTTTCCGCGCGCGATCTGAACCGGGCGCCGGAAACTTTTTACAAACTCGACTGGATCGCGGGCAAAGCCCAGGACACCTGTTGCCCGGTTGGCCCGCGGATTGTTCCCACCAGTCATATTGCTGATCCGCAAAATCTGCACCTCAAACTATCGGTCAACGGCGTCGTCAAACAGGACGACACGTCGGGCGATATGATATTTTCCCTGGCCGAGCAGATTGCCACCGCGTCCAGGATCATGACCCTCGATCCGGGCGACCTGATCCTGACCGGAACACCGGCCGGTGTTGGCGTTCCGCGCAAGGAGTTTTTAAAAGTCGGTGATGTCGTCGATGCGGAAATCGAAGGGATCGGAAAATTGTCGATTACCATCCAGCCGGAACAAGCGGATTAATCCGACGCCTGCGCGACGCCCGACCAGCGCCCACGCAGATCATTGCCACCGTGACCTTATTTTCTGCCGACTAAAAACGTCGCGCCGTCTGGCCCGGCGCGTTCGCAATGCACGACCCCGGCATCCAGCTGACAGCTTTCGCCGGGCCAATGCGTCACTGCGCCGTCATCCGTAACCAACGTAAACGCGCCCTCAAGCACATACAGGCTGGCCGAAAACGCGTGGGTATGCATGTCGTTTTCCATGCCGGGCTCATAGGTCACCGACGTCGCTTCGCCGTATCCCTGATCGGCAAGGGTACGCTTGAACTCTTCAATCGTCACGTCGGGTTTCCCTTCGTTGTTTCTGCCTGCCTCAACGGTTTTCAGTCTCCGCACCGATCATAACGGAAAGAGAGGCGGCGGCAAGATGGGGGTTCGCTTTGCGGACATTTAACGCAAAGCAATTCCAATACCGCGTGTGCAGCAGCCACAATCACGCAAAGCATACGAACTCATTGTGCCCGACCTGAGACATAGGTGACACTTTGTACCGGACACATGGGTTACACTTTTGGTCTTTTGCAGACCGGAGGTGTAGATGCCGTGGAGAGAAAGAGTTCGGTTATGGAAGAACGTCTACGATTTGTTGCCCGTCTGCTTGACGGTGAAGGCATGAGTGAGGTTTGTCGTGCGTTTGGGATTTTCCGCAAGACGGGCTACAAGATCTACAATCGTTATAAGGAACAAGGGCTGGAAGCTCTGTGTGATCGCTCACGCAGACCCATTCGCCAAATCAATTGCATTTTGCTCATCGCCGTCGTCGCCACTTGTTTCCATATCTAAGTAGCAATTGCGAAAGCTGACCTAGATGGCGAGGTTACCGTAATTTGTTTTCCGCAATGTAGCAGGAAAAACTGTCTATCGGGCGCCAGCCAATGAATTTCGGTTTCGGAACGGCGGTAGTGTGGAACAAGGGCGGCGCCGCAGGCTTGAAACCACTATTGGCCCGATACCGTCAAGTTTATTGGCGCCAACATTTGTTCTGTTCATCGCCAACTCGCGGTTCCGCTCGCTTCTTTTACCCGCCAATTCTAGCTCGGAAATCCTGCATGTGAGTTGACCTGCTCGAAACCCAATGCCCATGAAGGTTGTTCAGTGACAAATATTCTAATCCTTTCGGAAACTTCTGGTTCTCCGCTCAGAAAACCCGCTGGAATGATCATCTTCGATCCGTCAGCAGTGGTCCAGGGAACACCGGAGCCGCAGACCCGGCAGAACGACTTCGAGATATCGCGCCCCGGCACCTGATAGTTGACGATATCCTCAGCGCCGCTAAGCCACAAGAACCCAGCCGCTGCCACAAAAAGGTTCGATGCGAACGCCGACCCGGTGATCTGGCGGCACTGCTCACAGCTGCAGAAGAACAGCTTATCGAAGGCATTGACAACCTCGGATGAGACCCCTCCGCAAAGGCATCTCCCTTTGATTTTCTTCATCATCGCTATCCTTTTCTATTGGATTCAACAATTCCGCTGATGTGCCGCAAACAATCTTCAGCTTGCGAAATCATTCGGTGAAGCGTGGCTTGCGCTGGTTCGATAGCCCGGATGAGATCGACTGCCTCGCCGACGATCACGGCGGCAATATCTGTGTCATCCGCAGCCCGAGCGGCTTCAAAACGGGCCTGCTCGCCGGGGAGGTTTCGCCTGAGACCTTCAATGTCCTCACTCCATCGCCGCGTGTAGGAATTGCGCATAGCGCGAATGTTCCACTCGGGCGGCCATTTGAGGCCGCGCGCCATATCGAATACGGAACTGCGCTCGGTGTCGTCACCACAACCGCTGACGGCGGTTTGTTTGGCATTATCGCTGGCGAGGGATTCGTCGCTGGCAAAGAAGCCGGTTCCGCACAACACGCCCGATCCCCCAAGCGCCAAAGCCGCCACCAAACCACGTCCATCGGCGATACCTCCTGCCGCTATTACCGGTATTTCCTTCGCAATATCGACCACCGCCGGAACGAAAGGCAATGTTGCTCTGGTACCGCCGTGTCCGCCCGCCTCGGTGCCCTGTGCCACAATGGCATCGACTCCAGCGTCCACAGCTTCGCGCGCTTGGTCCAGCGTCTGCACCTGAACGATAAGTTTCGTCTGTCCGTCCCTGATATTGGGGAGGAATGGTTGAAAATCACCAAACGAGAGCATCAGTACGGCGGGCGCACGGTCGAGGACAAGATCGAGCAGATGAGGCTGACGCGCCAGAGACCACGTGATAAAGCCCACCCCGACCCGCGCACTACCCGCAGCGTCGAACTCGCGTTCGAGCCAGTCTGCGTCACCGTAGCCACCGCCGATAAGACCCAAACCACCCGCACGGCTCACTGCTGCGGCAAGTGCACCCCCGCTGACCCGCGCCATTGGTGCCAGAAGAACGGGATATTCGATGCCGAACAGTTCACAGAGAGGTGTGTGAATGGACATATCGTTCACCTCTCCGCCGTTCGCCGGTATTCCTCGACCTGCAGACCGCCTATCCCCCAATCCTCAAGCGCAACCTCGTCAATCACAACAAAAGTTGTCGCTGGAGCTTTGTTGAGAACCCGAACCAGCAAGTTGGTAACGCCGCTGATCAACTCGGCCTTCTGATCGGCGGTGACGCCTTCACGCGTCACTTTGATGTTTACATAGGGCATGGTACTTCCTTTCAGGATTTGCGCTCGGTGATTTGGAAAACCTTGGCCATGATGCGCCACGCGCCTTCGGTTCGCACTAAAGTCAAGAAGTCGGTGAAGTCGCGCGTGCCGATTGAGCAGCGAACGCGGGCAAAGGCAGTGCTCTCGCCCGCAAACTCTATGGCATCAATTGCGTCTCGTCTGGGCTCCGCACGTGACGCCGGGGACTCCCGCTTTTCCACCACCGGAAAATATTCATCCATCGTGCGATAGAGCAGCGGCACCTCGTCCGCCGTTGCGTAGATCGCCTTCGGGTGAAACACGACGGCCAGCCTGTCCGTGTCGGCGTGATAGAGACCGTCGAAATAGGTCTCCAGCACTCGGGTTACGGCCGCAAAATCGCTCATGCCACCTGCTCTTGCTTAATGAGCCCTTCAGTGACCATTGCCTTGACGGCGGCAGGACGGGCCGCGACACGAGCCACATAGGTTTTGGTCTTTGGCCACGCGTCGAGACTCACCCCAACGAAACCTGTCCAGTTGAGCACGACGAACGCATAGGCATCGGCGACGGTGAAAGTGTCACCGAGAAGATAAGCGCGGCCATCTGCAAGGCTTCTTTCGATATGGGCGACACGGCGTCCAACACCGGCCTCAGCATGTTGTTTTGCGTCCGCATCGAGCTCGGTTCCAGAAAAAAACGGACTGAAGGACTTATGCAATTCGGACGTTACGAAGTTGAGAGCTTCCTGAAGCCGTGCGCGTTCCAGCGTGCCGTTCGGCGGCGCAAGCTCGGCATCCGGCATCTGATCGGCGAGATACTGCAACACGGCAGGGTTTTCCGTGATAATCTCACCGCCGTTTGTGACCAGAGCCGGAACATAGCCGTTCGGGCTGATTTTGCGGAAATCCTCGCCCGCTTCGGTCTTGCCCGCGTCGGTATCGGTCTTGTCGAGTTCGAACGGAATGCCAAGTTCGTTCAGGATGATGTGGGACGCCATTGAGCAGGCACCAGGTTTATAATAAAGTTTCATTGAAGGTTTCCTTTCTGATATTCGTCATGTGAATTCGAGAATGGTACCAACCAATACATCCCATTAATAATATTGATTATTCATCATGATGATCTAAAATATTGATCGTCTAGAGAGAAGGATGAACTAAGTCATGACATATGAACAATTGGTCGTGCTGCACGCCATTGTCACAGAAGGGACGTTTCGAGGCGCGGCCGAGCAACTAAACAAATCTCAGTCAGCGATTAGTTACATGCTCAAGAAGCTTGAAACCGAGATCGATATCATTTTGCTGTCGCGTGAAGAGTACAGACCAACTCTCACCGCGGGAGGAGAGGTGTTTTACCGACAGGCAACACGCGTAATGCAGCAGATGAAAGAGCTTAGTATCATTGCGAAAAACCTGAGCGCCAAGCAAGAGCCAGAAGTCTTTTTAGCCGTCACCGCCACGTTTCCCTTGAAACAAGTTCTCGAAATCATCGGCACCATCAGGGATAAATACCCGGTCACTCATATACGTTTGTCGCGAGAGAGCATGGGGGGACCGATTGAACGACTGTTACGAAATGACGCCGACATCATTATTGCAACTATGGATGGCGTTCCTGTTGAGCAGGTAGAGGCACTGCCCTTCGCACAGGTAACAATTGTGCCGGTGGCCCATCCAGACTTCGAACCCGCACGAAGTTCGCACATGAAAACGATCGGCGAGATGCAAAGCTATACACAAGTGGTCGTTGCCGGCAGCAGTAGTGGCGAGTTTGCGCAAAGCAGGGATTTGCTTCCAGGCGGCCTTCGATGGACCGTTTCGGACTTTGCTGCCAAAAAAGAGATATTGTTGGCGAAGCTAGGTTGGGGCGGTATTCCTACACATATGATCGATGATGAATTGGCTCAAGGCGAGTTGGTAGCTCTCAATGTTGAAGGTTATCAAAAACGCCAATCGCACCTGTTTCAAATACGCAAGCGCGACAAAGACGTTGGCATTGTTGCGCAATCAATCTGGCAGCAACTCCGAAGATATGGAACGTCTTAGCTTCAAGGTCTACATCCTGCTTACGCATCCCGACAACCTCACAACGCCTCATTCCTGTCTCAACAGCTACCGTATCAAATTTTGAATGATCGTTTCGAAGGCTTCAATGTCTCCGAACTGACCTATCGTATCATTCAGGATTTTGTTGACGAGCGGTTAGAAACCGTTTCATCGGGGATGGCGCTTACGGATGTGGCTTATATCAAGGCGGCGATTAATCGGGCGTGACGGGAAGAACTGACGGACTTTGTCCCCAACTTTCCTCGCGTCAAACCATCAAGGCCTAGAAACCGCTGGCTCACGCATGAAGAGGAAAAACGGCTCGTCAATGCTGCGGCACCCCACTTGAAACCGATCATTCGTTTTGCCGTTGATACCGGCGGCAGGCGATCTGAGCTTTTCAAGCTGGATTGGCGATATGTGGATTTGTTGAACCGGCGTGTGACGTTCGTTCAAACCAAGAATGGGGAAGATCGAACAGTAAGGCTCTGTGAGCGAGCTTTCGAAACCTTGGCGGACTTGGGACCAAAAGATACCGGTCCAGTGTTCACATACGGCGGAAACGCTCTTGAAGGCATCAAACATTCGTTTGATGCGGCACGTTCGAGCGCAGGGACCAAAGACTTTCGTTTTCATGACCTTCGCCACACGTTTGCATCGCGTTTGGTCCAAGGCGGCGTGCCGCTTTACAACGTGATGCATCTGACCGGGCATAAATCGCTGGAGATGGATCAGCGTTTTGCCCACTTGGCTCCCGAGTATCAGGAGGCCGCAATCGCGGTGCTGGATCAGCGCCCGATATCAAGGCTCGGCGAAATCAATAACACAATTTGTCACGATTTGGTCACGTTGCCCGTTGGGCAAAATGCGGAAATTGAGCTTAAGTCATTGTAAAAAATGGTGCCGCTTAGAGGATTTGAACCTCTGACCCCCGCATTACGAATGCGATGCTCTACCAGCTGAGCTAAAGCGGCCCTGGAAGGTGGGCGCAACCTAACATTCCCGCTGTTCCTGTCAAGTCTACGATCACCTTTTATAAGGGCGAAACGGGTTGGTGCATGTTCGCGAGCGAAAAAAAAAGAAAAAGAAATGAACTTTTTTGCAAATGGTGAATTGCCAAAGCCGGTTGAGACAGTCTAATGTCACAAAAGTGTAACAATTCGATTTGAACGCGCTCGAAATCCGAATGGATTCAAAGGAGGGACGCGTTCAAATGGGGGGACGACAAATAGGGACGCGTAATTTCAGCAGCGGTTCAACAGGGACCGCGGCATCTATTAATTAGGGAGACAACGAATGAAACTGACAACAAAATTAGCCACATTGATGGCGAGCGGCATGGCCGTTGCCGGCCTGGCCTTTGCCGGCACGACCTTGACCGTTAACCCGGCACAGGCACAGGCTGAAGAGTGCTTTCGAGGCACACTCGACAAGCAATATTGTGATCGCAACCGCGATCAAACCGCCGATCTTCCATTGGACGAGTCAAAATGGGCGAACCCCGATACTCTGATTTTTTCCTATACGCCAGTCGAAGACCCGGCTGTTTATGCGAAAGTCTGGGATGGTTTCATTCAGCACATGGAAAAGACCACAGGCAAAGATGTTGCTTTTTTTCCGGTTCAGTCAAACGCCGCACAGCTTGAAGCCATGCGTTCAGGTCGTCTGCACGTCGCAGGGTTTAACACCGGTTCCAACCCCATTGCTGTGAGTTGCGCTGGCCTTGTGCCGTTTGCCATGATGGCAAAGGCCGATGGGTCGTTCGGTTACGAAATGGAAATCATTGTACCAGCCGATTCGAAAATCATGTCGCCTGATGACATCCGTGGCAAAACCATGGCCTTTACATCGCCGACATCCAATTCCGGTAATAAAGCGCCGTCTGCTTTGTTGAAATCGGAATTTGGTCTCGAGAAGGATAAAGACTTCAAAACCACTTTCTCCGGTAAGCATGACAACTCGGTTCTTGGCATCGCCAACAAAGACTACGAAGTGGCCTCCATTGCCAATTCGGTTTTGAACCGGATGGTTGACCGCGATGTCGTAGACCCAACAAAAATTCGCTCCATCTACAAGTCCCAAACCTTCCCGACAACCGGTTATGGCCATGCCCACAACCTGCACCCGGCCCTGGTTGCCAAGGTCAAACAAGCTTTCTTCACCTTCCCCTGGGAAGGCTCGGAGCTCAAAAAGGAGTTCAAGGTAGAAGATCGTTTTATCGGCATTCAGCACAAAACCGATTGGGCGGTTATTCGCAAAATCGATGCTGGCAACAACATCGAATACAACTGCAAATAGTCTGATTTGATCCCCCGCAAGGACGGCACCCCGCTGGGGTGCTGCGCCTTGCGGGTCTTTTTATGAGTTCTTTTGCTTCTTTCTTTTATTTCTCTCATTTTTTGCGGAAAACCCCATGCTGCAGCTCTCAAGCTTGACCAAACAATATAAAACCGGCGACAAGGCTCTAACGACCGTTGATCTGGTTATTCCAGATGGCCAGGTGATGGCATTGATCGGCCCGTCGGGGGCTGGAAAATCAACCTTGATCCGATGCGTCAACCGACTGGTTGAGCCAACCTCGGGCAGCGTTCAGCTGAACGATACGGAACTGACGACACTGTCACAAGGCCAACTGCGTAAAATGCGCCGCCGAATTGGTATGATATTTCAGGAGTATGCGCTGGTTGAGCGCCTCAGCGTTATGGAAAATGTGCTGTCCGGGCGGCTCGGTTATGTCGGGTTCTGGCGTAGCTATTTCCGTAAATTTCCACAATCCGACATTGATGAGGCCTTCCGCCTGTTAGAGCGGGTCGGGCTTGATCATATGGCCGATAAACGCGCCGATGAGCTTTCCGGTGGTCAGCGCCAGCGGGTCGGAATTTGCCGGGCACTGATCCAGAACCCGGAACTGCTTTTGGTCGATGAGCCGACCGCATCGCTTGATCCCAAAACATCGCGCCAGATCATGCGCTTGATCCGCGAGCTTTGTCAGGAACGCAAATTATCTGCAATCATTAACATTCACGATGTGCTGCTGGCCCAAATGTTCGCTGAACGCATTGTCGGCCTGCAACTGGGCGAAATTGTTTACGATGGTCCGCCCGATGGTCTTTCACCGGAAGTCTTAACCCAGATTTACGGCGAGGAAGATTGGGAAGCGACCATTGAAAAGGTCGAAGACGAGGAAGACGAAGACATCCTTGTTGTCGCGGGCAGTGCCATTGGTGGCGCTGCTGACGATGCCGCTGGCGCGAATTAGGGGGATTATCTGATGTCATTACAGCGAATCTGGAAGCGCCCCCCCATGATCAAAAGCTCATTGCTGCGCTGGAGCCTTGTGGTCGGTGGAACCTTCTATCTGGCGCTGGCGCTGGGCACCATGGAGGTGAACTGGGGCCGGGTTGCCGATGGCCTGCCTAGAGCTGAACGATTTGTCATGGCTTTTTTCCCGCCTGACTTTGTATCGAAATTCGGCGCCATTATGGATGGCATTTATGAAAGCTTATGGATGACTGTGGTCTCCACCGTGATCGGAATTGCCCTGTCTGTTCCCATCGGATTAGGCGCGGCGCGGAATTTGGCGCCACGGCCCGTCTATCTGTTTTCACGCGGCGTTCTTGCCGTCTCACGGACGTTTCCCGAAATTATCATTGCCCTGTTTGCGGTCAAAATATTCAGTTTTGGCCCGTTTGCCGGCATTGTTGCCTTGTCGATCGGCACCATTGGTTTTTACGGTAAACTGTTGGCGGAAGACATTGAAGATATGAGCGTGTCGCAGGCGGAAGCGGTTAAAGCAACCGGTGCATCGTGGTTTCAATGGCTCAACTATGCGGTCCAGCCGCAGGTGATCCCGCGCATGATTGGCCTGGCCATGTACCGGTTTGACATCAATTTTAGAGAATCTGCGGTGCTTGGAATTGTCGGCGCCGGCGGAATTGGAGCGACTTTGCTGACGTCCTTTGATCGCTATGAGTATGACACATCGGCTGCAATTTTGCTGATTATCATTGGTATTGTAATGGTCGTTGAATACAGTTCCGGCTACATCAGAAAGTGGGTGCGCTAATGCCGGTCACAGAAACAGCTACAACAAAAATCTGGCAACGGCGGGATCGCAACCGCCAGATCGCCATTTGGGCAGCGCAGTTTATCGCAGTGGCGATTTTCATGTATTGCTGGCAACTGGTCTCGGACAAAAC
>Ga0316204_10006934_pt1 | contig 16993 bp, 12 predicted proteins | sample 6monrhotite_MG_2_FD_205661 | JGI IMG/M metagenome (GOLD analysis project Ga0316204, IMG submission 205661) | Microbial mat bacterial communities from mineral coupon in-situ incubated in ocean water Damariscotta River, Maine, United States -... | ecosystem: Environmental > Aquatic > Marine >... | reverse complement strand
CCAAATTCATGACTACCCTTTTTATCTCAAATTCTATGTCAGCTAGTACAAAGCTAACTCAGAATGCTTATTACAGCAATTCTTAGAACTTGTGGATGATACCAACAGAGAAAGAATCGGCATCGTTACCAGCTGCAGGTGCGTTACCTTCTTTATCATGACCACCACCCCAAGAGGTAGAAGTTGAGAAGTCGTCGTTGCTGGTTGAAGCATACGCTGCGTAAACAGTTGTGCGCTTGGACATTTTATGGTCGATACCAACAGCCCACATGTCTGCACCAGTCTCATCACCACTATTTGGCATGCCTTTAGTATCATCGTATTCGTCACGAGAACCATACTGAGCTTTAATAGTGTTGTTACCCATGGTGTAAGCACCACCAACAGTCCAGATATTAGTATCTTTGCTGTCGTTACCACTGGCATCAGAAATATCAGTATAAGTGGCCAGAACTTTGAAGTCGCCAAACTTATAAGAACCACCAATACGCCATAGAGTTTCATCTTCCGCGTTTGCGCCGAAGATGGTATCGCTGTAGTTAGTGTATGCAGCACCAACCATGATAGGACCGTTTTTATAAATAGCATTTGCAGACCAGGCGCTGTAATCGCTGTCATCACCAGGGTTACCTGAACCTCTAACATCAAAGATGTAACCAACAGTGGCAGTTAAACCGTTCATGTTTGGAGTAATATAAGCAACCATGTTAGGAGCACGTTGATCCATAAGAGCACCTGAGTTCAGGCTACGAGTATCACCGATTTTGTCACCGAACAGGTCAAATTTACGACCAACAGTCTTGAAAGGAGTATCCCATTTACCCGCCAGAGCAGTACCCCAGTCACCGGATAAAGTCACAGCACGGTTACGAGTAGATAAATCATTACTGCTATCACCGTCCATATCAACAGTCCACTCGATTAAGTAACCGACTTTCATGCCGTTACCTAAATCTTCAGAACCTTTAACACCGATGCGTGAAGAGTTAGAGTTTAAGCTCCACTCATCATAAGAAGTACCTTCAGATGAGCTGGTGTTGTTGTCTTTGTTGTCAACAGACATGTGTAACTTACCATACAGAGTAGGACCAGCAGCCATAACGCTAGCAGGAGCGATAACAGCAGCAGCTACAGCAGCAGCAATTAGTTTTTTCATTTTCATTTCCTTAGTATTGTTTAAGAATTAAATCTTTATTTTCTTGATACAAAAATAGTCAACAGAAGCCTTATATTTGGGTATATCGATTTTTATTCTGCTGTTTTTTGTCTCAATTGTTTCACTGACGATCCTATTCTATCTAATTTCATCCAAAATGCAACAGTTATTTTTCAAAAAAACGACATTTTTTACAATCACACAAAAACCATGTTGTTTAAACACAACAAATCAGGGTCCGTTTTTTTAAAAACTCATTTATCAATCAGTTAAGATTTTTTTCTCAGAATTCAGATTAATTGTTTATTGTTTATTTGTGTTGTTTCAATACAACATTTTAGACTAACTTTAATCCCTGACTATAAGTAAGGTTTATAAGCAACATCCTTTTTTGTCGTTATTCAGTCCAGAAAAATTCAATGTCAATATAGACAAAGTCTTAATTACCATAGGGAGTATATTCGAAGCAAAAAAAAACCCTGGCGATTTCTCGACAGGGTTTTGGGCGTACAGGCAAACTGTAAAACGTAACTCTTTTTTGAGTATAACGCTTTGAGTATTAACGCTTTGAGTATTGTGGACGCTTACGGGCTTTGTGCAGACCAATTTTCTTACGTTCAACCTCACGGGCATCACGAGTAACAAAACCGGCTTTACGCAGTTGACTACGCAGTCCTTCATCATATTCAATTAAAGCGCGGGTAATACCATGACGAATCGCACCGGCCTGACCAGTGATTCCGCCACCGCTTACATTGACTTTAACATCAAATTTTTCCAGCATTTCAGTCAATTCCAATGGCTGACGAACAACCATTCTGGAAGTTTCACGACCGAAGAATACTTCAATTGGGCGATTGTTAATGGTGATTTCGCCATTGCCCGGACGCAGATAAACGCGTGCAGATGAGCTTTTACGGCGACCTGTTGCATAGTATTGAGTAGTCATAATTTATCCTGTTTCTACTATTAGCGGTTCTGGTCCAGCTTAGACTTCAAGAGTCTTTGGCTGTTGAGCAGTATGAGGATGCTCAGTACCGGCATAGACTTTCATTTTTTTGTACATGGCACGCCCTAAAGGATTTTTAGGCAACATACCTTTTACCGCTGTTTCAATAACACGCTCAGGTGCTCTTTCAATCAACTTGTCAAAACTGATGCTCTTCAGACCACCGGGATAACCGGTATGGTGATGATAAATTTTATCAGTTCGCTTGTTGCCACTGACATGGACTTTTTCGGCATTGATTACAATGATGTAGTCACCGGTATCCACGTGTGGAGTGTATTCTGGTTTATGTTTACCACGAAGACGTCTGGCTATTTCTGTTGACAGACGACCCAGGGTTTTGTTTTCAGCATCAACGATATACCAGTCACGTTCAACGCTTTCCGGTTTCGCACTAAATGTCTTCATTTTTACAGCGCCTGTGTTTTTACTTGTGTTTCTTTTAATAACGAAAAATTTAAAGGAAACACATCTGTTTCAAAGAGCACGAGATTATACATGACTTTGTTTAATTAAAAAAGTGTTTTTTAAAAAAATTATGGATTAAATCGAAGCTGGATAGCGTATAAAAATTTTGAAAAAAATAAGGCGCAACTAAGGGGGGGGGAGCTGCGCCATTTTAAAAACCACCAAAGGAGGATGGAGGTATAAAATAACTGCTGTCACTTCATGTGAACAGTAATCAGTTGAATAATAATATACTGATATACTGTAAGAATGTCAACACCAATTTTAATAAAGAACTGAAAGTGATAACTGCTTAACAGTTATCACTATGGTTTTCAGGTGATTTATCCTGGTAACTGCAAACGTTTGACAACCTGCCCTTTTACCAGATGCTGCTCTATGATCTCATCCAGATCTTCTTCATCCACAAAGGTGTACCAAATAGCTTCCGGATACACCACAATCACCGGGCCTTCATTACAACGTCCCATGCAGCCACCACTATTGATACGTATCTGCCCTTCACCGTGGATCCCTAACTCTTTACATCGCTCCTTGACATATTTTCTCATTTCACGCGTATTGAAACGTTGACAGCAGGGAGAACCATCTTCACGCTCATTGGTACAAAAAAAAAGGTGTTTTGAAAAATAAGACATTTTGTTCGTTTATCTCCTGCGACTCTGTGTTTCTTTTACGAAGTGGTATAATAGCAAAATTTACTTCAGTTTTTGGATTATTGTTCTTTGACTATTCATAATACCCTTTCTCAGTTAACCAATCAGTGTGTTATGTGTGGTCTGTGCATTCCTCATTGCCCAACCTATCAGCTATTTCAAACTGAAAGTGAATCACCCCGGGGACGAATTGCCCTGATTAAGGCATTGGCTGAGGAGCAACTGGAGATTACGCCAGGCATGGTAGAGGCTCTGGATCATTGCCTGGCGTGTCAAGCCTGTGAAAAAATGTGCCCTTCACAGGTTGATTATAGCCGCATTAATAACCTGGGCAGGGAACTGATGGCCCGCCAGAGCCAAACAATCCGTTCGTCTTTCAAGCAGAAACTGGCTGAAAAAGCACTTATGAGCCAATCTCTGCATCCATTATTGAAATTGGCGACAAAAATCCTTACGCCACTGCAACCGTTAATCAGTTCTTCATCCAGCTTGTCTGCCATGGGCAATTTTAGCCGCGAGATGCTAGCCGATGCTTCTGCTGCAACGCCTTTAAAAAACGCTTATTCCGTTCCAGCCCCCATCGGTCAGGTGATTTTATTCAAAGGTTGTAGCGGTGATTTATTTGAACAACAGGTACTTACTGACAGTGTCATGCTGTTAAATGCCTGTGGTTATAATGTCATTGTTCCTGAAAAACAACACTGCTGTGGGGCTATCAAACTGCGTCATGGCGATACCCGGGGCATGTTAGCCCAGGCCCAACAAACGATCGATGATTTTAATCCCTGGCTCACTCAAAGCAGTGCTCTTATTTCAGTTAATAATAGTTGTTCGGGACAGCTTAAAGACTATGAACGTTTGCCATCCTATCATGACGCCGATGATTCTGATGGCCGACAGGATCTTCCTGGCGCACATGACATTGCCCGGAAAACATCCGATATCATTGCCTTTCTCGCTAAAGCACTGGCCACAGCCGACGTCCGTTTTGCACCGCTGGAACAGGAAGTTGCGGTGCATATACCCTGCAGTTTAAAAAATGTGTTAAAAGAAGTTCCGTTATTATTTCAATTATTACAACAAATCCCCGGAATTCGCCTGAAAAGTCTCAATGACCAATTTTGTTGTGGCGCAGCAGGTAGCTATATGCTCCGTTATCCTGATGTGGCAAATCGTCTGCTTGATGGTAAAATAAAAGATATTATGCAATACCAAAGTCAAACCATTGTTTCTTCAAACCTGGGCTGTACCCTGCATTTTAAACAGGGTCTGGAGCAACAGGGGCAAACAGTGGAAGTGATTCATCCCATTCGCCTACTGGCCCGTCAGTTAATCAGAGAGGATTAAGTAACTTATGTCCCAATCAAATCGACACTTTTCCGCCCTCGATCATTTTCTTATTAATATTGACAATGGCGTACGCACCATCTTTGGCGCTCCCGAGGTTACAGAAAGAAAAAATCCCGCTGATGACCAGTCCGAGGGTGAACTCAGTGATTCAGATAAAGATCTGGCCGGTCGCCTGATGCGCATCAACCACGCTGGTGAAGTATCGGCTCAGGGTCTCTATCAGGGGCAGGCGCTCACCGCCAAGCTACCGGAAATTCGCGAACAGATGGAAAGATCGGCACAGGAAGAAAATGATCATCTGGACTGGTGTGAAAACCGCTGTAAGGAACTGGGTACCCATGTCAGTTTGTTGAGCCCTTTCTGGTACCTGGGATCTTTGACTATTGGTGCCATTGCCGGCAAGGCGGGTGATAAATGGAGCCTGGGTTTTGTGTCTGAAACAGAACATCAGGTAGTAAGTCATCTGGAAAGTCATCTGGCGCAACTATCACCAGAAGACCATAAAAGCCGGGCCATACTGGAACAAATGAAAGAGGATGAACTGCATCATGCGGTAATCGCTGAAAATGCCGGCGGTGCAAATTTACCTGCCGCGGTGAAGCTGGCCATGAATATCACCTCCAAAGTCATGACCAAAGGCGCTTATTATTTATAAGGTCTTATGATACTGTCTAAAAGGCTCAAGTAAAGAGATCGACAACAATTCTCTGTTGTTCCAATACCTGAGTATTCTGGATTCTTTTATAGGTATCCTGAATCGCTTTTTCATTTTGATTGATTTGCACAGAGAATAAATCTATTTCAGGCGTATGCTCCTCGATATATTCATTCTGCTTTTCCCTGATTTGTTGGGAAAGTTCCACTCGGGCCTGAGCTTCCATTCGTGAAGCCTCTGCCGCTACAGAGCGATCCTGAGAAGAAGGATCCACGGGTGCCAAAGCCGCCCGGCGAATTTTTTGCACTTTCATTAAGGTGGCCTGAGGATCGTCTGCAATTCTTGACGTGTCGATGCTGACTTCTCCACCTACCGCATAGCGATTACCATCAGGGCCGGTTTCATAATCAAAACTGGCACCACCCTGCACCAGATTGCCTGCCGCACTCTTATGTGCCTGCTCATGAGTCCTGACTTCCGCATCTCTGCGTTTCAGCTGCTCAATTTCCCGCAGTTCTTGCTCAGAAAGCGGTTCTCCGGTCGGTGAGGTTGCCTGATTGGGATCTCTTGGCGCCGATTGTTGGGAATCAGAACCCTTTTTCTCAGATTCCCCGCGACTGCTTTTTTTTACTGCTTCGTCTGAAAGCGCCAGGCTATCGCTATTTCCCGCCACTTTTTGTCCGGGATCAGAAAAACCTTCCTGCTTCTCTTTATCAGATAAAGAGTTTAAAGAATTAGAAAAACCGGTAACTGGTGCAAAAACACCCGATTGAGCTAGCGTATTTATTTCCATAAAAACAATTATCAGTGCCTTACCTGGATCACTTCTTTGCTATTGGCGTCCCGGAATTTTAAATCTTTAGTACTTTAGAAATTTTAATTTCTTAATAAAGTACTTATCCCTGTTTAGGACATTAGTAAATTAGTCAGCTTGTTTCCGTTTAGTGCTTTGGGGAATAGTTATTATGCTGATATTCAGGACTTTTTTCAAATCAAACCAATGTCCTGATGTCTGATCGCTTAAAGTCTGGTAGAATAGACAAAATTTTAATACAAACCCATTTTTGAAAAGACTTTTATGAAACAACAAAGCTCATTTAGCCATGAAGAATTACTCCAATGTGGTCGGGGTGAAATGTTTGGACCGGGTAATGCCCAGCTTCCTTTACCCAATATGTTAATGATTGACCGTATTGTGGAGATTAATGAGGATGGCGGCGCCTATGGTAAGGGAGAAATCATCGCTGAACTGGATATCAGCCCTGATTTATGGTTCTTTGACTGTCATTTCCAGGGTGATCCGGTCATGCCGGGCTGCCTCGGTCTGGATGCTGTCTGGCAATTGATCGGTTTTTATCTGGGCTGGCTGGGTAATCCGGGACGCGGACGTGCGCTAGGCGTTGGTGAAGTCAAGTTTACCGGACAGGTGCTGCCAACTGCCAAAAAAGTGACCTACAAAATTGATTTGAAACGGGTGATTACCCGCCGACTGATCATGGGTATCGGTGATGCCAGTATGTTGGTTGACGGTAAAGAGATCTATACCATGAAAGACCTCCGTGTGGGCCTGTTTTCCAGCACTGAAAATTTTTAACGATAAGTAATTAAGTGTCAGGCATTCTGGTTCAGTAAACCAGCACCTGACACTTTCATCCTCTCACTATTCATTTGCCTTGAGCACTGCATGGGCTACCGCCAGGCGGGCAATTGGCACTCTTGGTCCCGAGCAGGATACATAGTCCAGGCCAATTTGATGGCAAAAATGAATGGATTCAGGATGGCCGCCATGTTCACCACAAATACCAATAGACATGTCCTCTCGGCACTTGCGTCCCCAATCGACCGCCAATTGCATTAATTTACCAACGCCCAGCCTATCCAATACCTCAAAAGGATTATCATGAAGGATATTTCTTTCATTATAGAGCGGTAAAAATTTATTTTCGGCATCTTCCCGGGAAAATGAAAAGGTTGCCTGGCTTAGATCATTAGTACCGAAGGAAAAGAATTCTGCCACCTCGGCCAGGGATTCGGCACGCATACAGGCTCTGACGACTTCCAGCATGGAGCCAAATTTATAATCAACTTTCAGGTTATAACTTTTTTCCACTTCAGCATGAATGGTGTCAGCAAATTCTTTGATAAATTTCAGTTCTTCCACGGTTGAAACCTGTGGGATCATTATCTGAGGTCGGACCTCCATACCCTTAGCAACACATTCGGCACTGGCTTCAAGAATCGCTCTGATCTGCATGGAATAAATTTCCGGAAAGGTGATCCCCAATCTGACACCACGGTGACCTAACATGGGGTTAGTTTCGTAAAGTGCCCGTACTTTTTTTAACATGCTCTTCTTTTTATTGATGGCTTCTTCAACCAGTGACGGCTCAACCATTCCAGGTAGCAAGCTACTGCTTGCCGCATTACGACCGCTGCTGCTTTCCAGTAAATTGAGAGTATTGCACAGAACATGCGCACCGGCAGCCATGCCATGTAAATGCTCCAGCTGCTCGATTTCATTTTGTAATTGCGACTCGGAAGGCAAAAACTCGTGAATAGGCGGGTCCAGTAAACGAATGGTGACATTCCTGGGGGACATGACCTCAAACAAGCCTTTAAAGTCGGCACGTTGAATGGGTAGTAATTTATCCAGCGCCTGCTGTCTCTTTAGCTTATTTTCTGCCACAATCATCTCAATCACAATGGGCAACCGTTCCGGGTCATTAAACATACGCTCGGTGCGACACAGACCAATACCCATGGCACCATATTTAATGGCTTTTGCTGCATCAGCCGGGGTATCGGCATTGGCCAACACTTTAAGTTGAGCTATCTCGTCAGCCCAACCAAGCAAGATATTCAACTCATTAGTAAACTCCGCTTCTACGGTGGCGATTTTGCCCTGATAAACATTGCCACTGGTGCCATCCAGGGTAATCCAGTCACCCTCTTTAATGATCAGCTCACCAATATTGGCCTGACGCAAATTAATATCAACCTGAATACCCTCTGCACCTGCGACACAGGGTTTGCCCATACCACGAGCGACGACCGCCGCATGAGAGGTTTTACCACCCCTACTGGTGAGGATACCCTGCGAGGCAAAGAAACCATGAATGTCTTCCGGCTTGGTTTCTTCTCTAAGCAGGATCACCTGTTCACCTTCTTTACCCAGCAATTCTGCTCTATCAGCATCAAAAATAGCAATACCACTGGCGGCTCCTGGCGAGGCCGGCAAACCCTGGGCAATGGCATCGATACGAACACCAGGATCCAGGCGGGGAAAAAGCATTTGTTCCAGATGTTGTGGATTGATGCGTAAAAGTGCGGTCTCTTTGTTGATCAGGCCTTCACGTTCCATTTCCACTGAAGTTCTGACCATGGCCGTGGCATTCATTTTGCCATTACGGGTTTGCAGGCAATACAGTACACCCCGCTCAATGGTGAATTCAAAATCCTGAATTTCACAATAATGATTTTCCAGGCGAGCGCGTAATTGTTCCAGTTGTCGGTGCATTTCCGGCATTTCATGGGCCATTTGCTCAATGGCTTTTGGGGTTCTGATCCCTGCTACAACATCTTCGCCCTGGGCATTGGTCAGGTATTCACCATAAAGACGGTTTTCACCGGTGCCCGGATTACGAGTAAATGCGACCCCCGTGGCACAGTCCTCTCCCCGATTACCAAACACCATGGTGACAATGTTAACTGCGGTGCCATTCGCCATGTCCGGGGTAATATGAAATTCACGGCGGTAATCGATAGCTCGTTTACCCATCCAGGAATTAAATACTGCTTTGATTGCCAGTTCTAATTGCTCATAGGGATCCTCCGGAAATGCTCTCCCGGTTTGCTGTTTAACGATATTCAAAAATTCATCACAGGTCTGTTTCAGATCATCTGCAGACAGGCCAATATCTTCCAGCACCCCCCTGGTTTTTTTAATCTGCGCAAAAGCTTCATCAAACGGCTCATCACTTATGCCCAGAGCAACCTTGCCAAACAGTTGAATAAAACGCCGATAGGCATCATAAGCAAAGCGGGCATCACCGGTTTGTAGTATCTCACCGTTCAAAGTTGCGCTATTGAGGCCCAGATTTAAGATGGTATCCATCATTCCCGGCATGGACATGGCCGAACCTGAACGTACTGAAACCAATAATGGATTACTGGCATCGCCAAATTTCTTGCCGGTTTTCAGTTCCAGCCCGGCCATTTGCTCATGCACTTCCGCCATTAAAGAGTCCGGCAGAGAACCTGTGTCTGAAGCCAGGTAACTGAGACAAGTTTCAGTCGTTATAACAAAACCGGGTGGTACATTCAGACCAATCTGGGTCATTTCACAAAGATTGGCCCCTTTTCCACCCAATAGAGCCTTATTTTTTCCATCACCATCTTCAAATGAGTAAACCTGCTTTTCCATTGCTTGCCCCTAGATTGCATTAATCAATAAAATTCTTCTGAGTGAATATAATAGCATCTCTATTAAAGATGGCTATAATGTGTAGAAAAACAATCTCGATTATTGATTCAAATCAAAGGAAAAATCGAACATGTATTCCCAGTATGGTCAAAGTTTTACCATTGAAGTCCGGCCCAATATTCCCGAACGTTTGTCTCGTCTAAGCGAGCTGGCGGATGATCTCTACTATAGCTGGGATCGGCTGGTACGACGACTATTTTTTCGGTTGGATCCAAAACTCTGGGAAGAGTGTGGCCACACACCCAAGGTCTTTATCCGTCAGGTGTCACAGGAGAAACTGGAAAAGGCCAGCAAAGATCGTATCTTTATGCAGGATTACAATCGCATTCTTTCTGCATACGATACTTATCTCAATGAAAAAAACACCATCGATATTTCCGCCCACCTGGATCCTGAGAGCGATCTGGTTGCCTATTTTTGTGCCGAATTTGGTTTACATGAAAGTTTCCCGATTTATTCCGGCGGTCTGGGTATTCTGGCGGGCGATCACTGTAAAGCAGCCAGTGATATCTGCCTGCCATTTGTCGCAATCGGGCTATTATATCGCCGTGGTTATTTCAACCAGGCCATTGATAAAAAAGGCAACCAGATTGCCACTTATAATGCTGTCAGCTTTAAGGATTTGCCGGTTGATCCGGTCATGGTTGATGACAAAGAGCTACACATTAAAATTAATTTTCCCGGTCGCATAGTCACCTTGAAAGTCTGGAAGGCCAAAGCGGGGCATATTACCATTTACCTGCTGGACAGCGATATTGAAGACAATACCGAACATGATCGCACCATTACCTATCAGCTCTATGGTGGCGACATTCATACCCGCATGCAACAGGAAATCATTCTTGGCATTGGTGGCGTTCGGCTGCTCAGAGCACTGGGATTGCAACCCACGGTCTGGCATATTAATGAAGGCCATGCGGCTTTTTTAATTTTGGAACGTTGCCGGGAACATGTACAAAAATTGGCCCTTGATTTTAATACAGCTCTGGAAGTAGTCGCTGCCGGTACGGTATATACCACCCATACACCCGTTCCAGCCGGTCATGATATTTTTAATCATGAACTGCTGGAAGACTATTTTCAGGATTATTTCCCGCAATTGGGTATTAGCTGGGAAGACTTTACCCTTCTGGGCGAATTTCCAGGCCAGGAGTTTGGTTTTAATCAAACAGCTCTGGCGTTGCGCGGTTCGCGCTTTCATAATGGCGTCAGTCGTATTCATGGTAATGTCGCCTCCCAGATGGAATCTTATATCTGGCCTCAGGTCCCTCCGGAAGAAAATCCCATCAGTTATGTCACCAATGGTGTCCACTTACCCACTTTTCTGGCCAATCAATGGATAAACCTGTTTGATATGCAATTTGGCAGTGACTGGCGCAATCAATTATTAAACCCGGATTTCTGGAGCCGCATTGATGACATTCCCGATCACAGTTTCTGGAGTATTAAACAAACTCTGAAATCTGAATTAATAGAAACGGTTTATCAAATCATGTTGAACCGGCATATTCGTGAAGGCTGTGGTCCTCTTCGTACTGAACGTTTAACCCGCTATATTGCCAACCGGAACGCCGATGTCCTGGTGGTAGGTTTTGCCCGTCGTTTTGCGACTTATAAGCGGGCAACGCTGCTGTTTTCAGATCTGGAACGACTGGAACGCATAGTCTCCATACAGGATAAGCCGATAATTTTCCTGTTTGCCGGTAAAGCTCATCCCAGTGATATTCCCGGCCAGGAACTGATCCGCCAGATCCACGAGATTTCACTGCTGCCTCAGTTTGAAGGTAAGATATTTCTGCTTGAGGGCTACGACATGCAGCTGGCCCGTAAGCTGGTAGCCGGTGTCGATGTCTGGCTGAATAATCCGGAGTACCCGATGGAGGCCAGTGGTACTTCCGGTGAAAAAGCGGGAATCAATGGCGTTTTGAACCTAAGTGTTGCTGATGGTTGGTGGGGTGAAGGTTATGATGGCGATAATGGCTGGGCAATTATGCCGCACTCTGAAGAAACTGATCCCGATATTCGTGATTATGAGGAATCTCAGGAGCTGCTGGATATTCTGGAGTATCAGGTGATACCGATCTTCTATGAGCGAAATCTGCACGGCTATTCTCAGGAGTGGGTCAGAAAATCCAAGTGTTCCATGAAAACATTGATTCCTCGATATAATTCTCAGCGCATGGTGATGGACTATGTTACCCAGTTTTACAGCAAGGCCAATTTACAACGGAAAAAAATGTTATTGAACAATCTGGAGCCTGCACGCCAACTCGCACAATGGAAAGAGAGAATTCGTAATGTCTGGCACCATGTGCAAATCTCTCTGGTAGAACAACCCAAAAGTTATTTATATTCCGGAGATACCCTCAGTATCAAGGTCGCCGTTTATCTAGGTGAATTACAGGCTGAAGATGTGGTGGTGGAATTTTTACAGGGTCTGAAGGATACCGATGAAGTGTGTGAAGCAGGACAATGTACCTACCCTGTCTCGCAACAATTCCAGGCCCTCAGTAAAAACAATAAGGGTGAAACCATCTACCAACTGGATATGGATTCTACACTGACCGGATTACAGCATTATAAGATCCGGGTATTTCCCTATCATCCGTTACTGAGTCATCGCTTTGAAATGGGTTGCATGATCTGGTTGTAAGGCATAGATTAACGTCCATAGAGTGTATTCATATTTCGGGCAATTGCTCTGACTTCATCAGTCAACTGCTCCCAATCAAAGCGCCATTGCCAGTTGCCTTCTATGGTGCCCGGCGTATTCATCCGATGTCCTTCGCCCAGCCCCATTAAATCCTGCAACGGTAAAATCGCCAGCTTGCCAACGGATGCCATAGCGCTGCTCATCAGCACCTGATTCAAAGCTTCGTAAGGAAAATTGAAATATTGGCGGATATAATGTTTTTCATCATCACCAAGCATATGCAACCAGGATAAAGTCGTATCATTATCATGAGTGCCAGTGTAAACCACACTATTTATCTCATGGTTATGCGGCAGATAGGGGTTACTGGATTCTCCGGAAAAAGCAAATTGCAGGATTTTCATGCCCGGTAAGTTAAACTGTTCCCGTAATTCGTTTACTTCCTCAGTAATAATGCCCAGATCTTCTGCAACCAGGGCTAAATCCGGATAAGCCTCATACAGAGCTAGCATTAGTTTTTCGCCCGGTGTTGCCACCCATTTGCCATTCATAGCTGTTTCTTCTTCAGCCGGAATTTCCCAGCAGGCTTCAAAACCTCGGAAATGGTCAATTCGGATCACATCAAACAATAATTGCTGGGTATCTATCCGTTCTTTCCACCAGCTAAACCCGGACTCTTCCAGAGCATCCCATTGGTAATGCGGATTTCCCCAGCGTTGTCCCGTTGCGGAAAAATAATCCGGAGGTACGCCGGCCACAACCTGGGACAGCCCCTGTTCATCCAATTTAAAAAACTGCCGTTGTGCCCAGACATCCGCACTATCATGAGCAACAAATATTGGCAGGTCGCCAAACAGATAAACGCCCTTATTATTAGCGTATTCTTTTAATTCCAACCACTGACTAAAAAACAGAAATTGTTCAAACTGATAGAAATAAATTTCATGTCTGAGCAGTTCCCGGGCCTGTGCCAGAGCTTTTTTCTTGCGCTTTTTTAACGCCTCGGGCCAATCCACCCAGCTTTTATTCTGGTTTTCTTTTTTCAAGGCGCAATACAGTGTGAAATCATCCAGCCAAAATGCCTGCTTCTGAACGAAATCCTGAAACGCCTGAAAAATTTCATCTTCTGGATGTTCTTCATATTGCTTGCGAAAGTGATTAAAAGCAATAGAGAGACATTTGGAGCGTCCGAAGACGTCGGCAATGCAATTGATCAAGTCTTGTTCCGCCAACCAGCCTTTATCGACCAGCCATGGTAAATCGATCAACTGTGGATTTCCGGCATGTACCGACAATGACTGATAAGGCGATCCATCTCCATGGGTTGGTCCCAGAGGTAAGGTCTGCCAGACACTGAACCCTGCTTCATGTAAAAAATCAACAAAACGATAGGCATCTTCACCGATCACACCAGCGCTACAGGGGCCAGGAAGTGAGCTGGGATGAAGCAGAATGCCTGAACGACGTTTATCCAGTGGTGTGCAACAATTGTATTTATTGTGAAGATGATTACTCTTATGTGTTTTCTCTGTCATATTATTCCTGTCCCGGCCTCATGGTTCCACCGGCCGCTGGTGCCCCGCTGCCCTGAGTGAAAACCTGAGTGAGATAACTGGGTGGAAGCACACCAAGATATTGATATAAAATAGACAGATTTAATCGAAACAAGGATTCAAAACTACTGACTGATTCTGCCGGATTGTAGTCGCCAAACCACCAGAACCAGTCTGAGCCTTCGCACACAGCCAATTGCTGCTCTGCCCGGCTCAACTGCCCCAAATCCAGCTCACCACGAAGCATCACTTCATCAAAACATCGTTTAGCCTCAATCAACATATCCCAGCCGCGGTTTTTGGCCTGATCACCGATCCAGGTTGAAAAGGAACCATATACCCAGCTTCCCGCTACGATTGATGGTAACTGGGTCGGTTTTGAATTACCGTTCACACATTCCGAAAATGTCGTCAGCTCAATATTTTCATGTTCCACCAGACGCTGGTAAAGTGCGGTTAAAAAATAATAGCCATTTTCCGGATAATATTCCCAGGCATTTTCGCCATCAAGAATGATAGAAACCACTCGCCCACGCTGGTCAGCGCGGTGACTATAGATGGTCTCCAGGTGTTCCAGCAAATTTCCTACGGCATCATCCGCATGCCATTTCGAATAGGTAAAGCCAATGAGATCAGACAAACCATCATCTCTGAAGAAACAATTAATGGGCTTATGCTTTTTCTTACTATCCAAAGGGGCATGAGGCTTGATCGTATACGCACGATGGACACCAATATCGTTATATACTTCATCCATCATATCCGCCTTGCTCAGGCTGTTATTGAGTACACTACCACCAGTGGCAGTCCATTGGAAATCATACTCTGACAGGATTTCCAGCGTTTCATCACTAACCCCGCCCTCAGACGGCCAACAACCAATGGGTTTGAAGCCAAAATGATTCTTGAAAATATCCAGACCTTTTTTTATATGCCAGTGCACCCTATCTTTGCCGCCTGGATAGCTGGTATTTTCTGGTAGTGGCACATCCGGCATGGCTTCTCTGGCAGAATGAAGGTCCAGCATTAATGGCATAATTGGATGGGCATAGGGCGTTACTGACAATTCAATCTGCCCCGATTGCGCCAGACGACGATAGCGCTCGATAATGGTATTGAGAGTTTCACCAATGACTTCCAGGAGCAGATAACGATCATTGAGCGTGTAATCGTTTTCTTTGCTGATCAGACGCTTTATTCGTTGATCATCGCGTTTAACCGTTTCTCCCATCCAGGCCAGATGATGCCATGTCAGCAGATCAAACAGATACTGATCGGTCAGATAATAAATGGTGTCCGGGTTTTTGATAAACCAGTGAGCCATATCAGCCAGCTTCTGATAGGCCGGGAAGCGATCAATCAGACGTTCGCGATTAGCTCTCAGACAGTCGTGTATAATTTGCAAGCGAAGCGGAGGACTGGAAGGTAGTTTTCTCGCAGTAAGATTGGCTAATAAAGGATCGCGCAATCGCGTGTTATGCTGTAAAAAACTATTAACCTGCTGTTTATAATCTTCGATCTGTTCCAATAGAGTCGGGGTAAAATTGACCACCGAGCGAGCACCTGGAATGGTTTCCAGATGATCAACCATATCAACATAATCTTTTATTACATGTAAATAGGTCCAGGGTAACTGGAATTCATTTTTTCTTAGATCTCGGTATTCTGGCTGATGCATATGCCAGCACAAAACAACTTTCAATTTATCATCAATTGAAGAACTCACCTGTTCTGCCCCTTTGAATGGTATCTGCTTATATGATGTCTTAGTTTATACGCTATTTGCAGTGGTTAGCAAACATAAATGCCCAGGGGCGGGGTGATTTATCTGAAAGTATGCAGTTTTTTACCAATCATATCAGGAGTGACCAGAATAATACCATTTTCGCTGATACGAAAACGTTTTTTATCGTCATCGACACTGACACCAATATTGGTTCCATCGGGTATTTGAGTGCCCTTATCAATCACTGCATTTTTAATATGGCAGTTTTCCCCGATAGTGACATCGGGCAAAATCACTGAGTCCTCAATGCGTGAATAAGAATTCACCCGGACATTAGAAAAGAGTAAAGAGTGGGAAATTTTTGCACCTGAAATAATACAACCGCCTGAGACCATGGAATCAACCGCCATACCTCGTCGATCGTCATCGTCAAAAACAAATTTTGCCGGCGGCAGTTGTTCCTGATAGGTCCAGATAGGCCAATCATCATCATAGAGATTTAACTCAGGAGAAACACCAATAAGCTCCAGATTCGCTTCCCAGAACGCATCAATCGTCCCAACATCTCGCCAATAGGTCTGCTGCTGCTCTTCATTATTTTTAAAAGAGTAAGCGTATGCCCGGTACTTATTAACGACTTGAGGGATGATGTCCTTACCAAAATCCCGGCTGGATTTGTTATTATCAGCATCTTTGATCAACTGTTCAATCAGGAATTTGGAATTAAAAATATAAATACCCATGGATGCCAGAGCAGTATCAGGATTTCCAGGTACATGTTTTGGATTTTCCGGTTTTTCAGCAAATTCCACGATACGATTATTTTCATCAATCGCCATCACACCAAAAGATTTGGCTTCTTCCAGGGAAACTTCAAAACATCCAACGGTCAGATCTGCTTCATTTTCCGCATGTTTGGCCAGCATGACGCCATAATCCATTTTATAAATATGATCGCCCGCCAGTACCAGTATGTATTCAGGTTCATGAGCACGAATAATGTCCAGATTCTGATACAGCGCATCGGCTGTTCCTAAATACCAGTTATCTTTGATTCGCTGCTGGGCCGGCAATAATTCAACGTATTCACCAAATTCGCCGCGAAAATGTCCCCAGCCCTGCTGAATATGCTTGATTAAAGAATGGGATTTGTATTGTGTCGCGACACCAATACGGCGGATACCTGAATTGACACAATTGGATAAAGGAAAGTCAATAATGCGAAATTTTCCACCAAAAGGTACGCCTGGTTTTGCCCGCCACGCAGTTAATTCTTTCAACCGG
>Ga0316204_10006933_pt1 | contig 16994 bp, 14 predicted proteins | sample 6monrhotite_MG_2_FD_205661 | JGI IMG/M metagenome (GOLD analysis project Ga0316204, IMG submission 205661) | Microbial mat bacterial communities from mineral coupon in-situ incubated in ocean water Damariscotta River, Maine, United States -... | ecosystem: Environmental > Aquatic > Marine >... | reverse complement strand
GGGAAGAGATGCTGAGTATTTTACACTATCATTGTATGCGATCGTGTTTCCGCTCGACGGATAGATTGCCGCATAGCTGCAACTTCTCTACGATGAGCTCATTCCTGTTTCGCACGGAAGATCGGCAAAATGGACGATACCCGCAAAGACAAAACGAAAAAAAGAAGCTACGTGACGCAGGCGTTGGGAAAATCAATTTCGCGGCTCACACAATCGACCTATGGAAAACGTGGATTTGCCGACGGCGAAATACTACGTCACTGGTCAACAATCGTTGGAGGTATGTTGGCCAATGCGTCGCTGCCCGAAAAAATCATTTATCCAAACAACAAAAATGGCGACGGGACGTTACATTTACGTGTCGGCAATCCCGGCCTGGCGCTCGACATCCAACACATGGAACCCACCATTCTCGATCGTATAAACGCGCATTTCGGTTATCGCGCGGTTGGCCGGTTGAAAATCATTCAAGCTCCGTTGCCAACCAGCAACGCGAAGACCGACTTCAAACCAAAGCCGCTGAACACACAGGAAAAACAAACTTTGGCGCAAAGCCTGACTACCATCCAGGACCCGGATTTGAAGCAGGCTCTGGAAAATCTGGGGCATTCAGTGACCGGTCGGAACAAAAACTAGGTCACTCGGGTTTCACAATAACGTTAGTCGAATTTCAGCGAAACTTGTGTTTGGTTACATATTCTTGTGGATAACTCACGAAAAAGTGTCGACTCCACAGATGCCACAATTCTATATTCACCAACATCTTGTGCTTAGGAGGCCAAATTGTCACGATATATACTAGGTTTTGTAGTTCTTATGGGGCTTATGCTGCCGTTTTCCGGCGTTCAAACGCCTGCCGCCCTGGCAGCAATCGCATCAAACGAAGACGCCATGAAAGAAATGGTCATCGGGGACGATAATGCTCCGGTTACTGTTATTGAATACGCCTCCCTGGGATGCCCGCACTGTGCAAATTTTCATGCCAATACATTTCCCGATATTAAAAAGAAATACATCGACACCGGTAAGGTCAAATTTATCTATCGGGACTTCCCGCTTGGGAACCCGGCGCTCGCAGCCGCAATGATCTCCCGCTGTGCTGGCCCGACCAAGTTCTTTGGCATGATTGATATCTTTTTCAGGAGCCAGCCGCAGTGGGGCCGGGCCGAAAATCCTCTGGAAGCCTTATCCAAGATTGCGCGCTTTGGAGGATTGAGCGAGGCTGACGTTGGTGCCTGTCTTCAAAATCAAGACCTTCTCAACGACATTCAATCGAAAGCAAGGAGTGCCGCACAAGAACACAGTATTAATGCGACGCCTTCCTTTATTATTGACGGTGAAGTCGTCTCTGGCAATCTGCCCTACGAGGACTTTGAAAAGTTGCTCGATGAGGCTCTTAAAAAATCAATCTAAGGGACTAACGCGTGCTTCAATTTAATAAACTTCGCCTCAGTGGTTTTAAATCGTTCGTCGACAACACGGAGTTGATGGTTGAGCTTGGCTTGACCGGTGTGGTTGGCCCGAACGGCTGTGGTAAATCGAACCTGGTTGAAGCACTGCGTTGGGTGATGGGGGAAACCTCCGCCAAGCAAATGCGCGGGAACGAGATGGACGACGTCATTTTCGGCGGTACGTCCACTCGCCCTCCTCGCAATATTGCTGAAGTTTCACTCGCTCTCGATAATGGGCAACGGGCTGCCCCGGCCCAATTTAATGATTCCGAAGAGTTGGAAGTGACACGCCGCATCGAGCGCGAGAAAGGCTCCAAGTATCGCGTCAATGGCAAGGAAGTTCGCGCCCGGGACGTACAACTGTTGTTTGCAGATTCGGCGACAGGTGCTCGCTCGACCGCGATGGTTAGCCAGGGCCGCATCGGCGCGATCATTGCTGCTAAACCCGAGCAACGCCGCTCCTTACTCGAGGAAGCCGCCGGAATCACCGGTCTTCATTCGCGCAGGCACGAGGCCGAACTTCGATTACGGGGTGCGGAAACCAATCTCGAACGGCTCGACGATATTCTGATAACTCTCGATACCCAATTACAAAGCCTGAAGAAACAGTCACGTCAGGCGACCCGTTATCGCAATTTAAGCGACCATATCAGAAAGGCTGAGGCGACACTTTTCCATCTGAGATGGACAGCCGCTGACACTGATCTCGATGAATCGCGTGCCAAATTCTCCACCATTCAGGCCCAGGTTACCGAACTGACAGCAATGGCCAGTGCCGCGACTACCAATCAGGCAGGGTGTGCGGAACGCCTGCCTGCTCTGCGCGAAGCGGAAGCAGCAACGGCCGCTGAGTTACACCGTCTGACCGTCGCCCGCGAGGGGCTCGACCAGGAAGAAGCGCGGGTCCAGCAGGCGGCGATGGAGGCCGATAGTCGACGTCAACAACTCGACCGTGACGAAGCGCGCGAGCGAACCATTGCAGAGGATGCAACAGCCGCTGTCCAGCGGCTTGAACAGGAACGCGCACAAGTTGAGCAATCGCGCGAAGGTGAAGAAGAAGCCCGTGCGACAGCCCTGGAAAGCCTTGAGCGTGCCAATCAGGCAGTCGAGACCCTTGACGCCGAAATGAACCAATTGACTGAGCAAGTCGCGGCCAGCGAAGCCCAGCGCAATGGATTAAGCAACCGATTGCGGGAACTGGATGGCCGGGTCGAGCGACTGGCTGCACGTGCCGAGGAAATCGCAAGCCAGCGTGCTGAGTTGGAGCAGCAAAGCCCTGATGCCGAAGCTGTTGTGGGTGCGGAAGCCGATTTGGAGGCAGCCCGTGCTGCCGTCGAAGAAGCTCAAATGCGGCGCGAATTGTTGGAAGAACAACGGATCGAAGCTCAGGACAAAACGCAGGAAGCCGTTTCTCTATTACAAGAGGCAACGGCCCAGAAAACAGCCTTGGTTGCTGAAGAACAAGCACTTGCGCGGGTGTTGGCATCAACGGAAGATGAATTATGGCCACCGATGATTGATGCGGTCACCGTTGAGCCGGGTTTTGAGACTGCACTGGGTGTCGCGCTGGGTGAAGATTTATCCGTGCCTTCGGATGAAGCGGCTCCCGCACACTGGCGTTCCTTCCCACCTTTTGAGTCTGTTCCCGATCTTCCAGAGAATATCAGTCAGCTCAGCAAATTCGTAAAGGGGCCGGCTGCGCTGACAAGGCGCTTGAGCCAAATTGGCATCGTTGAAGATGATGATCAGGGTAAAATCCTGAGTACCCGCCTGCAACAAGGCCAGCGGCTGGTTAGCAAAGGCGGCAGCCTCTGGCGCTGGGACGGATATACGGTCTCATCCGGTGCGACCACCGCGGCCGCGGCGCGCCTGGAGCAGCGCAACCGGCTAAACGAGATTCGTGCTCAGCTTTCCGACGCTCAGCAGAAAGTTGAGGTCTGCGAAAAAAACAGAGATCAGGCGCGGCGGCATGAAGAAGAGCTGCGTGGTGCAGAATACGCGACACGAGAAGCCGTTAGTGCATCTGAGCGCAAGCTGAACGAAGCGCGTGATATCTTGGCGCAAATTAAGGAAAAAGTGTCAGCTTACGCATCTCGCGTCGCTGGATTGTCAGATTCTTCACAAGCCAACGAACAAGATTTGGAAGAAACGTCGATTGCCCAAAACGAGGCAAAACGTCAATTTGAAGACATTGCGGATCCAACTGCTGAACGCGAACAAGTTGTTGCCATGCGGGCTGAACTCGCTGAACGACGGGCCGCGCAACTTCACTGTCAGAGCCAGCACGATTCGTTAGAGCGCGATGCCCGTGAACGTGCGCAACGGTTGCTGGATATCACAAATGAGGTTCAGTCCTGGCAGCAGCGACGCGAAGGCTCAGCCCAACAACTCGAAGCCCTCCTAGAACGCCGGGAAGCGATTAAGGTCGAACTGGAAAAACTTAATGATCGGCCAACAGAAATTGCCGAACAAAGGGAAATGCTGCTTACCCACATAGAAGCCTCAGAAACCAAGAGAAATGCATCAGCAGATGCCCTTCAGACCGCCGAAAACGCCCTGAGAGAGGCCGATAACATCCTTCGTGAGGCGGAGACTGCTTTGGCACAGGCCCGTGAACAGATGGTTCGCACAGAAGGTTCTGTTGAGCAGGCGAGACAAGCCTGCCTAGCCATATCCGAGCGCGTTAAGGATCAGTTGAACTGCCGCACCGACCAATTGTTCGAATTGGCGGAACTCAAGGAAGACCAGTCGCTTCCAGAATTGGAAGCGACCGAGCGCCGCGTCGACCGGTTGCACCGGGAACGTGAGACCATGGGGCCGGTAAATTTGCGCGCCGAGCAAGAATCCAAGGAGATGGACGAACAAATTACGTCCCTCAACGAAGAACGCGAAGACCTCATTCAAGCCATTGAAAAACTTCGCCACGGTATTTCTGAACTCAATCGCGAAGGCCGGGCCCGTTTGCTTGCTTCGTTCAAAGAAGTCGACAGCCATTTCCAGGATCTGTTCGTGCGTTTGTTTGGCGGCGGACATGCACACCTGGAATTCACGCAAAGCGATGACCCACTGGAAGCGGGTTTAGAGATTCTGGCCAGCCCACCGGGCAAAAAACTTCAGGTCTTATCCCTTTTATCTGGAGGTGAGCAGGCATTGACGGCTTTGTCGCTGCTGTTTGCGGTCTTTTTGACGAATCCCGCTCCGATTTGTGTGCTCGATGAGGTCGATGCGCCGCTTGATGACGCCAATGTTGACCGTTTTTGCTCGATGCTTGAAGAAATGGCATCCAACGAAAAAACACGATTCTTGGTTATTACCCACCACAGAATGACAATGGCCCGTATGGACAGGCTATTTGGCGTTACCATGTCGGAGCGCGGGGTGTCGCAGTTGGTCAGTGTTGACCTGGAACGGGCAACAGCGTTGCGCGACGCCAGTTAATCATTTATAAGGCCTTGAAAATTAGGGTTTTTAGATGAAAAATGAGTCCGATAAGAAAGCGCTGGATGCCCTGGGCTCGCGCCTGGACGAGGCGAAAAGTGACCATATTGACCCAACACGAATTCCGACAAAAAAGGGGTCAGAAAAAGGTAACGCACTGGGTCTTGCTTTTCGGGTGGGCGTTGAGTTAATTTCCGCCGTCGCCGTTGGTACAGCCATTGGATGGGGCCTGGATTATTGGCTCGGTACGCGACCGTGGTTTATGCTTGCATTTATCTTCTTAGGCGGAGCTGCAGGCGTCATAAATGTTTATCGGATGGCTCGCGGCTTCGGTTATGCGGCGGGTTATCAAAAAGGAAATTCAAAAACGGGTTCCGATACCGGGGCACGTGATGATGAGGGGAAACAAGACATTGGCTGAAGGTCAGAGCCCACTCGCGCAGTTCGAGATCAAAACGCTTATACCGATGCAAATCGGTGGTATTGATGCCTCGTTCACAAATTCATCAGCTTTTATGGTTGCGACCGTATTGGCGATTAGCCTGTTTCTGATAGTCGGAATGCGCCGCAACGCACTGGTACCGGGGCGCTGGCAATCCATTGTAGAGCTGAGCTACATTTTCATAGCAAACCTGCTCAAAGATACGGTCGGATCAGAAGGTCGCCCCTATTTCCCGTTTATCTTTACAATTTTCATGTTTGTCCTGTTCGGCAACCTGTTTGGCATGATCCCTTACAGCTTTACGTTCACCAGCCATATTGTTGTTACCTTCACTATGGCGTTGTTTGTATTTCTGGGCGTAACAGTGATCGCCATCGCCAAACATAAAATGCGCTTTTTCTCATTTTTTATGCCGCCTGGGGTGCCGATGTACATGGCCCCCTTGTTGATCCCAATCGAGATCATTTCCTACCTTTCGCGCCCGATCAGCCTCAGTGTTCGTTTGTTTGCGAACATGTTGGCGGGCCACACATTGATGAAAGTGTTTGCGGGTTTCATCGTCGCGTTGGGCGTTTTTGGTGTTGCCCCCTGGCTTTTCGTCGTCGCATTGACCGGCCTGGAAATTGTTATTGCCTTCTTGCAGGCGTTCGTTTTCACGATCCTGACCTGCCTCTATCTCAACGATGCTCTTCACCTGCACTAAGAGCGTCATCATCTTTTACAAAAATTAGCAGAATTAATTAGAAAGGAACATAATATGGAACTCGAAGCTGCAAAGGTGTTAGGCGCTGGTTTGGCCGTTATTGGTGTTATTGGCTCCGGTATTGGAATTGGTACGATCTTCGCGTCGTTCATTCAGGCTGTTGGCCGCAACCCATCTGCACAAGCTGCTGTATTTCCAATGACGATGTTGGGCTTCGCGCTGGTTGAAGCGATTGCTCTGTTCGCATTGGTTATCGCACTCGTTATTCTCTTCGGTTAAGAGACGCGTTTTCGCCTGTTGTCTGGACGAGGGTCTCGTCCAGCAAGAGGTTTTTGAGAGGATTTTATAATGCCTCAACTTGATATCTCGACCTTTTCGACACAAATCGTCTGGTTGGTAATCACGTTTGCATCTTTATTTCTTATCATGTGGCGAGTTGCTGTTCCCCGCATCTCCGATGCGCTGGAACAACGCCAGACTCGTATGGATGATAATCTGAATAAAGCGGCGGAATTCAAAAAAGAAGCTGAAGCGGCCATTGAGGCTTATGAAAAGACTTTGGCGGAAGCTCGGGAAGCGGCCCATTCAGCCATGGCTGATGCACAAGCTGCCCTGACAGCCGAAACAGCCGCAAAGGACGCAGAACTGAGCGCCAAAATAAAAACGATGCTCGGCGAAAGCGAAGCCAGCATTGCCAAGGCCACGGACGAAGCGATGAGCAATGTCCGTGAGGTCGCAGAAGAAGTTGCTTCTGCCGCCGCAGAACGCCTGCTTGGTGAAACCGTTGATGCAAGCGTGGTGACATCTGCTGTCGATGCTGCCACCAAAGCTCGGAACTAGGAGGGGTTAAAATGTTACACGATCCAACATTTTGGGTAGCGACTGCATTTGTCGCCTTCATCCTGTTTCTTGTCTACCTGAAGGTTCCCGGAAGTATCGGTGCCCAGCTTGATAAACGCGCGGATAAAATCAGGGCTGATCTGGATGAGGCGGAAGCTTTGTTCAAAGATGCTCAGGATCTTTTAGCAACCTATCAGAAAAAGCAACGCGACGCGGCGAAGGAAGCAGAAGCCATTTCTGATCACGCAAAATCAGAAGCGGCACGCATGCTTGAAGAAGGTCGGGTACGCCTTACTGAGACTCTGGCACGACGCGAACAGCTGGCGAAACAACGGATCGCACAGGCTGAAGCAGCGGCCATCGATGATGTCCGCATAAAGACCGTCGATATCGCCATGGACGCAACTCAGGCCGTCTTGGCTAAAGGCATTGCGGCAGCCAAAGCCAATTCGTTGGTTGATGATGCGATCAAAGAGTTGCCAAGCAAGCTGCACTAGAGCATTTCCGGCGATTTTTGAATCGCCTGAAATGCTCCAACTCATTGATTTTACCGCAAAGCCACGTTCGCGAATGAACCTATTCGCTCCGGTTTTGCTCTAAGCGCGGTCAACTCGTTACTAAAAAAGGGAGTCTGTTGGCTCCCTTTTTTAGTCTTCGAATACTGTTTAAATCGTCCGACCAAAACCTACAAATATCCCCGCTTCGCCAAATTTTCCATCAGTGCTCGCGAACCAAACGTCCAGGCTTCGGCTTTGTCACTGAGATCAACCCGTTGCACCAGACGCCCCAAGAGCGGTGTCGAGATCGAAACGATATCGCCGATTTTGTGGGTGAAGCCTTCACCCGGCGTATCGCGGTCTTCGGTTGGCGCGAACATGGTGCCCAGCATCAGCAAAAAACCGTCCGGGTACTGATGAACCCGACCAATGGTTTGCGACACAATATCGGCGGGGTCGCGGCTGATTTGCGACATCGAGCTTGCCCCTTGCAAGACGTAACCGTCTTCTCCTGCCACTTCCATGCTCAACTCACTGGCACGCAGGTCATCGAGTGAATAGGTGTCATCAAACAGTCGGATGAACGGGCCAACTCCGCACGAGGCATTGTTATCTTTAGCTTTGCTTAAAAGCAGTGCACTACGCCCTTCGAAATCACGCAAATTGACATCGTTGCCCAATGTCGCCCCTTTGATATCGCCCTTTGAATTGACGCAAACCACGATTTCCGGCTCCGGGTTGTTCCAGGTGGAGCGCGGGTGAAGGCCAATATCGGCACCGGGCCCAACTGCGGACATCGGCTGAGATTTGGTGAAAACTTCTGCATCCGGGCCAATTGCCACTTCCAGATACTGCGACCACAAATCGCGTTCAATCAGTTCCTCTTTTAGGCGTTGCGCCTCATCAGAGCCCGGGACGATTTCAGACAGATCAACCCCGATAGACTGGTTGATTTCCTTACGTATTTCGACCGCGCGCTGAGGATCACCCTTGGCTCGCTCCTCAATGACGCGTTCCAGCATACTGGCAGCGAATGTCACACCAGCCGCTTTAAGAGCCTGTAAATCGCTGGCAGCCAGCAAGTACGGCTTCGAGTTGTCGCGCCCATCGGCAACACTGTTTAAGAACAAATCCGCGAGCGAGCCCAGATTATCACCGAGTTCAGCATTCTTAACCGCGGCAGCCGGATCGTCCATTTCCAATAACGCACATGAGGTTGTGGCAATCGACATGATATCAAATACGCCCTCTTCGCGAACGACAGCAACAACCGGCCCTGGCGTATCGCCCGGCACCCATACGCGGGTAATCAGCGTTCCCGTGTAACCATCTTCAGGCAGGCAGTTCTCTGGGCTCATACGGTCACGAATTGACATTGTCTTCTCCCTCAATTTTTTCAATTAATACGATTACTTAATGAACTCGATCCACTGGTCTTCTGTCATCACCCGTAGACCCAGTTCCTCGGCCTTTTTCAATTTTGAGCCGGCACCCGGGCCTGCGATAACGATATCGGTTTTTTTGGAAACGGACCCGGCGACCTTGGCCCCCATTGCCTCTGCTTTGGCCTTGGCTTCTGACCGGCCCAGGGTTTCCAGTGTCCCGGTAAACACCACTGTTTTCCCGGCTACAGGTGATGAGCTTTCATCAGGAGCCAGGAATTCCTGCACGTCCAACAGCGTTTCCAAGTCTTTAAGAACAACGCGGTTTTGATGGTCAGCAAAGAACGTCAGGATGTCCTTCGCCATGGATTCGCCAATCCCGTCAATATTGATTAGATCCTGATAACTTTCTGACTGGGTGTCTTGCGCACGATCCATGGCGGTCATCCAGGAACTCAGAGTGCCGTATTGTTTCGCCAACAAGCGGCCTGTTGCCTGACCGACCTGCGGGATGCCCAGGGCGAAGATGAAGCGCGGAAGATCGATGTTTTTCCGTGCTTCTAGGGCATCAAATAAATTCTCGATGGATTTATCGCCCCAGCCTTCCCGTCCCTCGATTTCAGCGCGATTATCCGGCAACCGAAATATGTCAGCAGGCGACGTGATCAGCTTATCGCGCCAAAAATTTTCGATGTGTTTGCCACCCAGGCCTTCAATATCGAAAGCGTTGCGTGAGACAAAATGTTTAAGCCGCTCGATCGCCTGCGCTTCACAATTCAGGCCGCCGGAACAGCGCTTGGCAACCTCACCTTCTTCCTGAACCACCGGGCTGCCACAAATGGGGCAGGTCTTGGGATACACATACGGGGTGGTGTCCGACGGTCGTTGGCTTTCGAGAACTTCTACAATTTGAGGGATGACATCCCCGGCGCGCTGGACAATCACGTGGTCACCAACCCGCGCATCGAGGCGTTTGATTTCATCTTCGTTATGCAGTGTTGCGTTCGAGACAACAACGCCACCAACGGTGATCGGCTCCAGTCTGGCGACCGGCGTCAAAACCCCCGTACGGCCAATCTGGATATCAATGGCATTCAGTACCGTTTGTGCCTTTTCCGCCGGGTATTTATGAGCGGTCGCCCAGCGTGGGGCGCGACTGACAAAACCCAACCGCTCCTGTAATTCAAACTGGTTCACTTTATAGACCATGCCGTCAATGTCATAATCGAGACTGGATCTAATCGAGCCGATATGGCGATAGTGTGCCAAAGCTTCATCCGCGCTCGCACACAGTTTGGTTTGCGGGTTCACCTGAAATCCCCAGGCCCGTAAATTTTCGAAAAAGTCCCACTGACTTTCCCCAACGCCGCCACTGACTTCACCTAGCGCATAAGCAAACATGGAAAGCGGGCGCGCCGCCGTCACCGTCGTATCCAGTTGCCGCAGGCTTCCCGCGGCAGCATTTCTCGGGTTAGCGAAAACTTTATCACCGGCAGCTTCCTGACGCTCGTTGAGGGCCATAAAGTCAGCTTTCGCCATATAGACCTCACCCCGAACCTCCAGAACTTCAGGGATGTTCGAAGCCTCAAGCACGTGCGGCAGGTTCTTTAACGTTTTCATGTTTTGCGTGATGTTTTCACCGGTCGTGCCGTCGCCGCGTGTCGCCGCGGAAACCAGTTTTCCATCTTCATAACGCAAACTAACGGACAATCCATCGATCTTGGGTTCCGCAACAACGTCAACGGCAGTGGCTTCTGAAAGGTTCAGAAACCTGCGAACACGGGCGAAAAACTCGACGACATCCTCATCAGAAAAGGCGTTGCCCAGCGACAACATAGGCCGCGCGTGGGTGATTTTCCCAAATCCACTGGCAGCGGGTGCGCCAACCCGTTTACTGGGGCTATCGGAACGGATCAGTTTTGGGAACAGCGCTTCAATCGCCTCATTGCGCTGTCGCAAGGCGTCATATTCGGCATCGGTGACCCGTGGTGCATCGTTTTGATGATAGGCAATATCGTGCTTGCCGATCTCCTTGGCCAGCCGTTTTAGCTCCACCAGCGCATCAAGTTCGGATAGAGCCTCTACAGGAACGTCGGTCATGTATGTGTTCCGGATAACAGGCTGTCGGCAGCAGCTCTGGCCTCATCGGTGACTTGGGCTCCGGCCAACATGCGGGCAATCTCTTCCTTGCGTTCACCCGTCGTGAGCGGAGATACCGTTGTCGCAATGCGCTCGCCAGAGGTCTCGCTGGTGTTGGTTGGTGAAACGGCGTCCGATTTCGCGACGCGCCAATGGGTGCGACCTCGCGCAGCAACCTGCGGTGAATGTGTGACAACCAGGATCTGGTTGGTGTCGGCCAACCGCGACAGTCGCTCACCAACCGCTGCCGCGACAGCGCCGCCAACGCCTGCGTCAACCTCATCAAAAACCAGCGTAGCGATGGTGTCGGATTCTGCCAAAACAACTTTCAGGGCCAACATGAACCGCGCCATTTCGCCACCTGATGCTATTTTATTCAGAGGGCCCGGCGGATTCCCCGGGTTAGTCGCGACCAAAAACGCGACCCGGTCTAACCCGTTGGCGGACCAGCCGTCTTCTTCGAGCACGCTGATTTCCGTAATGAATTGTGCGTTCCCCAGTTTTAAAGCAACCAGTTCCTGGGACACCGCTTTATCCAGGGACGCCGACGCGATCTTGCGAAGCGCACTTAGCTCCTGGCTGGCTTTGACATAGGCTTGCTTGGCTTCGATTTCTTCACGTTGCAATTGTGCCAAGCGCGCCCCCCCGTCTTCAACGGCCTGCAGGTTGTGGGTTAGCCTATCTTTAAGATCGGAGAGATCATCAACCAAAACGTTGTGTTTGCGTGCCAGGGCACGCAACGCAAACAACCGCTCTTCGGCGTTTTCGAGCTCATTCGGGTCCAGATCAAGACTTTGAGAGACGCGTTCTATCTGATTGACGGCTTCCGCAGTCTCGTTGATGGCTCTATCCAGAATAGTGATAACGCCGTCCAGGCGGTTTTCTGCCTTCTCAGCGACACGGCCCAACTCGCGCGCTGCCTTTTGCAATCGCTCTTCAGCGCCATTGTTCATTCGGAGTTGGCCGAGCGCATCATTCATGGCGGAAACCAGTTGTTCCCCATGCATCATGAAGGCACGTTTTTCAGCCAGTTTCGATTCTTCACCCGGTTCTGGCGCCAGTTTGTCCAGTTCATCAACGGCGTGCCTCAAATATTCTTCGTCGCGGCGCGCAATTTCTATTTCCCGTTCCAACTGTACGCGTTCGTCGGATTTGGACCGCCAGGTCGCATAGGTACTGGCAACTGCAGCCAGCACATCGCGATAACCACCAAAGGTATCAAGAATGGTTTTGTGATGTGTCGGGTTTAATAATCGTTGATTATCAAATTGTCCGTGTATTTCGACGGTAAGCTCACCGATCTGGCGCAACAACCCGACGCTAACCGGTTGGTCATTTATGAAAGCCCTGGATTTGCCGTCTTTTCCGAGAACCCGTCGCAGCAACAACTCGCCGTCTTCTGCAGCGATCCCCTGGTCCTGCAACAAAACCAATGCGGGATGCGTGTCGGGCAAGTCAAAGTCTGCTGTGACGGAAGCTTGTTGGGTGCCATGGCGAACAAGTCTGGCTTCGGCTCTGGCGCCCATGGCAAGACCGAGTGAGTCCAGAAGGATCGATTTTCCAGCACCTGTTTCACCCGTTAACACACACAGGCCAGGCTCGAACTTCAGATCAAGATGTTCGATAAGGACGACATCACGAATCGCGAGACTGGTCAGCATATCAGGGGCAGCCTTCTACCGGGGCTTAGAATTTTTTCCAAAGTTCGTACCAGGCAGGCTCCTCTTCGGGCTTACCTTCGATGGAGACCTCTTCGCCTTCTGCCGCACTGCTCACCCGGACCGTCTTGTTTTCCATCATCTCATAGGAATCGATATACCACTCGCTACCCGGATAATTGTGCCCCAGAACAGCGGCCGTTTTGCGGGCCTCAGTTGGCAAGCCCAAGGCAAAATAGGCTTCCGTCATCCTGTGCAAGGCTTCCGGAACGTGGGTGGTTGTTTGATATTTATCAACAACCACTTTGAATCGATTAATGGCCCCCAGGTATTGGCTTTGCGAATGGTAATAGCGCCCGATTTCCATTTCTTTGCCTGCCAGGTGGTCATAGGTCAAATCGAGTTTGATTTTGGCGTCGCGTGAGTACTTGGAGTTCGGAAAGCGGTTAACCAATTCACGCAATGAGGATAAGGCCAACTGGGTCATTTTTTGGTCGCGCGCCACGTCGGAAATCTGCTCATAGTAGCTTAACGCTTTTAAATAATATGCGTAACTGATGTCTTTGTTGGCGGGGTGAAGCTGGATGAAACGATCAAGGGCGACGACCGCGTCGTCATAGCGGTTTGCCTGGTAATAGGCATAGGCGGCCATAAGCTGGGCCTTGGTCGCCCAAACCGAGTACGGGTGCTGGCGTTCAACTTCGTCGAATTTCACCGTAGATGAGGAAAATTCGCCCTTCTGCATATGGTCTATAGCCGCGTTGTACAGATCTTCAACGGGTTGTTCGACATATTCTTCCTTGCCGTCGCCCAACGCACAGCCACCGACCAAGAGCACAACGCCCATTGCGAAGCCGATTTTTCGGATGCGCCTATCACTTGCTAGAAATGCCTGTCTGATCGCCATTCGATGGGTTGCCTGTTTCTATCCATACGACACCTTGATTATATCATATGAGCGGGGGCGCATGGCAAGACAATGCCTGATAAAAGTCCACCAAAAGCAAAAACCCCGCGAGCAGCGGGGTTCAGATAGGAGGATTACTAGAAAATCAGCCTAGGCAGAAGCGGGCAACGCCTGTGAATCTGCGAAAATTCCGCCATCAATGGCCGTTTTAACCGCATCGCCGCGCAGTTCGTCATAGCTCCAGGCAGCATCATCAGCAAACAAGGCACGCAAAAGCGCGTTGTTGAGCGCGTGACCAGAGCGAGTACCGGCAAATTTTCCAAGAATCGCACCACCAGCCAGGAACAAATCACCAACCGCATCAAGCATTTTGTGACGAACAAACTCGTCGTCGAACCGAAGACCGTCTTTGTTCATGATTTTCAGGCCGTCAACGACAATCGCGTTATCCAGTGATCCGCCTTTACCAAGACCTGCAGCCTGCATGGCCTCAACTTCGTTCAAAAAACCAAAGGTCCGCGCACGTGCCAGTTCTTTACAGAAACTGCCGTTCTTCATGCCAACTTGCAGCGCCTGACTGGAAATCGCTGTTCCTTCGAAATGAACCGATACGTCGAGTGAGAAGTTGCTATCGGGCTCAAGGGTAGCTCGCGCATCACCATCTTCAACCGAGACGGGCTTCAAAATACGAATGATCCGGCGGGGCTGGTCTTGTTCAACAACGCCTGCGCATTCGATCAGAAATACGAACGGGCCAGAACTGCCATCCATCACCGGAACTTCAGGGCCACTGACTTCAACAACGACATTATCAAGGCCACAGCCAGCGAGGGCTGCCATTAAATGCTCAATTGTGCCGACCCGCACACCATGTTCATTGGCAATGACTGTGCACAGGCGTGTATCAACAACACGGTCCCAAGTTGCCGGGATAACGGATTTATCATCCTCAACATCGGTCCGCACAAAAACAATGCCGCTGCCAGCTGGGGCAGGCTTCAAAGCCAGGTTTACGGGTTCTCCGGAATGCAGGCCAACACCATCACATTTAACAACGTTCTTGAGTGTACGCTGATAGACCACCTGCTGTTCAGACGACATTTGTTTCAGCTCGGTGTTTGGTGTTTCCATAATTTGTATAATTTCCGTTTATTATTTTTTTATCTTTTTATCGATTTAGCAGCTAGACTGGTTGGCGGCTAGACCGGGTTTATTGTACTGGGTCATCCAATTGCACACATGCTTAACGCATGCATCCGAGGATGTTTGTAACAACACCCCCGGGTCCATACAAATCACTCTTTGTTTCGAAATGTTACCCAAGAAACAAAGATTTCGTGTCTTTCTAGTTGGCTTGACGCCGCAGAAATGCAGGGATATCCAGCATGTCCTCTTCCGCTTCCGTTTCCTTGCGCGCTGGCTCCGGCTGTGGATCCAGACCACCCATTTCATTTTGCGCGACGACACCCAGCTGTGGTGATTCTGCTGTTACGGGTTTCGCCGGAATAAATGACGTTACCGTATCGGCCGGTGCAGGTGTGGGTGCTGGTGTGGAGGCTGTTTCAGGCTGGGGTGCATCTGAAACCGGAGCCGCTTCTGTCTGAGTTTCCGGCGTGGTCGACTTAGCTGCACGACCCGTGCGTGTCACACGCTCGAACAAGCTTGGTTTGCGAACTTCTTCAGCGGCGGGTGCAGGCTCCTGGCGGGAACCATTGGCCATATCTGCAGCACGGAACGGGTCCGGTTCTGCTACCTCTTCAACAGGTTCAACAGACACGGGTTTTGCGGGAATAAACGCATCCGTCGCACCCATGCTTGGCATCGCTGGGATGCTAACCGCTTCTTCTGCCTTGACTGTTTCAAGCTGCTTATCCTCAACCGCTTCATGTGCGGCTGCTTCGACCTCTTCGGCAACAGCGACGTCTTCGGCTATTTCTTGCTCAGCTGTCTCATCCATCGCCATCAGCGCTTCCGTATTGGAATCGATTTCCTCGATCAGTTGCTCGAGCGACGTCTCTTCCACCTGCATTTCTGCAACTTCGGCTGGCGCTTCGGGTGCATCGTGCATAACAACGTCTTCAATGGGAAGCTCTGGAGCGACGGGCGTTTCTTCTTCAGCAACTTCTTCTGGCAGTTCGAGAACCGTCATCTGCGAAACCACTGGCTGATTTTGTTGGTCGGCCGTATTTAGCATCGTTGGTGTTGCGGCGGCAGCAGAATTTGCATCAATACCGGTCGCGACGACAGAAACCCGCATGGTGCCATCGAGGTTAGGATCAAATGCAGATCCAACAATGATGTGTGCGTCGGCATCGACTTCGGCACGGATACGTGTTGCGGCTTCATCAACCTCAAACAGGGTCACGTCCTGACCACCTGTGATATTAATGAGAACGCCCTTGGCACCTTTCATGGACATATCTTCAAGCAACGGATTGGCGATCGCAGCTTCCGCAGCATCCAAAGCGCGTCTATCCCCATTCGCTTCGCCGGTGCCCATCATGGCTTTGCCCATCTCACCCATCACGGAACGGATGTCAGCAAAATCAAGATTGATAAGCCCTGGCATTACAATCAGGTCGGTGACACCGCGAACGCCCGAATAAAGCACTTCGTCAGCCATATTAAACGCGTCGGCAAAGGTTGTGTTTTCGTTGGCAATCCGAAACAGGTTCTGGTTGGGAATAATAATGAGTGTGTCAACATGGCGCTCCAGCTCGGCAATACCCTGTTCCGCCATCTTCATACGGTGAGATCCTTCAAACTGGAAGGGTTTTGTAACCACACCAACCGTGAGAATTCCAGCTTCACGAGCCGCTTCAGCAATAACGGGTGCAGCTCCTGTTCCGGTGCCACCGCCCATTCCGGCTGCGATGAAGGCCATGTGAACCCCTTTGAGTTCACCAAGCACATCCTCAATCGCCTCTTCGGCAGCTCCGCGACCGATCTCCGGTTTTGATCCGGCACCCAGTCCCTGCGTCAGTTGAGTTCCCAATTGAATACGGCGATCCGCCGCTGACTGGGTGAGCGATTGTGCATCTGTATTCGCAACAACAAAATCGACCCCTTCCAGTTCACGTCGGATCATATTGTTGACCGCATTGCCGCCAGCACCACCGACACCAACAACGGTAATACGAGGTTTCAATTCCGGGTTTTCAGTAGAGGTTGGTACAGTCAGATTGATGCTCATATCGATCTCCTTAATTCGCATAAATGCATAGTGTTGAAAGATGTCACGTTGGCCGCCCTAGCCGTGGTCCATCTTTTGCCGCCCCAGTGCGGCGTTTGTTTTACCAAAGTCATTAAAAATTCTCCTTCAACCAATGACCGAGCCGTCCAAAACGGCCATCAGCCTTGATATTCTCTTGTCGAAACAGGTCATCTGGCAGACTCTGCTTTTCGGAAAGTGCGTAATTCAACAAACCGACGCAGCCCGAGAACGCAGGGCCGGACGCGGCTTCAGCTAGGCCGTCCATGCTCATGGGTTTGCCCACACGCACTTGTTTGTCGAGGATGGTTCCCGCAAGTTCAGGC
>Ga0316204_10006932_pt1 | contig 16995 bp, 18 predicted proteins | sample 6monrhotite_MG_2_FD_205661 | JGI IMG/M metagenome (GOLD analysis project Ga0316204, IMG submission 205661) | Microbial mat bacterial communities from mineral coupon in-situ incubated in ocean water Damariscotta River, Maine, United States -... | ecosystem: Environmental > Aquatic > Marine >... | reverse complement strand
ATGTTCGCTAAATCCGGGTAAGGTGTTGACATTTAAGATATCTTTAATATCAACTCTTTTATCTAACTTATTGTTAATTAATTGTTTTTGGTAGTCTAAACTTCTATAGGCAGAGATTATTTGTAAGTCAATTCTATCTTCTAGCGCTGATTTTTTCATTCGATTCCAAGCTTTTCTTGCAGCAGGATGTAATAAAGCCGGCCTATCAAACATATCATTTTCACAAGATTTGAGTCGGCAAGACTCAACAAATAGTGGAAATTCATAATGTTCAATATCGATAAAGCTTTTATTATAGTCTTTGATAAAATTATAATAAAAAAATTCCCATGACTGACTTATAGTCATTAATACTTCTTGTTTTAAGTTGTATTGGTTAAACTTGATTTTTAATTTAGCCTTATATTTAATTTCTTTAGTATTGTTCTTAATGGTTATTTTTCCAAGTTTTTTACCATCAAGAATATCTTTAATCCAAAAACTATTTTTTTTATTTTTACGCCGCTTTATAACGATTCTATTCACGTAATTTTTCCAATGTTTTGTTCCCAGTTTTTTCCATCAAAGGCATCAATTCTAAGATTATATTGATTATAACCATCAATACAACGCACATTAATACTCCAGCAATCCGGATGTGATCTTGGTTGATAAAAAGATTTAATGCCGCACTGTTTACAAAAATAATGTTTGGCAATTTTCTTATTGAATTGATATAGACATAATTGATTCCAATCAGAATTAAGTTGAAACTGGTCTTTTGGTATAATTAAATGTATAAATCCTGTTTTCTCACACATACTACAATTACAAGCTGTTATGGTATTTGACTCAATGGCTTTTAACAACTGGAATTTAAATCGAATGTCTTGGCAATGGCAGCCACCTTGGTATTCATATGTGCTCATGGTTTAAATGATACGGGTTTTGATGAAATGTTCAATCATATATTATCAATTCTCATCAATATATGCGATAATTCCGCGGCTTAAAATATCATACCTAAATCCCGATATAGAAGCGCGAATTAGAATGCAATTAATTGGTGCGTATAGCAAATTTAAAAATGACGTTGTCAGTTAGGCTGAATTTTTCATAAATACAAATGATTTCTATTGTTGTGTGAAATAATCAGCCAAACTGGTGATAAGGCATATTTTAGATTTGATAGGCGTACTAATGGGTTGTGCTATAAAAGTGTTATCTCTATCGGGATTTAGGTCGAAAATGAACACACAATAAATTTGGAGAATAAATATGAGTTTTTTAATATCTGATGCAGTCGCACAATCAGCAGGAGCCGCACCAGCAGGTGGAGGATTTGCCTCTTTAATTCCTTTAATATTAATCTTTGTTGTTATGTATTTCTTATTGATTAGACCACAACAAAAAAAAATGAAAATGCACCAAGCAATGGTTGCAGCTTTAGGTAAAGGGGATGAAGTCACAACTAATGGTGGTATTCTTGGGAAAATTATTTCTTTAGATGATTCATTTGTAAGTGTTGAAATTGCACAAAATGTCACTATAAAGATACAACGCGGTGCGATAGCTGCAGTTTTACCCAAAGGAACTATTAAAGCCATTAAATAGAATTCATTGTGGTATAGCTATGTCATGCCATTTTATATTAATTAAGTAGGATCGATCATGAATCATTATCCAGTATGGAAAAATTTGCTAATTATATTTGTATTAGCATTAGGTATATTTTATGCTTTGCCCAATATTTACGGCAGAAGTGAGGTTGTACAAACCAGTGCAATAAAAGATCAAGCGGTTGATGAATCGCTGATTAACAGGATTTCTTCAAGCCTATCAGCTGGTGGTGTTTCTAATTTTGAATCTATTATAGAGAATGAAACTGTTATTACTAAGTTTAATAACATAGAAGATCAATTTAAAGGTAAAGAGATCCTAGATAAATTATCAGGTTATAAATCAGCTTTAAATTTAAGGCCGGACGTACCAGAGTGGTTAACTAATGCTGGTGGCAGCGCCATGAATTTAGGTCTTGATTTAAAAGGTGGAGTTTACTTCTTAATGGAAGTGGATATGAAAGAGGCATTGGCGAATAAATTCAATCAATTACGTGGATATGCCATTCAAATTTTATCTAAAGAGAAAATTTCTAAAAAAAGTCTAAAATGGGTGGATGAAAAACTAGTCATTCAATTTAAATCTGAAGAGTTAGCAAGCAAAGCCTTTGACAAATTACGTAAGCAAATAAATGAGGTTAATTTTAAGCAAAGACAAATTGATGGGGTTGAATCTATTGTAGGTACTATTCGTGATAAAGCTATTTCAGACATAAAAGATAAAGCTTTAGAAAAAAATATTTCAACCATTAGAAGTAGAGTCAATGAATTTGGTGTTGCCGAGCCTATAGTACAAAGACAAGGATCTGAAAGAATCATCGTACAGTTACCTGGTGTTCAGGATTCCTCTGAAATTAAAGAAACTTTAGGTTCTGTGGCAACTCTAGAGTACCGAGCGGTGGATATGAATAAAAATCATAATGCTTATCAAGTGGCACAATCGGGTAAGTCAGCCCCTTTAGGTTATAAACTATACTTTGATCAAGACGAACAGCCTGTTTTATTAAGTAAAAGAATAATTGTGTCTGGTGATCAACTCATAGATGCCACTGCTGGATCAGATCAACAAACTGGTAGACCAATGGTTTCAGTCAAGTTAAATAATATTGGTGCAAAGAGAATGTTGGATTTTACCCGTAACAATGTGGGTAATAATATGGCTGTTGTATACAAAGATAGAGAATTTGTCAGTAAAGACCCAGTTACCGATAAAAAAATATATAAACCCAGAGAAACGGTGATTAGTAATGCGACTATTCAAGGAGTGTTTAGTAATCAGTTTCAAACAACAGGTTTAGACAGTCCTAAATTTGCCACTAAATTAGCCCTTCAATTGCGTTCAGGCTCCTTAGCAGCGCCGATTGAAATAGTGCATGAAAAAACCATTGGGCCATCATTAGGTAAAGATAATATTGATCGCGGTTTTCAATCAGTGCTCATTGGCTTTGTTTTGGTGCTGATTTTTATGTTAATTTATTACCGACTTTTTGGGGTGGTAGCCAATATCGCATTATTGTGTAACGTGGTACTAATGGTTGCCATGCTGTCCATGTTAGGTGCAACACTAACCTTGCCTGGTATTGCTGGTATCGTATTAACAGTGGGTATGGCAGTTGATGCGAATGTGTTGATATTTGAGCGGATTAAAGAAGAATTAGCCATGGGCAATACAGCACAAAGTAGTATAAAAGCAGGTTATGACAAAGCCTTATCAACCATTGCTGATGCAAATATCACAACTTTTATTGCAGCCATTGTTCTGTTTGCTTTTGGTACTGGACCTATTAAAGGATTCGCCGTTACATTAAGTATCGGGATTGTCACTTCAATGTTTACTGCTATCATTTTGTCACGTGCAATTGTGAATCTTGTATACGGTAATAAAACTAAATTAAAATCAATTTCTATTTAAGGAGAATAACATGAATTTATTAGGAAAAATAAAATTTGACTTCATGGGTAAGCAAAAAATTGCCATGATTTTCTCTTTAATATTAATCACTATCTCTATAGGATCAATAGTCACTAGAGGGCTGAACTTTGGTTTAGATTTTACTGGTGGAACTGCTGTTGTAGTAAATTTTGAAAAGGACATTGAATTAGATGTCATACGTGATTCTTTAAAAAGTAATAATTTTATTGATGCTTCTGTACAAAATTTTGGTTCATCGAAAACGGTTCAAATTAAGTTTCAGTCACAAAGTGATTCAGAATCTACACAGTTAAGAGATCAGCTAAGTGAGATTGTCATGCCATTAGATCCAGCAGCTAATGTTGATAAAGGAGACTATATTGGTTCGCAAGTGGGTGATGAGCTTATTGAGCAAGGTTCTTTGGCAATTTTGTATGCCATAATTGGAATACTTCTTTATGTTACCATCAGATTTGAATGGCGCTTTTCGGTTGGATCAGTTGTTGCATTGGTGCATGATGTTGTTATTACAGTGGGTGTTTTTTCTGTGATCCAAATGGAGTTTGATTTAACCATTTTGGCTGCATTATTGGCAGTGATTGGTTATTCTCTTAATGACACCATTGTGGTATTTGATCGGGTCAGGGAAAATTTTAAAGCATTAAGAAAAAAATCACCAGCTGAAGTCTTCAACATATCTATTGCTCAAACTATTTCCAGAACAGTGATCACTTCATTAACGACTCTTTTAGTTTTATTAGCCTTATTTTTTATAGGTGGTGCGATGATACATGGATTTGCTTTTGCTTTGATAGTCGGAGTTTTAATTGGTACTTATTCATCTATTTTTGTGGCCAGTACTGCCACTTTAAATTTGGGGATATCTAGAGATGATTTGATGCCTGTTGAAAAAGAAGGCGTTAACTTAGATCATATTCCTTAGTTTTAATTAATTTGTCATGACAATTTGGCATGAAATAATAAACAAACTAGAACAAGGAAGTTCACTTTACCTCTTAACTGTTGTTGAATCCAAAGGCAGTGCTCCTGGTAGGCGGGGTTTTAAAATGATTGTTTCTAATACGGGTTATCTGTATGGATCAATTGGTGGAGGAATCATGGAATTTAACATGGTTGAAAAAGCCAAAGAATTGTTAAAAGAAAACATCATTCAACAACATGTCGTATCACAAGTGCACCGGGGTCAGTCTGATTCAGAAAATGAAAATAATTCAGGTATGATTTGTTCAGGTTCACAAAAAATTTCATTCAATTATCTCTCAAGAAATGATTTGAAGTTAATAAAAACCTGTGTTCAAAAAACCGTTATGATTGAACTTAACGAAAAAGGAATTCAATCGAAAGATTTGCCTTGTGAAGAATTATTTTCAATGAAAAATACTGATAAGTGGCAGTATACTGAAATAATTGATAATAAACCAGTCAATAAAGTGCATATATTTGGAGCTGGGCATGTCAGTGTACCTGTATCTGAATTACTATCAAAGATTGGTTTTGAAGTTAATGTGTATGACAATCGCGAAGATTTAAACACCTTCTTAGAAAACAATGATGTTTGCCATAAAGAAATCATAAACTATGAAAATCTTATGGAGTCAGTTTCAATTAATGAAAACGATTATGTTCTATTAATGACTCATAAATTTACCGAAGATAAATTATTATTGTCTCAGTTGCTAAATTTTGATTTGGTTTATTTAGGTGTGCTGGGTAGCAAAAATAAAATAAATATCATGTTTGGTCAATTACTTAAAGAAGGAATTAAGCGTGAGCATTTACAAAAAATAAAAGCCCCAATAGGTATATCAATTAATAGTCAAACGACAGAAGAAATAGCTGTAAGTATTGTGGCTGAAATGATTAAAATCAAAAATAACTAATTGTGCGATAATCTTTTAGGATACCCTTATTGTTAGAGAGTATCCTTATTAGATTAAATGATATTAAAGCTCGGGGCAATTTGCAATGATTTCTGTGTAAACTTTTTTGTCTAACTCTTCTAAATACTGTCTAGACTCAGCATCATGACAATCAAATTCGGTTAACACTGTTACGTATAGGTTTTGTGCGTTCTTGTATTGTCCAACTCTTCTAAATGAATTAGCAGCACCTTTCATCTCGCTCATTTCAAATTTTCTTTCTTGTGTCAGTTCGCTATTGGTAATAACAATTTTTTCTTGCATGGCATACCATGTCCCAAAGCCAATAACACCAATTGCGATTACGGCAGATAAAACTGCAATTAATAATTTTTGAGATTTTGATGGGCCATCAGATATGGGCATAAAGCCTTGAGTGGCAGAAGAATGAGTATTATCAAGTCTTTGAATCCATTTGTCTAATATACTTGTTAATTGATCAGCTGATTGATATCTATCATCAGGAGATTTTGCTAATAATTTGTCGAGTATGGGTTGTAAGGCTGATTTTTCATCGGGTAAGTTGGGTGGAGGTTCATGCACATGTGCATAACTCACTGCAAAAGTATCATCGCCTTCAAAAAGTTTTCTGCCCATTAACATTTCGTACATGACAACACCTAAGGCATAAAGATCTGATCTTTCATCAATTTCTTTGCCTAATGCCCGTTCAGGACTCATATAATGAGGAGTTCCAACAACCGCCCCTATACGAGTAAACTCACTAATTTTACCTTCTGCTTTGGCTATACCAAAATCTAGCAAGACAGATTGTCCTTCTTCATTAAACATGATGTTTTCAGGTTTAATGTCCCTGTGTAAAGTTTTTCGTTTATGAGAATGGGCCAATGCACTGCTCATTTCCCTCATAATTTTTAATACTTCCTTGTCCTCTAAAGTATTGTCAGTCAATTTTTGTTTTAAATCGCCACCAGGTAGTATTTCCATGGCAAGATAATAATGTTTGTCAACAACACCACAAGCAAATACAGTCACTATATTTGGATGGTTAAATTGGGCAACAGTATCACCCTCTTGTTTGAGGTCTTCAAGAATTTTTGGGTCATTACTGCTTGGAGAAACAATTTTTATAGCAACCCGACGTTTCGGTTCTAATTGTTCAGCAAGAAAGACTTTAGCCATGCCTCCTTCGCCAATTTGTTTGATTAATTGAAAATTTGGTATATTAAGTTCGACTTCAGACACTATTTAACTCTTATTTATTTAAATTCTATTCTAACCCGAAAATTTGAGAAATAAATGAAATTAGTTAACTTAAATTAATTTTATTTAAAAATATTGTCATTCATAATTATTAATTAACGGAAACAACAAGAACGCGTGCTAGAATAACTTTATATAAAAAAACCTGATAAACCTAATATATGTTCAATTATTTTGATAATCATAAAGAATCCATGAGGAAAGTTGATACGGCATGGCTAAGAATGGAGTCACCATCTAACTTAATGATGATTACAGGTTTGATGTTTCTTGATGAATTACCCTGTTATAATAATTTTTTACTGATGCTTGAGAAAAATTTTTTGAGTTATCGTCGGTTTAAGCAGAAAGCAGTGATTTCTACAGCAGGTACCTATTGGCAAGATGATGAATTTTTTGATATCAAAGGTCATGTAAGAAGAGTGGCTTTACCTGGTAATGCAGATTATGATGAATTACAAGATTTCGTTAGTGATTTGGCTTCAACTGCATTGGATAAATCTAAGCCACTGTGGCAATTTCATATCGTAGAAAACTATGATAAAGGACCTGTTTTGGTCTCTAGAATTCATCACTGTTATGCTGATGGAATTGCTTTAATTCAAGTCTTATTGTCTATGACAAGTGCAGATAGAGAAAAGAGCTTAAATTTAAGTCCTGAAAGCCATGATAAAGAATACCACAGAAAGCTTGGTGTTTTAAAATCTGTGATAAATCCAGCTAAGAAACAATTTAATCACTCTATAAAAATTGCCAATCAAATCAAAAGTTTAGGTATGGAAGCTGTTGCAAATCCTAAATTAATTGAAAAAGGTGTTTCAGAAATTGTCGATATTGCTGGAGAATTATTTAATGCTTTAACTTTACCAGATGATCCGAGTACTATTTTTAAATCAAAATTAAGCGTTAGAAAAAATGCAGCTTGGGCAAAATCTATTGAATTAGGAAAGGTTAAGGCTATTGCCTATGCGACAGGTACAACGGTTAATGATGTATTGATATCAAATTTAGCAGGTGCTTTAAGAGAGTACATGTTAAAAGTTGGTGAAGACCCTGATGATATTATTATCAATGCCACAGTTCCAGTAAATTTACGTCCATTAGAACACGCAAAAGATCTTGGTAATCATTTTGGTTTGGTTTTTTTAAAATTACCTATATTTGAAAGTAATCCATTAAAAAGATTAAGGTATGTTCATGAGGAAATGAATGAACTTAAAAAATCTAAACAAGCGATTGTATCTTTTGGACTATTAAGTGCAATAGGAATGGCTCCTGCAGCTGTACAAACCATGTTGTTAGATCAATTCTCACAAAAAGCGACAACTGTCCTTACTAATGTTCCAGGTCCACAAGTACCACTTTATGTCTCAGGATCAAAAGTTGAAAAAATCATGTTTTGGGTGCCTCAAAACGGCTCAATTGGTATGGGAATTAGTATATTATCTTATAATGGAAAAGTTGAATTTGGTTTGATTGTTGATAAAAATTTAGTTTCAGATCCTCAAAATGTCATAAAAGAATTCCCATCGCAATTTGAAAATTTATTAGATTGTTTGATGATGCATCCTTGGGATGGACACATACATTCTGAGATTTTGGATTAAAAATATATTTATTAGCTGGTATTACTGGAAATGCTTTTAAATAAAATCTCCCCAAAGACTATGGATGGCGGCTAAAATTGCTGGTGCCATGGTTTCTGTTCTTAAAATTCTTTGGCCAAACTGAATGCCCGTTAAACCGGTTGATTTTAATAAGGATAAATCGTTCTGTGACCAACCACCTTCTGGACCAATAACTACCTCAAATTGTTGCCAATTGTTTTGCGCAATATTTTGAATACTCATACTTTCTTCTGGTTCTAATAATATGCCTTGGTGTTTTGATAGACTATATTGATTGATTGATATTGGTGAGTGAATAACAGGGATGTCGGCCCTAAAACTTTGTTCACATGCGCTTACAGCAATTTGTTGCCAATGCTTTAATTTTTTTTCTAGTCTATTGCCAGTTAATTTAACTTCACAATATTCACTCGTTATGGGTATGATATTAGATATACCAAGTTCTGTGGCTTTTTGAACAGTATAATCCATCCGTTCACCTTTACTTAATCCTTGAATCAAAGTAATGGATAATTTTGAAGGCTGAATAGATTGAATGGATTCAAGTAAATGAATGACAACTGTTTTTTTGTTAATTTCAGAAATTTCTGCTAAAAACTCTTTCTGTAAGTGATTGAATATTAATAATTTTCTTTTCGTTTTAAGTCTTAAAACATTACGAAGATAGTGCGCCCTGTCATTTTCTATGACAACGATTTCGCCAAGTTTGGCATTAAAAGGATAATAAATTCTATGTAATCTCATGGCCTATATTATAATCTGAATAATCAATTAAAGAGAACACATTTGAAAATCCGCTTATTATTCGTGTTATTTATCATTCTAATTATGATTTCTTGCGCGCCAACTAACTATGTCTATACAAAAAAAGTTAATTCAGCTAGTCATGAAATCAAGCATGTTTTAATTATGGTTGAATATTTAGATGCAAAGGATGATACTCAAGGTTTTTGGAATTTTGATGAAATTAGTAATTTAACCAATCAAGATTTCTTATATGAAATGGCCAGTCAGATGTTAATGAGTAAAGGTTACGATATATCTGATAAAAGTTTAAAAACCAGTGGCTTGATCATTGCAAGAGATTTTTATATGGATCATTATGTAGAAAAGCAATTACAAGAAGATGTCATATCCCCACCTTATATAATACGTAGTGTAAATCTTGATGATGAGGTTATACAAGGATTAGAAATATTATTAGCTGAATTAAATCGTCCAATGAGTAAAGTAATGTCTGATTATCGTGGATTTGTAAAAAATAATTACCGAGAACAGACTGCAAATATTGATTTGCCCAATGAGTCAGCTATCTTAATTATACAAAGTTACAAACCAAGGGTTTCAATGCTTAAAAATTTAAATCTTGGATATTCCGTTTCATCAGCATATTCTGATGGACAGATTGCCTTAGGAATGAGAAAACAGAATTATACCAGTCATGCCTATATGATACATAATGGGACAGGTGATTTGCTATGGTCTAATAAAACAAGATTGATTACTGAGTCAAATCAAGAGAAATTCTTTAGAGAGCTACCATTGAAATAATTACATTTTGCGAATACTATCGGTTATAATTTATTTTTTTGAAGTTAATTAACAATGAAATCAAACAAAATACAAGGCTTTACCTTAATCGAAATACTCATTGTGGTAGTCATTTTAAGTATTCTTGCCATTACAGTGGTTCCACAGTTTCTTGATCAACCTGCAAAAGCTCGAGTGGCAAGAGCACAATCTGATATTTCTAATTTGAAGAAAGCATTAAGCCTCTATAAGTTAGATAATTTTAGTTATCCTTCGACTTCACAAGGCCTGCAGGCACTGACAAGTAAGCCCAGTGGTCAACCACAGGCAAAAAACTGGAAGCCAGGTGGCTATATTGAAACTATGATTAAAGATCCATGGGGGAATGATTATCAGTATTTAAACCCAGGCAATCATGGAACCATTGATATATACTCATTTGGCATGGATGGTCAGCCTGGTGGAGAAGGGGATGATCAAGATATAGGTAACTGGCAAAATTAAATAAATGAAGTCTCATCAAACAGGCTTTACATTAATAGAGATAATTATTGTCGTGGTAATTATCTCTATATTAGCAGTATTTGGAGTACAAATGATTAGCTCCGGATCCGTAGAACGTAATCTTCAACAACATGGCAGAATACTACAATCCTCCATACAGTATTCTTGCGATCAAGCCACATTACAAAATATTCCTTATGGTGTGAAGTTTTTTCAATCAGGCTATGCTTTTAGCCAGTTTATCAATCAACAATGGATAGATTTGATAGCTCAAGAAACACTCATTTCCAGGGAATTAACTGATGGCAGTCAATTAACTCTAGAGATAGAAGGTAAAGTAGTGGTTTTACAAGATGACGTGGGTGAGGTGCCTCATATTATCTGTGATAACAATGGTCAAATTACATCTTTTGTCTTACTTTTTTCTGACGCAACTGAAACACATCACTATCAACTTAAGACAATAAATTTTTGGCAATTAGAAGGTCAATGGCTCGATGATGAAAAAATCAACTAGTCATGGTTTTACTTTGCTTGAGGTTATTGTTAGTCTGGTCATTCTAACTATTGCACTCACTGCAATAATTTCTGTAGGCTCAAACCGAGCTGAAACTTTAATAGAATTAAGAGAGCGCAATAGGGCTTTGATTGTTGCTAATAATGTATTATCACAATATACAAGTCAGAGCGAAGCCGTTTTAGTTGGTATTATTGACGGCAAACAAGAAAATGGAAACAATCAATGGTATTGGCAATTATCAGTGAGCGCAACTAATAATGAGCATATTTATAGATTAGATGTAAAGGTTAGTTTGGATGATAGTTTTGATTATTCCTCAGCACAACTTGTGGGTTTTAAATGGTATTGATTAGGAAGTCACAAATAGGTATGACATTACTAGAGGTGCTGGTTGCTATGACTTTAATGGTTATTATTTCTGCTATTGCCTATGGTGGTTTAAATGGATTGATAGATGCTAAAATTCAAACAGATAATGTGGCAATAGATATACGCCAAGAGTTGTTGACATCTCAACAACTAAATAAAGATTTTCAAGCTATGATTAAACGCAAAACTAAAAACAGTCAAGGTACAGATAAACCATCAATTATCGGACAATTTAGTTTAATTGAATTTACCAGAAATGGTCATAATAATCCTTTAAAACAACATTATTCCGATTTACAACGTGTTCGATGGTTTATAAAAGACAATCAATTAATAAGAGGATCATTAAATTTGATTGATGAAGGTGGTATTTCAGATTGGCAATTCAGATCTTATTTAGATGATATTGATGAGCTGAACTTTATTTATTTAAATCAAGCGGGTATTGAATCAAGAAGATGGCCCATTGAAAATAGTAATATTGCATTAAAGAGCATTCAAATTACATTGCAATTGAATAAGGGAGCTACTTTAAAATACGTTATGAGACCGTTATTATGATGTGTATGCTATGAAATCTATAAATAAACAAAAAGGGGTGGCTCTATTTGTGACTTTATTAGTCGTAACCATAGCGACATTATTAGCCACAGAAATTTGGTTTAGAAACACACTAGATATTTCTAGACAGTCTAACAATAGAGCTTCCTATCAAGCCACTTACTATGCTAGTGGTATGGTTTTGTGGGCTAATGATGTTTTAAGGCAAGACTATGAAGAAAATCCTGGTTTTGATAGCCGTTCGGACCCATGGAATCAAACCATTGCAGGTATAGAATTAGAAGATGCTATTTTATCAGGTAAATTAATAGATTTAGACAGCAAATTCAACCTTAATAATCTGGTTATTAAAGGGGTTCCTCACCCGCAAAGCTTGGCATATTTTCAAAGAGTATTATCCAATTTGGAATTAGATGTTGGAATTGCTGATAAAATTATAGATTGGTTGGATCCTGACCAGGTGCCTAGAACCGCAGGGGCTGAAGATCCTATTTATTTATCTAAAAGACCAGCTTACCGGACAGCAGGGCAGCCTTTTGTTCACATCAGTGAATTAAAATTAGTGGATGGCATTACAGAATCAATTTACCAAAGGCTCAGAAACTTTGTGACAGTTTTACCAGTCAACTATCCTGATAATCGAGATCGAGATAAGCCAACTAAATTCAATGTGAATACTGCATCTGCTGTTTTGTTAAGATCATTGGGGTCAACAATTTCAACTAATGATGCATTAACATTATATAATAGAGGCAATGCATCGCATCAAAATGTGAATGATTTCTTACTAGAACCTGCTATCTCTTTTTATAATTTAAATGGAGATGAATTAATTAAGTTAATTGCCACAAAAAGCCAGTGGTTTAATGCCAGTATCACCATAAAAATGGAACAAACAGTCTTTCAAAAATATGCATTATTGTATAGGAATTCAAATATTACAGTTGTTAAGCAATGGTCTGATACACCTTTTTAATCTAATCAGTGTTGATATGAAAATTTAATTTTATAAATTAAAATTCAAACCTAGCACCAATATTAAGTGTGTTTTTATCAAATCCCTCCCAACCAATAGCTTTTGAATATTGGATGAATGCTTGTTTTCCATTGGAGGCCACAAATGATAAACCTATGTCTAGCAAACTATAGTCACCATCATTAAAACTAGTCGAGGATTCAAAACACTCACCCGAAGGCATGCCTGTAACTCGCATTAATACCACATCATCTCCATTTTGATTCTCATGTACGAATTGATACCCCATAGAAGGAATTAAAACGCCATTAGATAAACTAATCGCTTTATTGGCTTGAAAACCTGCTGTGAATCGTGTTGTTTCAAAATTTTGTTCGCTGTATTCGATATTAAATGCATCTGCTCCAGTTTCGACAAAAGCATCAATGTTTGATTTATAGTATTCAGCACTAACCGATGGGGTGAATTGCCACCCATTTTTATTAAATTGATAACCACTGGTAATTATAAATGATTTTTGCGATCCATCAGTTTCTCCTATAGCAGTTTTATTTGTTTGATTATTTTGCAAGGTAAAATCTACTGATCTTTGTTGATTAAAGTCGGGATTTCCGAAACTTGCTCTTGCGTCAATATAAAAATTATCGGTGACATTAAACGAACCGTACGCAGAAAACGTTAGGGCTTTTGATTCTAGTATAGCACCTGTATTGACTTCTGAATCAAAGTCAGAATAACCTAAGGCAACACCAATCACTGTTTTGTTATTAAGTCTATAATCAAAACCTGCAGTGATACCTTGAGTATCAAAATCAAAACCTTCATCTCTTGCGTCGCCATATTCATAATCACCAGATGAAATTTGACCAGTAATAAAGAATCCCCAAGGCGAAAACAATTGATCAATGTTATCTTTGCTATCTGGATCATTTTGTTCAGATAAATAACTAAGCATTTCAAGTGGTATATTCTTGCCATTAGCAGAAAAACTTAACCCTGCTATGCTGTTTGTAACTCCTGCTCTAACTTGTGACATTCTCGATGCAATATTAGATTGTTGTGTCGCTACTATATCTGTTGATGTTCTTGATTGTTGAACTACTTCTCTTGGTCTTAACCTTCTCAACACACGTTTGACAACATCTCCATCACCCTGTAATGCTGCAAAATATAATCGGTCACAATTTCCCCCTAGTCCTGTAAAAAAAAATTCTTCAGTACCACAATAAGCTGCTAAAACCCTAACTGATTGATTCAATCTTGGTCCAGCAGAACCTAGAGCACTGATCAGAGCTTGTGCATACTGTTCATTGGTGGGAACAGGGGGATCCTCTTGTGCTTGGATTGTATTAAGGGATAATAGAAGTGTGACTAGAAGGATTAATTTAAATTTCATAACTCGGTCCAAATTATATGATCAGTTGCTAAATTATATACTATTTTTGATTCAAAAGAACTTTGAAATTTAAAATATGATTGTTTTCTCAATAGCATAATAATCTTAATTGTAATTATTAAATGATGGGTTGGCTTAAAAATCAGTGATTAAGACCGCTAGTTGAGCAAAAATACATAGTAGTAAAAAGTTAAACAATTATTAAGAATATGCGCACTAATAGCTGGGATAATGCTCTTGCTTTTGAATGTCAACCAAGAATAAATTAATGCGGCAATAAATATGGAAGCATTTTCAATAAAGGTTTGCCATGCAAAAGTCAATAGGGTACTTAATAATGAAGGCGCCTCAACAAATGACACATGAAGTGCTGAAAATAGTGCAGATAATAACAGAGCTGTCCAAAATTGACTTAAGTACTGATTAATAGTTTGTTGAAATATTCCCCTAAATAACATTTCTTCAACAATAGGCGCAAAAAAGACAGTGCTCAATAATGTAGCGGTTAAATTTTTTTGACTTTTATACCATTCTAAAGCTTGAGTTTGAACATCAATGTTTAATATTTTAAGCTGAAATAAATAATCAAAAATCCAAATACACACTGCACATAAGAAAGCTATTAATATAAATTTGCCTTTTGTTCTGTGAAAACCAATGGCTTTATGTATGGAAATTAAGTCATTTGTAAAATAAACTCTAGAAGTGACAAAGTACAATACGATCACAATCATAATCAGTAAGTAGAACTCTTGATTGGGCAAGGGTTCTAGAATGTGTTGACTAAATATCCACAGTAGCAATATCCCTAAAGCAAAGATTAATGCTATGATTATTGGAAGATGAATAAGTTTAAACTTTGTCATATTGATACGTTTAGCTTTTTTTTGTAAAAATAATTAAATTTTATTGCGACCAATCTAAGTGTTTAGAGTCTTATAATTAACATAAACAAAAGAAAATAAATAAATTGAGCCATTTTGCCCAAAAAATTGATGATATAACATTTAAAGCCGCTTGTAAAAATAAGTCAGGGGCTCAAAAAAAAATTTATGAATTATATTCCAAGTCCGTATATAATTTAGTCTTCAGAATAACACACAATCAAGCAGATTCTTTAGACATATCACAAGATATATTTGTTAAAGTTTTTACTAATCTCTCGCAAAATAAATCTCAAGAATTGTTAGGATTTTGGATAAGAAGAATCTCAATTAATACAACACTTTCTTTTATAAAGAAGAATTCTCATTTAATTACAAACGTAGATTTTAAAGAAAAAATAATAGATACAGATTATAACGAAACAATGTCAAGTTTGGAATTTGCCTTGAGTAAGTTGTCAGCTATATCAAGAAGTGTTTTATGGTTGTATGAAGTAGAAGGATTGAGTCATCAAGAAATAGCAGAGTTTCATGGTAAAACAATAAGTTTTTCTAAGACACATTTATCAAGAGCCAAACAAAAAGCACAAGAAGTATTAACCAAAAAAGGTGGTGGTTATGAAGCAATCAAATAATAAAATGTCAGATTTAACTTTTCAATTAAATGAATTAAATCAAAAAGAAATGCCTGTTGATTTGTTTACTAAAATTCAGTCAAGAGTGCAGTCAGAACAAGCTAAACAAAAAGATGTTAAAAAACATAAGTTTATGAGTTTGGTTTCAATTGCTGCAGTATTAATTATGAGCATCAATTTTATCGCCCAGAAACAAAATATTGATCAAAAAGACATGCTCATACAAGAGTTAGTTAAACGCACTGTACAACTTGAGCAATTATTAGCCATTGAAACACCAACAATTACAACACCAGGCTCATTGATAACCGAAAGAATCGTTAACATGGAATCATGGCTGGAGAAACTTGATCGTGATATTGCTCAAGCAAAAGATAAACAAAAAGTGTCAGAACTCATGGCAGTTAAGTTAGATATATTAGGTGACTTGGTTATGTTGCAAAGAAAAATAAACCAAAAACCCAATTACCAAAAATTAAAACCATATATAATTTAAATCAAATAGGTGAACTATGAAATTAAAACAAAAAATAATAAGTGCCATGATCATTGCCAGTTTAACAACGGTGGCCTTGGCTAAAAATAAAAAAGACATTGATGTAACAATTGAATCTGATGGGACTAATATAGTAAAAATTGTAAAGCTCGATGGTAAAGTACTTGATGCAGATGAAATTGCAGAACTCGAAGCAAGTGGTGAATTACACTTATTACATGCAGATGGCAAAAGTAATGAAGGAGTTCGTCATGAAGTTAAAGTATTCCTAGACAAAAATGATAACGAGACAACCACAGAATCCATATGGGTTAATGGAAAAGAGTTAACATATAAAGAGATTGAAAAGATGAAGGATAATGGGCACTTTAAAGTCCTGCATTTGGATGATTCTCAACTTTCAGATATAAATAATAACATACAAATTATGGTTGAGGTTGATGGTGATAACACAACTAAAAAAGTAATTATGAATGGTAAAAATTTAACAGATGAAGAAATTGAAGAGTTAGAAGCCAGTGGTGAATTAAAATCTTTTGACTTGGATGTATCTAATTTAGATATATCCAATCTGGATGGTCATTCTTTCCAAAAGTTTATGGTATTAGATCCAGATGGTAAAGGTGAGAAGAATCATGAAGTAAAACTAATTAGCCGAAGTATCCATATTGATGATGATAATGCAACTTTAGGCTTTATGACAAATATCAAGAAAGATGGTTGGCATGTAGTTTCGGTTGTTGATGGAAGTGGAGCCGATGAAGCTGGTTTAAAATCTGGTGATATTATTAAGTTTATGGGTGATAAAGATTTAACCAGTTT
>Ga0316204_10006931_pt1 | contig 16996 bp, 17 predicted proteins | sample 6monrhotite_MG_2_FD_205661 | JGI IMG/M metagenome (GOLD analysis project Ga0316204, IMG submission 205661) | Microbial mat bacterial communities from mineral coupon in-situ incubated in ocean water Damariscotta River, Maine, United States -... | ecosystem: Environmental > Aquatic > Marine >... | reverse complement strand
TGCAGATTCCCCCGGTATGGCGTTCTGCCGGCGGCGATTTATATTATTTCAGCCGACATGTGAATATTAGAGCGCAGATGAAGGGGCGCCAGGATGTCATCATTGATATTAATACCGTAAATTATAAATCTCATTATAAAGCATGGATAATATCTGACAAATCCGCCATTGCCCTTTATTATAGTAACAAGGGTACGGATTATCTGCTTGAAAGTGATTTTGAGAATGCTTTTCGTTATTTGGCCAAAGCTTTGGCCCTCTCTCCCCGTGATGGGGCAATATGGTCCAATCTCGGCGTGATGTACCGGATGCAGGGGCTTTATGAATATGCTGAAAAGGCTTATTTTGTTGCTCTCAAATATGATAACGCCCAGCGGTCTGTGCTGAATAACCTCATCGTTCTCTATGACGAAATTGGCGAAACAGAGAAATCTGAATATTATCTACATCTGGTCAAAGAGCATCAGATGAGAAATCCCTATTTCAGATATTATCAGGCCATAGAAGCTTATCAGGCGGGGGATTACAGGGGGACACTCAGTCACTTGAAGGCGGCGTTAAAAAATGAGAAAAAGGAACAAAAGTTTCATTACCTGCTTGGGGAAACCTATGCCAAACTTGGTGACGATACCCGCGCGGGCCAAGCCTGGGATAAGGCCAAGGCCTTGCGCCCTTGAAGGAAAGGCTGTTTTATGTCATGATCGCCGCGCTGTATGGGGAATTTTATTAATAAAAACGGGAGAGTTCCTATGAATATGAAACGATTGCTTCTGGCGATAGTTGCCGCTTATGTGGCCATGTCTATTTTGGGTATTGCCACCGAAGTCCTGCTCGCGGATTTCACAATACAGATGAAGGCCATTAGCCGCATGGGCGCGGATCTTGAAGCACATGCGATGTGGATGTATCTTGGCTATTTCATCGTCACCATTCTCTTTTGCTACATCTATGCCCATCATCATGAGGGTAAGGGATGGCAGGAAGGGGCAAGATATGGCCTCCTGATTGGGCTTATGATGTCCGGGATCAGCATGGTGATGTATGCGACTATGCCTTTTGACGGCACAGAAGTCTTTATATCCGCCCTGGCCGGTGTGGTGATCTATACGGTTGGCGGCATCGTGACGGCACTGGTTTATAAAAACGAAAGTTCCTGATGGGTTTAAATTATGATGGGTTTGAAATTATATAACCCCTATTTCATTTCGGTTTTATAGTGGCGTTGCTGTTTCAGCTTATACCATTGATGATCGGCTTTTTTCCGGTTTTCCGGCGCATTTTCTTGCCATATCTTGCGGGTTTTACCGGAATAGAACAGATATAATTTTCCATCGACAACGGTCCAAAGTTCAGGGGTTCCCGGCTCTGTGCTGCCGTTCATCGCCATGCCCAGGGGGTCATATCCGCCGTATTGCGGCGCGTATTTCTCTGGGTTTTCGGAAAAATTCTGCCGATTTTCAAGGCTGGTGAAATGCCAGAGACCGCCGTTCCATGTGACCTGAAAGTTATACTGTCCTTTTTGTGCGGCACCAGTTTTGTGATAAGCCACGGCATCAAAACCTTCGATGGCGATGCCATCCGCGCCCGCACTGACGGGGCGGACAGGCTGGCCACTTTGGTAGGTGAAGTAAAAGGAAAATCCGCCGCCAATCAGCAGGACCAGCACAGATAACAGCATAATTATTTTGGTAAAGGCATTCATGAGCTTTCAGGTTCCTTATGGCCGCCGAAGCTTTCACCACCATTGGCAAGATAGTCTATTTCCTCGGGCGTTGATGTCCGCCCAAGGATCGAGTTACGATGCGGAAAACGGCCAAAACGACGGATGATCACCTCATGGCGGACGGCATAGTCAATCTGTGGGGCGAGTTTGGTGCGCTGCTGAAACAGGCTGACAGATAACGCCTGATTATTCAGGTCTTCGCTATGCTCAAGCGGCAGATAGAGGAAAGTCTTTCTGATGTCCGTCATTGACAGGTCATGTTGATTGGCCAGTGCCATAAAACATAACGACAGGGCCAGATCATCGGTTGCAAAGGCTTTTGCGCTGTCTCTGAACATATTGCGCGGCATCTGGTCAAACAGGATAATGGCCGCCAGTATCTGATCGCCGGTTAAGTCCAGGTCGGTGAGATTCCTGGTCTTGAAATGGTGATACGAGTGCGAAAATTGATCCCTGATCTGCTGATCGACAGGGTCGGCCTGCACAAACCAGTCTTCCGGCGTTAAATGATCAAACCAAAATCGGGTGATTTGTGCCAGTTGTATGGTTTCATCTTTTGTCAACATGGCGGATAGACTCTTAACGGGTGGGTACCGGCTCCTCGCCGCGATAATCATAAAATCCACGCCCGACCTTTTGTCCAATCCATCCGGCCTCAACATATTTTACCAGCAGTGGGCAGGGGCGATATTTGGTATCCGCCAGTCCTTCATAAAGCACTTGCATGATCGACAGGCAGGTATCCAGGCCAATAAAATCCGCCAGTTGCAACGGCCCCATGGGATGATTGGCCCCAAGCCGCATGGCTTTGTCGATGGCCTCAACCGACCCGACCCCTTCGTAGAGCGTGTAGATCGCTTCATTGATCATGGGCAACAAAAGCCGATTGACAATGAAAGCCGGGAAATCTTCTGAACTGGCCGAGGTTTTACCGATTTTTTCGATGAATTTTTCAGCAGTATGATAAGTTTCTTCGCTGGTGGCGATACCCCGGATCAGCTCAACCAGTTTCATGACCGGCACCGGATTCATGAAATGCAGGCCAATGAATTTTTCTGGCCGGTCTGTGGTGGAGGCCAGCCGGGTGATGGAAATGGATGAGGTATTGGTTGCCAGAATAGCCTCCGCCTTCAGCAACGGGCAGAGGTCTTGAAAGATGGCAATCTTGACCTGTTCATTTTCCGTTGCGGCCTCAATAACAAGATCCATTTCAGAAAAACCCTCAAGTCCGGTGGTTGTTCTGACCCGGGCAAGAGCGGCGTTTGCCTCCTCTTTGGTAAGAAAATTCTTGGCGGCTTGGCGTTGCAGGTTTATTTCCACCTTGGTCAGGGCTTTTTGCAGGGCTTCCTCATTAATATCGCTCAGGAGAACGTCAAAACCGGCAACGGCAAATACATGAGCAATACCATTGCCCATCTGTCCTGCCCCAATAATCCCTACATGCTGTACCATTATGGTTATCTTTCTTTACATCTACGCGTGGTGAGAACCGAGTTTTATCTTGGCCCGATCGCTATTTCAAGCTTTATGACAGTTCTTTTTCGAGTTCCGGCAAAGCCTGAAATAGATCGGCGACCAGACCATAATCGGCCACCTGAAATATGGGGGCTTCTTCGTCCTTGTTGATGGCCACGATGACCTTACTGTCTTTCATGCCCGCAAGATGCTGTATGGCGCCGGAAATGCCAACGGCGATATATAAGTCCGGCGCGACGATTTTTCCGGTTTGCCCGACCTGATAATCATTGGGGACAAACCCTGCGTCCACGGCAGCGCGTGAGGCACCAATGGCCGCCCCCAGCTTATCTGCGACCGCTTCGACAAGGGCGAAATTCTCGCCACTGCCCATGCCCCGGCCACCAGAAATGATGATTTTGGCACTGGTCAATTCTGGTCGTTCAGATTTGGAAAGCTCGGCACTGACAAAGCTTGAAAGGCCAGGGTTAGGCGCGTTGTCCACATTTTCGATCACGCCTGAGCCACCCTCGGTCGCGGCAGCGGGAAAGGCGGTTGTGCGCACCGTGATCAGCTTTTTTGCATCGCTGGATTGCACGGTGGCAATGGCGTTGCCGGCATAGATGGGCCGTTTGAATGTATCGGCACTCTCGACAGAAATAATATCGGAAATCTGTGCCATATCCAGCAGGGCGGCCACGCGCGGCATAAAGTTTTTACCCGTGGTTGTCGCGGCAACCAGAATGGCGTCATAATTACTGGCAAGCCGGGCCACCAGCGGCGCGATAACCTCGGCCAGGGGATGGGCATAATCGGCATGATCTGCGACGAGGACTTTCGAGACGCCCGCCACCTTGGCAGCGGCCTCGGCCGCACCGGAACAATCAGATCCCGCGATGAGAATATCCATATCGCCCAATTTTGCTGCCGCCGATACGGCGTTCAATGTGCTGTCTTTTAAGCTGCCATTATCATGGTCGGCAATGATAAGTGATGTCATGATCAGATTACTCCTGCTTCGTCGCGTAATTTGGCGACCAATTCGGTCACGCTTTCTACGATAACCCCGGCCTCCCGCTTGGACGGTTCTTCGACCTTTAATGTGGTCAGCCTCAGGGCGGTATCAACGCCATAATCCGCCGGTTCTTTTGTCTCCAGCGGTTTGCGTTTGGCCTTCATAATGTTGGGCAGGGAGGCATAACGCGGCTCATTCAGGCGCAAATCAGTGGTGACAACCGCGGGCAGGGTCAATTTGACCGTCTCAAGGCCGCCGTCAACTTCACGGGTCACATTGATTGACCCCTCACCAAAGCTCACTTCCGACGCGAAGGTGCCTTGCGGCCATTCAAGCAGGGCCGCCAGCATTTGACCGGTCTGGTTGCAGTCATCATCAATGGCCTGCTTGCCGAGCAGCACCAATTCCGGACTTTCTTCTTCGGCAATGGCTTTGAGTATTTTAGCCACCGCCAGCGGTTCGACCAGATCATCTGTTTTAACCAGAAGGGCCCGATCCGCGCCCATGGCCAATGCGGTACGCAATGTTTCCTGGGCCTGGGCCGGACCAATGGAAACCACGATCACTTCTTCAGCCTTACCGGCTTCTTTAATCCGCAAGGATTCTTCGACAGCAATTTCGTCAAAGGGATTCATGGACATCTTGACATTGGCGAGCTCCACGCCCGTTTGGTCAGCCTTCACGCGAACCTTTACGTTATAATCAATCACCCGTTTAACCGGAACCAGAATTTTCATCGGGGTCATTCTCCCATGGTTTAATTTATCGTATTTTTAATTTTTGTTGCGGCGCAATAAAATGAGAATTACCTCATGCAGCGCCAACTGTCAATTGAATCAAAGTTGCATGATACATAAGCCAGAGAAAAAATAAACGACTGTTTGGCTTTTGTGGCTAAAAAATAGGGTATTCAATAAAATTTATCGCGACTGAGGTATGATTTGGCCCTTTGAATATAAAAACATCCCACATTTCATTTTTTACCGGACAGTCTGAGGGAATCATTCACTTAATCTTTTTCTCATTATTATTTGCGGCGGTGATTTGTTAGAAAAGATCATGTCCAAAAACTGGGCAAAACCCGTCTTAATATTATGAACGCTCAGTGAAGTATTATCGACCATGAAATCGGTAGCCTTTTGCCGTGACCAGCTCTTGGCATGCATTCCCGTATCCACCACAAGCCGGCAGGCCGGCCACATTTCATAGGTCAGTCGGCCAAAATCACTATAAGGGTCTTGATAAAAACCTACCTCCATACCGAGCCGCTCTGAATATAAGGCCCAGCCTTCGACAAAGGCGGTGAAATGTGAAAAATATAGAATAACATAAAAAAACTTTACTCATGAGTAACATATAGGCATACTGCGCTGCACAAGATTATTTTATATAATGACGGGTATTTCTATGACGGATGGCAAACGTAACAGCATCACGGAATGGCAGCAACTGGTTTCCAAAGAATTGCGCGGCAAGAGCCTTGATGATCTGACCTGGCATACGCCCGAAGGCATTGATGTTAAGCCGCTCTATAGCGCAGAAGATGTGGCACAGATCCCCCATATGGATAATCTGCCGGGCTTTTTCCCCTTTACCCGCGGGGTACGCGGCAGCATGTATGCCGGGCGACCCTGGACCATCCGCCAGTATGCCGGTTTCTCCACGGCTGAGGAGTCCAATGCCTTCTATCGCCGCAATCTGGCGGCCGGGCAAAAGGGTTTAAGCGTGGCGTTCGACCTTGCGACCCACCGGGGCTATGACAGTGATCATCCGCGTGTGGTTGGCGATGTGGGCAAGGCCGGTGTTGCCATTGACAGTGTTGAGGATATGAAAATCCTGTTCGACCAGATACCTCTGGATCAGATGTCCGTTTCCATGACCATGAATGGGGCGGTGATCCCGTGCCTGGCTTTTTATATTGTGGCGGCAGAGGAACAGGGCGTGAGCCGCGCGGCCTTGAGCGGCACGATTCAGAATGATATTCTGAAGGAATTCATGGTGCGTAATACTTATATTTACCCGCCGGAGCCGAGCATGCGTATCATCGGCGACATCATCGAATATACCTCAAAGGAGATGCCAAAATTCAATAGTATTTCTATCTCTGGCTATCATATGCAGGAAGCGGGCGCGACCCAGTTACAGGAATTGGCCTTTACCTTGGCCGACGGCATGGAATATGTTCGGACGGCCTTAAACAAGGGTATGGATATTGATGTCTTCGCCCCGCGCCTGAGTTTTTTCTTTGCCACGGGCATGAATTTTTTCATGGAGGTCGCCAAATTACGCGCTGCCCGCACCATCTGGGCCCAGATAATGGAAAATTTCGGCGCGAAAGATCCTAAAAGCATGATGCTGCGCACCCACTGCCAGACGTCCGGCGTGTCACTGACGGAAAAAGACCCCTATAATAATGTGATTCGCACCACCGTTGAAGCCATGGCGTCAATGCTTGGCGGCACTCAGTCGCTTCATACCAATGCGCTCGACGAAGCCATCGCTTTGCCGACAGATTTTTCGGCGCGCATTGCCCGTAATACCCAAATTGTGCTGCAAGAAGAGACCGGCATGTGCAATGTGGTTGATCCGCTCGGCGGGTCTTACTATGTGGAACATCTGACCAATGAATTGGTGCAGGAAGCCTGGAAAATAATCACCGAAATTGAAGATATGGGCGGCATGACAAAGGCTGTTGAAAGCGGCATGCCCAAATTGAAGATTGAGGAAGCCGCCGCCAAAAAACAGGCCCGTATTGATCGCGGTGAAGAAGTGGTGGTCGGGGTTAATAAATACCGCCTTGAAAAAGAAGATGCGATTGAGATTTTGGATGTGGATAATGACGCGGTTCGAGAATCTCAAATAGCGCGCCTAAACAAAATGAAAGCGGGGCGCGATCCTGAAAAATGCGCCGCCGCCTTGAAAGCCTTGACAGAGGCCGCGCGGGGCAGTGATAATATACTGGAAAAAGCCGTGGATGCGGCGCGGGCGCGGGCGTCGCTCGGCGAAATCTCGGATGCGATGGAGATTGTTTTTAATCGCCACCGGGCCGAGGTGAAATCCATTTCCGGCGTTTATGGTTCTGCTTTTAAAGACGATGAGGGATTTGAGAAAATTCAAGAAGAAATTGAAAAATTTGCCAAAAAACAAGGCCGCCGCCCAAGGATTCTGGTGGTTAAAATGGGCCAGGACGGCCATGATCGCGGGGCCAAGGTCATTGCAACGGCCTTTGCCGATATTGGCTTTGACGTGGATGTTGGGCCTTTGTTCCAAACCCCGGCTGAAGTTGCGCAGGAAGCCATCGAAAATGATGTTCACATCATTGGAGTATCGTCCTTGGCCGCTGGTCATAAAACCTTGATACCCCAACTGATTGCGGAATTAAAACAAGAGGGCGCGGGCGATATTATGGTGGTTTGCGGCGGGGTCATTCCGGCGCAAGATTATGATTTCCTCTATGAGGCTGGCGTTGCCGCTATCTTTGGCCCCGGCACTAATATTCCCGAAGCTGCCGCAAAGGTGCTAGAGGTTTTGAGTGAATGATGGCATGGCTAGGGCTAGGGTCATGCTGTGGTTTGATCAACATGACCCCAGGTTGCTTTTATTTTTTCAATAAATCACGGATTTCTTCAAGAAGAACCTGCTCTTTTGGCGGCGCAGCGGGCGCAGCCGGTGCGGCTTCTTCTTTCTTTTTCAGGGAATTGATCCATTTAATCATCATGAATATGGCAAAGGCCAGAATAGTAAAATCAATCACTGACTGGATGAATGAGCCATAATTCATGGTGACGGCCACCGTCTCATTGCTTGCTTCCTGCAATGTTATACGAAGGTCTGCAAAATCCACACCGCCCATTAATATGCCAATAGGCGGCAAGATAATATCGTTAACCATTGAGCTGACGATCTTGCCAAAGGCACCGCCAATGATGATACCAACCGCCATATCAACCACATTGCCGCGCACGGCAAAATCACGAAATTCAGACATTAACCCCATTTTATACCCTCCATTGTTAAGATTTGTTGCGATTTGCAGGGCAGGCTTCTGCCGCTGCTCGGATTGTCCATGGTTATATTTTTATTTACCATAATTTAGGACAAAATAACTCTGCGGCAATAAACTTTAAAAATCAAGGGTTAATCTGGAGGGGGCATGATCCGATCTTGGCCTATTCGGGAAATTTAAAATCCTTGAAGGTTTCCCTTAAATCGCGTTTTTGAATTTTTCCCGTGGCAGTATGGGGCATTTGATCAATGAAGACCACATCGTCCGGGGTCCACCATTTGGCAATTTTTCCGTCCAGGTAGCTGAGGACATCTTCTTTGCTCGGACTGGTTCCGGCTTTGGGTAAAATAATCAGCAGTGGGCGTTCCTGCCATCTGGGATGGGCGATACCAATGACGGCAGCCTCTGCCACATCGGCCTGGCCGAGGGCAACATTTTCAAGATCGATGGAAGAAATCCATTCTCCGCCTGACTTGATCACATCCTTGGAGCGGTCAACGATGGTCATATAACCGTCCGGATCCAATGTGGAGACATCGCCGGTATCAAAATAGCCGTCATCATCCAGAATATTCTGGTCAGTTTTTTTGAAATAGGCCTCGGTTATCCATGGTCCACGAACCATCAGGCGGCCAAAAGCGACACCGTCCCGGGGCAAGTCATTGCCAGCATCATCGGTGATTTTCATTTCCACACCAAAGGGCGGGCGACCCTGTTTGATTTTAATGGCCATTTTTTCCGCATCGCTGAGGGCGGCATGTTTAGCCAGAGGCCGATTAACGGACCCCAACGGACTGGTTTCCGTCATGCCCCAGGCGTGGACTACAGTGCTGCCGAAGGTTTTTTCCAAATCGTCAATCAGGCTTGCTGCCGCTGCCGACCCGCCGATGATAAAATATTTGATGGGAAGCTTGGTAAAATCCTGATCCGGTAATTTATGGACATATTGTAACAGCGCCAACCATATCGTCGGCACACCCAAAGATATGGTGCAGTCCTCATCCTTAATCAGATTATAGAAATTCTCACCGGTCATGTCGGCGCCGGGCAGGACAAGTTTGCTGCCGGTCATGGCTGTAATATAAGGAATGCCCCAGGCGTTGACGTGAAACATGGGAACAATGGGCATCACTGTATCGTCATTGCATATGCCAAGGCTGTCTTTGGAACATGCGCCTAAACTATGCAGGACAGTGCTGCGATGGCTATAGAGGACGCCCTTTGGCTCCCCGGTTGTGCCGGATGTATAACATAGTCCCGCTGCGGTATTTTCATCAAGATCCGGCCAATCATATATATCCTCTTCGGGGTCAACTATTTCCTCGTAACATAAGATATTATCAAGGGATGTTGCCGGCATATGGGCACGGTCTGTCATAACAACGATATGTTTCACGCTGGCAATTTCATCCGGGAAATCTTTGGCAAGATTTTCCACAATGGGCATGAAGGTGATGTCCACAAACAATATTTTGGCTTCCGAATGATTGAGAATATAACCCAATTGTTCCGGGAACAGGCGGGGGTTGATGGTGTTTAATATCGATCCCATACAGGGAACCGCCAGATAAAGTTCAAAATGACGTACCGTATTCCATGCCAGCGTACTGATGCAATCGCCCGGCTCAATGCCAAGTCTGCTGAGTGCGTGGGCCATCTGAGCAGATCTTTTGATCACCCCACCGTAATTTGTCCTGTGGATACCCCCCTCGACAGTATTGGTGACGACCTCACGGTCAGGGTGATATAGCGCCGCATATTCCATTATCTTATTGATTACAAGCGGTTGATTCTGCATCAATCCAAGCATTTTTCTACCTCCTAGTATATTTTTTACAAGTGTGGCATATCTGAAAAAAAAAATAAACTTAAAACGGTCGTTTAAATTTATGGCGGTTAATTTATCGCGTTAAATTATACTATGGCGCGGGATCAGCATGCTTAGGAGAAATGCGGCGAGCAACATGATGCCGGAACCCAGCAAACAGGCCTGCAGGCCGCCGGATTGATAGAGTAATCCTGACAGAAGAGTACCGGTCAGACGCCCTGCCGCATTGGCGGAATAATAAAAACCGACATTTAACGCCACATGCTCATCATGGGTGAAGGCCAGAATCAAATAGGAATGAAGGGCGGAATTTATCGCAAAGACTATGCCAAATGCCGTAAGGCCTATCAGGATGCTATAGGCCGGTGAGTAGCCCAACTGCAGGGCACCTGCCATGGCAAAGGGCAGTATTGCCAGCAGGAAAATCCACAGGCGGTTTTCCATCACCTCAAGGCTCTGTCCATCAGGGGATTTTCGGATGATCATGGGGGCCATAGATTGTATCAGGCCATAGCCGATGACCCAGAGGGCCATCAGGCCGCCCACCTGGGAAAAGTTCAGGCTCATTTCCTGATAGAGAAACAGGGGCAGAGCAACCACAAACCAGATATCCCGTGCGCCAAAAAGGAAAAAGCGGGCTGAAGAGAGAAGGTTAATGGACCGGCTTTTGGAGAATATCTCGGTCAGGGTGATTTTTTGGCTCGCCCGTCCAAGGGAATGTGACAGGAATATGCCTGCCGGGACGAGGGTCAGGATCAATAGCCCGGCCATCAGCCATAAGGACAGGACAAAACCCGCCAGATTGAGCAGAAGACCGCCCATAAAAAAACCGATGCCTTTCAGGGCGTTCTTCGACCCCGTCAAAAGGGCAACCCACTTAAAGAGGACAGAATTTTGCTGTTTGGGTAGGATCAGTTTGAGCGTGCTTTTGGCACTCATTTTGGTCAGATCCTTGGCCATGCCCGAAACGCCCTGTATTGCCGCCGCAAAAGCAATGGCAAGGGAAGTGGGCCAGTCTGGGTTCAGGAACGACAGGGCCAGCAGTGCCAGAATTTGAAGCGCAAGGCCCAACATAAGGGTTTTGTTTAAACCAAACCGGCTGCCGAGCCAGCCGCCGGTAATATTGGTCATAATGCCGCATAGCTCATAGAGCAGAAACAGGGTTGCCAGCTGCAGGGGGCTATAACCCAGACTATGAAAATACAGCAGAATCAGCATTCTTAGCGCACCGTCCGTCAGGGTAAAGCCCCAATAGGCGGCGGTCACCACAATATATTGGCTGGTTTCATGACGGCGATTAGCAGGTTTTTGCAGCATAGGCTATGTCAAGTCATTCGGGATCATGAGGGCATCATATGGGCTATTTTCTGGGCTAATTCCGTCATGCGGCAGACATAGCCCCATTCGTTATCATACCAGGCAAGTATTTTTACCTGCGTTGAGTCCACGACTAATGTTGACGGCCCGTCAATGATGGCAGAGCGCGGGTCATTGGTATAATCCACAGATACCAATGGCCGGGTTTCGTAACCCAATATATCTTTCAGGTAAGTTTCTGATGCCTCGGCAAATAACCCATTAATTTCCTGGGCCGTTGTGTCTCGCGCGACCTCAAATACACAATCCGTCAGGGAGGCATTCAGCAAGGGAACCCGAATAGCCAGACCATTTAATTTCCCGGTCAATTCAGGATAGATCAAAGTGATGGCGCTGGCCGATCCGGTGCTGGTGGGGATAAGGGAACTCAGGCTTGACCTGGCCCGCCGTAAATCCTTATGGGCGGCATCGACCACGACTTGACTGTTGGTCACATTGTGGATTGTGGTGATCACCCCATGCTTAATACCAAGGTTTTCATGGATAACCTTGACCACAGGGGCAAGACAGTTCGTGGTGCAGGATGCGTTGCTGATGATGTCATCCGTTGCCGGATTATAGTGATGGTCATTGATGCCCATGACAATATTCCGTGCGCCTTGTTTTATCGGGGCGGCAACAATGACCTTGGCCGCGCCCTTGCCCAGATATTTGGTCAAAGAGTCCATCGTGCGGTAGGCACCGGTGCAGTCCAGTACCAGATCGACATCAGTTAACATAAGCTCTTCTATCGTTGCCGCGTGGGTGACCGGGATATGCATACCGTCAATCGACAGGCCACCAACGTCCGCGCTTATGGTTTTGTGCCAGCGGCCGTGAACGCTGTCGAATTCAAGAAGATGGGCGGCGCTCTCTGCGTTGCCGGCATGTTCATTGATCAGGACAAATTCAAATTCCGGGCAGTCAAAAGCGGCCCGCAAAACCAGGCGGCCCATGCGCCCGAATCCGTTGATGGCGATTTTACGTTTCATGGCCTTTGCGCTTTATCTGTTTTTTCAAGGAAGGGGAAACAGGCATCACCGCTAACATGACAGCAATCCTCAACCAGAAAAGACAGGAAACTGTCCAGCTGTTCCAGATTGGTTTTATAAATAATATGCCGTTGTTTTTTTGTAGATATGATAAGGCCCGCCCGTTCCAATTCCGTTAGATGATAGGACAGGGTGGAATTGGGTACATGGAGGGCGCGGGCAATTTCCCCCGCCTTCAAGCCGTCCGGCCCGTGACGGATCAGGAGCCGAAACAAAGCCAGTCTGGTTTCCTGCGCCAAAGCGGCCAACATGATTACGGTTGTTTTAAGGGTCGTTACTTTTTCCATATTTCTATATATCCAGAAATATGGAAATAAATCAAGTGAAGAAATTATATGACGAAAATAACCGTGCAATTTTTGCGCTGTTGCTTTTATGACCTCATTATTTGAATATATTCAGAATCGGCAGAGCTTATCTCTCTGAATTTTGGGCGAAAAGCTTGAATGAAAGGCCGCGTTGTTCAAAATTCTTAAAAGCATCATAGCTGGGCGCGGCTGGGCTGAGCAGGATAATGCCCCCTTCCGGTGTCATATCTTGTGCCCGCGTTACGGCATCTTTCAGGTCATCCGCCTTGATGGCCTGCATTGCTGCACCCGCCGCCTCTAAGTCTTTATATATTTTCGGACCGGTTTGATAGGCGGTGATTATTTTAAGATCGGGATGGTCATGGGCATATTGCGCGAAGCTACGGTAATTCTGCCCCCGGTCCTGACCACCCATCAGGAGGGTGATCGGCCGTCCTTCAAAAGATGTTAAAGCGGCAAGGGTTGCCTCGGGCGTGGTTGAAATGCTGTCATTGATATAGGTGCGGCCCCCAAGGCAACCGAGATTCTCCAGGCGATGCGGCAGCCCTGGGTAAGCTGTCGCCAGCGCGAAACATTGCCGAAGGTCAAGGCGCAAAGCCAGACATACGGTCAGGGCGGCGCAGATATTCTCGTGATTATGTCGTCCAAGCAAGGTGATATCTTGTCGTTGACCCAATATCTCTGTGCCGAACATCATATCCTGTCCCATAAGATGGAGGGCTGCCGGATCGTTAAACCATAATGTATCTTTTGGGGCTTGGGGGACTTTCTCCTGTGTTAGAGGGTCGGTGCGGTTCAGAATGACAGTATCAGCACCGGTATGGATTAAATGGCATTTATCAGTAAAATACTGGTCATGACTTTGATGCCATTGGATATGTTCCGGGAATAGATTCAGCAAGACTGCCATATGCGGCGCATGGCAGAGATCCGCCGTCTGATAGCTGCTCAATTCAACAATATAATAGTCCGCATCCCCGGCCAGTGTCAGCAAGGGCCGCCCGATGTTGCCGCCAAGCTCTGTATTATGTCCCAGTCCCTTTAATATATGATGGAGCAGGGCGCAGGTGGTGCTTTTTCCGTTGCTTCCGGTGATGGCAATGACTTTTCCCGCTCTGGCTTGCGCAAACCAGATATTGGTTGCCGAGGTTACAAGGATATTATGTTCTTTCAAATAGAGCGTGAGGGGGTGATAGAGACTGATGCCGGGGGTTTTTATGACAACATCAATCTCGCCGATATTGTCGGTCAGTTCCTCTTGACGGATAAAGCGGGCCTGATCATCCTCAGGCCAATCCTCAGGCCAATCCTCTGGTAAGTCTTCATTGATCAGGATCAGGGGCTTGCCCGGAAAATGATCCCTTAGAAAGTGATAGCTGGCCAAGCCCTCCTCACCCAAGCCCCAGATGGCGATATGTTTGCTTTCAAGATCCGATAAAGTCATCGAGCATTCTCTTATAATCATCGGGCAGATTATGACCGGCGTGTTTTGCCAATGATTGGGCGGTAAGGTCAGCTAGGCTCAAGCCCGGCACATCAATCAGCGGGCCAAATTTTTTAATCAGACTATTATCCTGCCATTCGGGCATCAGGGCGAGGCTTTTCAGCAACAGGCGGCATTCGTCAATCTCGCCGACGCATTCAAAGGGTTTATGCCCCATAAGGCCCAAAAGCTCCTGATAGCCATCCGCCTGTTTCAGGTCATTTAACATATCCGTGCCAAAAATCTGGATCATGCCCTGTTTACCGATAAAAGGCGCGAGGGCCAAATAGACAAAACGGCATTTCGGACAGTCACAGCACCAGCCGTATTTTCTATTCCCTTCTGCAATATGAAAATTCCGGTTGCAGCTTTTGAAACTCTGGAAATATTTCGGCGCACGGGCGAACAGGGCGGCAATACCTGTTTCCGATAACGGACGCAATAGTGAGAAATACGTAAAATCCCGCAATATATAATCATGAATAAAGTGGCTAAAATCCAGTTCAAATTCCAGAGACTTGCTATATTGGTGATTGATCGACAGGCCATGGCGCACCATATTACCTTCGTTGGCCGACTGTTCATTGGACATGACCACGGTATCATAACCATAAAGAATGGCGGCAAAGGCCATGATAAAAGATAGAATCCCCGTGATCGGCACATGGCCGTTATAGGCTCCCATATCATTGAGTTTAAAAAGCTCGGGATCAATTTTCCGGGTGATGAGTATGGCCTGCGCCGATTCGGCTCTAGATTTAGACTGAGATTTAGTCTGTGCGATGACCTCTAATATCGGCGGGCCAGCGTTGATGGCTATTGGCCGGAAAACTCGCCCTGGCTCTCTTTGGGTCTTTTTTAATATTTCCTGCTTTAATATTTCGAGACTGACCAGCGAATCCTTACCTCCGCCAATAGGCACGACAGCCATTTTGCATAAGGCGAGGGGGCTTGGCGCGGGGGCCTTGGCGGTGGATACCGGGAAATTGATCACGTCCCGAAGGTCAAGATCATTCGTTGCGGCAAATTCGCCCAGCCCCAAGAGGTAGAATTTATAAAAGAAATCTGCTTCCGGCTGGCTCAGCTTTTGGTTCTCTATGATAATTTCAGCCGGGCAAAAGGCTTTATAATAGCTGATTCCCGCCGCCAGATGCAGCGCGCCGGCAAGTTTGCTTAAAGCCTCTTGTTCCTCATCGGAAAATTTAGTTTTTGCACCGGGGAATGAAATGGCTTCTGTAAAGCACTGTCCCGATCCATAGGCATAGTCCAGATAAAGCGCGCGTCTTTCCGGTTCATATGAGCAGGATTTGAATATGAAGCAGGTTTCCTTTGTCATGACATTGGTTGTCTAATGTTTTTTCGGCAAAAACAAGGCCTTTGTCACTAATTTGGAAATAAACGTCAAATTTATCACGCTGGCGGAGAGATTTTCTTTTTTGTCGAAGATTGGTTTTTTTTCAGTTATAATGTGTTTTTTGGGCGTGTGGGCGCATGCCGCTCAAGTTAATCCATTAGCAGATCAACAGGAGGTTACATGTACGTCAAAAATGTTCTTCAGCGTAAAGGCCATGAAATTATTTCCGTCTCGCCTGGCGATAGTTTGTTGGATGTCGCCAAAGTCTTGCGGGAAAATAAAATTGGTGCTGTTCTGGTCTGTGAAAAGGCAGGTCGGATGTGCGGTGTTCTATCAGAACGTGACATCATCATTGCCATTGCCAAGCATGGCGGTGATATACTCGGCGGCAAAGTATCTGATTTTATGACTGAGGGAGTTTATACCTGTTCCCTTGATGATGAAATGAAAACCGTTATGGAGCAGATGACTCGCAAGCGTATCCGGCATCTCCCCGTCGTGGAAGAGGGAAATGTGGTGGGCATGATCAGCATTGGCGATGTGGTTAAGCAGCGTATGGCCGAAACCGAAGCCGAGTCAGAAGCCCTGAAAAGCTATATTACCACGGGCTGAATCCGGAAAATATTCCATAGAGTAATATGCAGCTTTCGTGAGTCGAAATCTCATTTGAATGATTTAAGGATATTGGTTTTATGGTTTTTTCTGGACAATATTAGCTAACATTTTGTTTTAATGTGCTTTTTCCATACAAATATGCGGGTTCCCCCGGCTTTGGTATGATTCCATATTATTTTATGTTATAATTTTTGTCCTTTTGCAGAAAAGAAGAGACCGATGGTGGTATTATTTTTTTTCGCAGGAAACTGGTGTTATGCCGCGTTTTTCTTCAGTTTTTTCAAGAAAAGTACGATTAAGTATTTACAAGTTGGAATGATGCTTTTATAAGGCGCTTCACCTACGCAGTTGATGGATTTGGTTTCTGCTTTCTTTATAGGGGGTAGAGGTTGAATTATTGGTTGTGTTTTTTTTGTTCTTTGACATTGTAGATTGAAAGAGAGATGTAGGCAGCGGTCTGATAATTCCTGGACTGTTGTTTACTTTTAACTGAGTTTTAAGTAATTGACAGGATCGGGATTTTTGATCGGAATTGTCATAAGTTAAAGGTCTTTGCACAACAGGTCACTGACCCGAACCTTTTGGGGTGAGGCAAGGCCGACCGGCCGCCCGAGCTTATGCGAGGGAAGCCTGAGCAGAGCGCCTGCGACTGAGGCAATTTCAACAGAGATCAACTCAACTTGAGAGTTTGATCCTGGCTCAGAACGAACGCTGGCGGCATGCCTAACACATGCAAGTCGAACGCTAAGCATCCTTCGGGATGTGGACAGTGGCGCACGGGTGAGTAACACGTGGGGACCT
>Ga0316204_10006930_pt1 | contig 16997 bp, 15 predicted proteins | sample 6monrhotite_MG_2_FD_205661 | JGI IMG/M metagenome (GOLD analysis project Ga0316204, IMG submission 205661) | Microbial mat bacterial communities from mineral coupon in-situ incubated in ocean water Damariscotta River, Maine, United States -... | ecosystem: Environmental > Aquatic > Marine >... | reverse complement strand
GTTGTTGTACCAAAAGAACCATAGCTGGCGCTCACGTAGCCTTCAGCTTCCTGCGTAGGCCTGCGCGTGTCAAATTTGATAATGCCTGCAGGTGTATTACGGCCAAAAAGAGTGCCTTGTGGGCCTCTGAGAACCTCAACGCGGTCTAAATCGAAAAGCGGGAAGCTTTTCAGCACCACATTTTCCATCACCACATCATCCATAATGATGGATACCGGCTGTGATGCAACCAAATCAAAATCTGTGTTGCCCAAGCCTCGTATATAAAAGCGTGGGGCAATACGGCCATTTGACGACTCAGCGTTCAGACCAGGAATGCGTGCAGACAGTAAGCGGATATCTTCGCCGCCAGCTGCAAAATCCTGCACATTGCGTCCACGTATTGTTGAGACTGAAATAGGGACATCCAGCAAGCTTTGCTCGCGTTTTTGTGCCGTTACAATAATTTCCTCAAGCGCAAACTCGTTATCTGCTTCTTGTGCAGTAACACCTGCTGAAATGGCGAGTATCGAGCTGCCGAGCGCAAGGCGCGCTACCTGGGCTAGCATAGATGTTTTCATGGTTAGTTCCCTCATAGATGTCATGTTTTTATCGTGTGTGAAGACATGTTTGTGTCGTGGACTGGCGAGTTGCCGGTTTCATTGATTTAAATTTAAGTTGGAAGAAACCATAAAGCTGGTCGCCGCCATATTATAAGTGCGTCCAGAATTTGAGTTTGCATAGTATCAGTAATATAGCGATCTAATTTGAACAGCATATAGTGGCTCGAAGCGTTTTTCTTTCAATATGTGGCAGAAACGCAACCTGTATAAACTTGTGGGTGTAACCATAAAAAAAGCCCGCCCCCAAAGAGGGCGAGCTTGAATTTTAAAAGGTAGGCTATTTAGAACTTGTAACGCATTCCAAACTGGACCCGGTACGCAGAAGGAATACGTGCCACATCCGGTATTGACGTTACCGACGAAGTGGGTGCGCTGTAAATATACTGCGAACCATCGCCGCTAACGGCAACATTTGCGAGTGGAACATTGGAAGGTTGGAATATAGCATCCAGGCGGCCCCAGTCACTGTCAATCAGATTGCCCAGATTTTGGATATCCAGAATAAACTCAACCTTATGACCATTCATCACTTCAACTTCCTGAAGGAAGCGCATGTTCACCCGGTTCACCCAGCCAGTGCGGCATGAGTTGCGCGGAATGATCTCGCCCCGGAAGTCGTTCAGGCAGTCATCATTTTCGATAGCAGAATCCAGGCTGTTCAGGAAGGCTGCATCACCGGTAACAAGTGGATCATTTAATCCGTCTGGTACGTAAAAGAGGTTTGGACCAGGGTTGTCGGCCGAGTTGAAATCAGCAAGGAAGTTACCACCAAAGGCGCCTGTGCCGTTGAAGACATAACTGAAGTTACGACCAGAGCGTCCGGTGTATACAAAGCTGAGCTGTGTTTTGTTTTCGCCCCATATTTCCTTTTCCCAACTGATAGTAGCTGTGACACGGTTTGGAATTTCAAACCGTGAAGTGGAAAGGTCTGGGCTGTTCAGATCAGCTTGTGGGTCAAACGCATATGTTTCGAAGCCAACAAAGCGGTTGTAGGAACGAACATCCTTAACATTTTGGCGTGTATAGCCAAAAGTTGTTGAGAAAAGACCGTAATCAGTGTCGAAGTCTTTTGCTATATCAAACGAGATAATCTCGCTGTGGCCTTCGCTGGTATTGGTAACCACATAATCAGCGAAGTTAAAGCCAAACGCACCGTCCGTATTATCATAGATTGGACGACCATCCGGTGCCGTAGCAATTTGCTGACGACGACCTTCGAAGATGTCATAGCCATTTTTCACGCTGGTGAAAATACCTTCAACAGTGATATTCCAGTCATCACCAAGGCCAATGCTGGAAAGGTCAGCTACATAATCAAAAGCAAGATTATACTTCCAGCTAGACAATAGTTCCGTATCCGGGTGGATAGCATCTACGTCGCCCACCGGGTTCACACCCAGATATTGCTGGAATTCGTTGGAAACAGCATCGCCATTTGGCAGGTTTCCTACGGCATTATTAAAGCTTGTTGCGATTGGTTCACCAAAGAACGGTGCAAAGAAGCCTGCAAAAGTACGGGTGATGCCGTTACCAGCATAGCTGTTTGACACCATGATTAACGGTGTGCCGCCTCCAAACAAGCCTGCGCCACCACGAACAGTCAGGCGATCTGTTGCAGTCCAGTTAAACCCAATGCGCGGCATGAACAGGTCTTTGCCATCCATGTTTTCTGTATTGTCATAGCCGTTACGATCAGCAAAGTTTTGATTGAATGGAATTGGATCGTTGTTGCTGATCCAATCGTAGCGTACGCCCGCTTTGATTGTTAGGTCGTCTGTTACCAGCCACTCATCCTGCAGGTAAAGAGTGTTGGTTGACTGAGTGAACTCTGCGTCCGCGTCAGCAGTTACACCTGTGTTTGAACCACCAAAAAGCAAAGCAAACGGGGTGCGGTTTTCCAAATCATCCAAGCTTGTGAAGAGCATTTGCCCGCGTGAGAAAGGCAGGAATACGTTAGCAACTGAATTGCGTTCTTGCTCAAAGCCTGCCGTGAAAGTGTGGTTGGCTGTTGCATAATCAGCTTTAAAGCGGAAAATACGCGAGGTGTTATCAAGTGTATTATTATGGCGGAAACGGTCGCCGCCCGCTGCAATTCGCCCACCTGAAGGCAGGTCAATTTGGAAATCAGGCGTTGAGCTGTCAATGCTAACCTGGCGGTTTTCAACATCTTTATAACCAAGTTTTATCTCTGTGGAGAAATTGTCTGTCCAGTCAGAGAAAAGCTGGAAGCTGTAGCTGTCGAGCCGTTCGTTAATGTTATAGCGGTTTGAATTAAGAACTGCCGTTTCCGGGAAATCATCAAAAATTACATCGCCGTCAGCGCGCTGGTACGTGGCGCTGGCACGGTGATTATCGTTGATGTTCCAATCCAGCTTCAGCAGGATTTTTTCGTCTTGGTCTGTATCGCTGGCAGCGAATGTGCCAGGATCAAAACCGTAAACGCGTTGGAAAATATCGATAGCACGATCTACATCGGCCTGATCAACACCATTGATGTTTTCAATTGTATTGGTATTTGCAGGGCGCGTTGTTTCAAACTTTTCATAGTTTGCAAAGAAGAAGAGCTTGTCTTTGATAATTGGGCCACCAAATGTGCCACCATATGTTTTTTCATCAAAGTCGCCGATTGCGAGATCTTCACCCTGGCTTGTATTACCGGTTAGGCCTTGGTCGGTGTAAAAGCCATAAGCGCTGCCATGGAATTCGTTTGTACCTGATTTGGTAACAATATTGATGTTACCGCCAAGGAAGTTGCCGTAAGTCACATCAAACGGCGCAACATTTACATTAATGGCCGCAACAGCATCAATAGATATAGGTGAGCGTTGAGTAGCAGAGGCATTGAGAGACAGGCCGAAGTTATCGTTTTGTGCAACGCCGTCTACAGTCACGCTGTTAAAGCGGAAGTTTTGGCCTGCTATTGATACAGCCGGGCCGCGCGGTACACTGTCGTCAACCAGAATTTTCGAATCTGTTTCAAGCACGGATACAAAATCGCGCGATACTGAAGGCACACCCTCGATCACTGCTTGGCCAAAGTCACGGCCAGCGCCGGTTCTAAGAGCAGCAAGAACACGCTCACTGGTAACAACAATTTCTTCAAAAACGACGTTAGAGCCGTCACCGCGATTTGCAAGCAGCACTATAGATTCAGTTTCACCTAAATCGAGGCGAACATCTTGTACATTGTTAGGTGCTTCTGCAATTACGCGATTTTGATCGCTAAGGCGTACGATATATGGCCCGCCCACAGGCAAGCCTTTGGCGGTTAATAAGCCAGCGCTGTTGGTGGTACGTTGGAACTCGCGGCCGGTTGGTACATGTGTAATGGTAACCGACACACCAGAGAGATTTTCACCTGCGGCATCCATTACACGTACCCGTAGGGCGGACGTGGTTGACTGCGCCGTAGCCGCAGTGCTGATTGCCAAAACAGTCGAAGCGACTGATGCAAGCAATGCAAAACGTCGAATAGCTTTCATTGAATTTGTCCTTGAGCTTTTTCGTTAGAGTTGGTCTTTTGTGACATTAGCGTTGTTTTTATAGTGTTTGCTCAGTAGCTGTATTCCCGCTCAGCCGTATTTGGTGCAAGTCATTACTTGGTCAAATAAGCGCAACACTTCTATTATGAGAGAAACATTAAATTAGTTGACCAGATAGTCAAGAATTGAACGAGTTGTGTATAAGCACCTGTTGTATTGAGTGTTGAGGTGCGTCTTTTATGCACTGAACCTATACAGGTTTTTGAGAGTGTATTTTCTATGGATTTTGAAGCCCCTTTGACAGTTGGCACATTGGTGAAGCGCTACAAGCGGTTTTTAGCCGATGTTGCACTGGCTGATGGTGAAATTGTTACGACACACTGTGCCAATTCAGGATCAATGAAAGGTCTTAAGGAACCAGGAGCAAAGGTATATTTGTTGCCCAACCAAAATCCTAAAGCCAAGCTTGATTGGCGCTGGGAATTGATTGATGTGGGTACGTCGCTGGTTGGTATCAATACAGCGAGACCTAACCATATTGTTGAAGAAGGCATACTGAATGGCACTATCAGTGAATTGTGCGGATATGATGCACTAAGACGAGAAGTGAAATACGGAAACAATAGCCGTATTGATATTTTGTTGGAGGGGGCTCAGCTTTGTTATGTTGAGGTAAAAAGCGTGACGCTGCGTGAAGAAGACGAAGCCAGGTTTCCTGATGCGGTGACAGTGCGTGGCACAAAACATTTGCATGAGTTGATGGACATGGTGGCGGAAGGGCACAGGGCGGTGATGGTTTATCTGGTGCAGAGGACAGATTGTACCCGGTTCGCGCTTGCTGAGGAAATTGACCCAACCTATGCAAGTACGTTAAGAGAGGCTGTAAAGGCGGGTGTGGAAACATTATGCTATCAGTGTGATGTATCGCCTGAGGGTATTTATGTTAGTGGTGCCCTACCCTTGTCAATTGAGCAGGGCATACGGTGCCCAAAGTTAAAAGGTATTAAATGACATATATCGACGGCATATCGGCACCGGCACAGCGTACAGGCGCTATTAAACTGTACGGTCCGGAGGCTTTTCCGGGGATGCGTGCAGCGGGCCGCTTGGCCGCAGAAACACTGGATCATGTAACTCCGTATGTTGCCGCAGGCATTACCACCGAGGAGCTTGATAAAATCTGTGCTGATTTTGTAGAGAAAGCAGGCGCTATTTCAGCACCGCTGAATTACCGGGGTTTCCCAAAATCAATTTGCACATCGATTAACCATGTGGTGTGTCACGGTATTCCTGGACCAAAGAAACTTAAAAATGGTGACAGCTTGAATGTTGATGTAACGGTTATCCTTGATGGCTGGTACGGTGATAGCAGCCGCATGTTTTTTATAGGTGAGCCAAAGCTTATACAGAAGCGTTTGTGCCAAGTGACATTCGAGGCTTTGTGGAAGGGCATTGAGGCCGTGAAGCCGGGGGCGCACATGGGTGATATTGGCCACGCAATTCAAACTCATGTTGAGGCGCATCGTTATTCGGTGGTGCGTGATTTTTGTGGGCACGGGATTGGCCGGGTGTTTCACGACGAGCCAAGTGTGATGCATTTTGGAACGCCAGGCACCGGACCAGAACTGCGGCAAGGTATGTTTTTTACCATTGAACCGATGGTTAATGCTGGCAAGCCGGGTTGTAAGGTATTGAAAGATGGTTGGACAGCTGTAACCAGAGACAAATCACTTTCAATGCAGTTTGAGCATACTCTAGCCGTGACTAAAGATGGTTATGAAGTGTTTACCAAATCACCAAAAGGATGGCAGTGTCCTCCTTATGAAACAGATTAATTGAGCAGGTAGGCGTTGGGGGCGTTTTGGAATTTAAAGAACCAAAATTTGATTTTGAAGCTGCGTTGCAGGCCGAAAAAAAGCCCACGGCTAAGGCTGACGAATCAAAAGAAAAAGATAGCAGACATGGCCACCGGGCTCGGTTGCGAGAGCGTTTTCTTGCTGGCGGCGGTGTTGGCATGCCGGAATATGAACTTTTGGAACTTGTTCTGATGCTGGCAATTCCAAGGCGCGATGTAAAGCCGCTTGCAAAAAGTGTAATTGCCCATTTTGGCAGCTATGCCGCTGTATTGTCTGCCGAGGTTAACGCACTGCGCGCGGTGAAGGGATTAGGCGAAACCGCAGTTGCTGCGATAAAGTCTGTTCAGGCATCGGCCCTATATTTGGCGCGTTCTGAAGCGCAAGAAAAATCCATTTTGTCCAATTGGGATGCGGTGTCCTCATATTTGCAAAGTGCGATGGCACACCTGCCGCGTGAGCAGTTCCGCCTTTTGTTCCTTGATAAGAAAAATGCGTTGATTTGTGATGAGGCGCTAAGCGATGGCACAATCGACCAAACAGCAGTGTATCCACGCGAAATTATTCGCCGGGCATTGGAAGTTGATGCCAGTGCTCTTATTCTTGTGCACAATCACCCATCGGGTGATCCAGAGCCAAGTCAAATGGATATTACCATGACCAAAGAAGTGGCCGACGCCTGCGGTAAGGTTGGTGTGCGGGTGCATGACCATATAATCATTGGCAAATTCGGCCAAACCAGCTTTAAGGCATTAGGGTTAATTTAAGTTGCCAATATTATTGGTCAACAGAGGAGCATGGCATTGCTTTGGAGACAGGTGAAATCGACTAAAAAACTACTGAAGAAACTACCCGTTTCTGCGAAGGCTGTTTTGGTGTCCAAAGATGGAAAAGTACTTGTTCTCCGAAAAAACAACGGCATTCCTGACCTTCCCGGCGGTAAGGTTGAGAAGGGTGAGGATTTGTATGAGGCCCTTGAGCGCGAACTTATTGAAGAAGTGCAGATTAAAGCTCATGAATTTAAGTTTGTTACGTCGTGGGTGAAATATCATGCGACAATGGGGGATCGTCTGGTGTTGGTTTTTGTCGCCCAACTTAAGAAAAAATCCAAAAAAATTGATGTCAAACTGTCCAAAGAACACGTTTGGGGTCAATTTTTGGATAAGGAAGGCGTTGAGGGTATTAGCGATTTGCAGCCGGGCTACGCCAATGCGCTGTTAATAAGCCTTAGCCGTTATGCCGCGAAATAAGAGTGCGCCCACTATTTGTTTTGTTTGGCAATCTCTGCGAGGCGCAGGGTAATAGCTTTTTTGCTATACCAGTGACCTGCAGCCATAACACCATTCTGTTTGAACAGGTTTAAGGCGTTGAGGCGCGGGTCGGCATCAAGCAACAGTAAGTCTGCACGCATACCTGCTGTTATCTGCCCAAACCTGTCTTTATCTGCAAAATAGTCACCAGCGTTTTTAGTGGCAATTTTAAGAATTTCATCAGCGGAAAAGCCTGCTTCCTGTAGGGTTTCCACCTCCCGTTTCAGCGAAAAACCTGGTACGCTATAGAGTTGCGGAGCATCACTACCCATTGCAATCTTTGCTCCGGCCATTGCCAGTGCGCGTAAGGCTTTTTGACGATTAAGTGGTACATGGGTGTTTTGATTGCTGTTAGATGCTTTAACTCGTCGCGCCCAGTTCCGGCGTGTTGCGGCGGACATATAGGCATTTTCAGGACGCTTTGCCAGCGCGTCTTTATCACCGCCCGCAATGAGGATTGCAAATAAGGCCTGTGTTGGCACAATCCAACTTGGCTTGCCTGAATTATACACATCTACTATGCGTTTCAGTTCGGAGGATGTGATTGGGTGGTCCACTGCATCTACCAATTCAATGAAGCCATCTAGGTGGTCGATGGATATTTGGCCTTTGGATAGTGCTAATTCGATACCAGCTTCTGCTGGTACGTGGCCTCCAAACGGCATGGCCAGAGCGTTGGCTGTATCGGCAATTGCGCTATATTCGGCACGGCTTAATCCGGGATGGATTTTTAGAAGGTCATACCCATCAGCAAAATAGCGCTTCACTTTGTTGATACCGTCCTCAACGGAGCTAACCGTGTTGCCGTTAAGACTAGGTGCTGCGAGATAGAGCATTGGACCGTCTAATGCGCCAGCTTTGATGGCTTCCCGCATTTTAAATTGTACCGGAGCACCGAGCATACCGCGTACGGTAGTAACCCCACCAGCCAGATAGAGAAACAGTGTTTGTTTTGTATCACGGCTTGTCACATCGGCTGAGGGCAGGTGACCATGCATCTCTGCTAGCCCCGGTATGAGAAACTTTCCGGTGCCATCAATTTCAAGTTCGGGAGCTTTGATGAACGTTGGAGCCTCATCGGAAGGGCCAACATATTCAATTCGGTCGGCAACTATATACACCGTTGCATTTTCAAACACCTTGGCACGGTCCATAGTGATTACCGTTGCGCCGCGTATCAATGTATCTGCAAAGGCAGAAGTACTGAACATAAAAGTGGCAATCACAACAATTAGATAATGCATGTTATATCCCCGTAAACCCTCACTTTTGATTGGATTTTAGGGTGCCAATGCATTCATTTGAAAGCAACGTACATGCGACGAACCGAGCCAATTAGGCGGCGGTTTTTGCTTTTTTTAGATAATGTCGGAAAAGCTGGTAAAAGCGTGAAATATGCTGGGGCTTCTTACCCTGGTAGGGATGAACAAAGTGCAATGGCCAAACCGGCTTGACGCAATGCTCCATGACAGGTGTAAGTACGCCTTTTTGTACGAGTTTCGAGGCGGTGATGTCAGGCAATAACACAACGCCCATATGGTTTAATGCCATTTCAACTGCGCCAGAAAGTGTATTGCTCTGCGCATAGGGCGTAATGTTGGTGGTTTTTGGTTCACCGCCTCTATCCATTGATGTGATTGTGTGGCTTTGCCATGGTATGCTGATCCACCGGTGTTGAGAGAAGTCTTCCGCTTTACTGGGCTTGCCATGCCTTTGTAAATAGGTTGGAGAAACGCAATAAACTTCATCCAATGTTCCAAGGGGCAAAGACCGGTAGGCGGTCTCTTTTTGTTTCCCCGCGAAAATAGAAACGTCGAGATCTTCGTAAACCAGATCGAGCGCTGAATCGCTAACGATAATGCGGGGTTCCAGCATTGGGAATTCAACTGTTAACTGGGCAAGGGCGGGCACCAGTACGTCTTGTTCCATTGAATGCGGGCAAGTAACAGAAAACACTCCTGATGGAGCTTGTTCTGCGCTGGCAATATCCATAAGCGCAGCATCTACCTGTCCGGCCAAAAGCTCACTGCTTCCTAGTAATTTTGCACCGACTGCGGTGAGAGACATACCGCGGGTGTGGCGGTTTAACAGAGCAGTTCCAATCTGTTCTTCCAGGCGCTGAACATGTTGGCTTACGGCAGATTTGCTCATTTTAAGATGCGCTGCCGCTGCAGTGAAGGATTGCCGCTGTGCAACTTCTGCAAATACTAACAAGCTGGGAAGTATCTTTATATTGTTCATAATTACGGACAGTTTGTGTATTAATTGGTTATTGTTTACATTTGACTGTACCCAATATGTTTGGTGTTAGCAATTCAAACCAACATATTAAGGAAAACCCATGTCCGCTTTTATCATCGTAGATATGACACCTACCAATCAAGACAAATTAAAAGAATATGCCGCTCTGGCAGGCACTACATTTGCTGCATTCGGAGGCAAGATTGTTGCTAAAGGCCCGGTCGAAGTGCTGCACGGCGATGCACCGTTTAAAGCCAAGGCTGTGATCGAATTCCCCGATAGTGAAAATGCGATTTCCTGGTATAACTCTCCAGAATACCAAGCGTTGATCGAAACCCGTAATATGGCCATGGACAGCCAGTTTCATGTAGTGGGTTAAGGTAACGATATGTCTGAAAATATGTGTAGATCCGTGATGTTTAGCCGCATTGGCGACGCATCAGTTCTTGAGCTCATCACTGAACCTGAACGAAAGCCGTCTATAGGTGAAGTACGCATTGCGGTTGAGGCTATTGGCTTAAATCGTGCCGAGGTTATGTTTCGAGAAGGAACATATTTGGAGCAGCCAGAATTTCCTGCAAGGGTAGGGTATGAGGCTGCTGGTGTTATTGAAGCCGTTGGGGAAGGTGTTTCCGGCTTTGAAGTGGGAGACAGAGTTAGTACTATCCCCGCTTTTTCAATGGGTACACACGGCGTTTACAGCGAAAAGGCCATTGTGCCGGCACACTCAGTGGCACGTTATCCTGAAAACCTTTCTGCTAAAGAAGGGTCTTCAATTTGGATGCAATATCTTACTGCTTATGGTGCATTGATTGATATTGCCAAGCTTGAGCCGGGGCAGGTTGTTCTAATTACGGCAGCAAGCAGTAGCGTTGGTCTTGCTGCGATTCAGGTAGCACGCGCAGTTGGTGCCACTGTAATTGTTACAACACGCGGCACAGCAAAGCTGGAAGCACTTCGCGTAGCAGGGGCTGATCATGTTATTTCAACAGATAGTGAAAACCTTGTGGAGCGTGTCACAGCTATTACGGCTGGTGCTGGCGCACAGGTGATTTTTGATTCCATTGCCGGGCCGATCATTGAGGAACTTGCTACGGCTGCGGCATCTGGAGCAATGCTTATTGAATATGGAGCTTTGGATGATAGGCAAACACCGTTTCCATTGTATCAGGCACTTGCAAAAGGGTTAACTATACGAGGTTACACACTTTTCGAAATAACACAGGATGCTAAACGGCTGAATAAGGCAAAAGCCTACATTTATGAGGGCTTTGAGACAGGAGCACTGGTCCCGGTACTTGATCGGAATTTTGCTTTTGAAGATGTGGCTGATGCGCATCGCTATATGGAATCAAATCAGCAGTTAGGTAAAATAACACTAACGCTGTGATTAGGTTACCTATCGGCATAATAAAATGAATTATGGAAGGCGCAGACAAGGTTCTGCGCTTTCTGTGGTTAAGGCTCTATATCGCTTGCGTATCACTATTCTTTCTTGTATCAGAGCGCGAGATTAAGCCCGCTGATTCATTGAGGAGCCGCCCCCATGATCCCACGTTATACGCGCCCTGAGATGGCCGCTATCTGGTCGCCAGAGTCGAAGTTTCAGATTTGGTTCGAAATTGAGGCACATGCATGTGATGCACAAGCGAAGCTGGGGGTTATACCGGAAAGTGCTGCGAAGGCAGTATGGGCTCGGGGCAAGTGGGACATTGACCGCATTGACGAGATAGAACGTGAAGTTAAGCACGACGTGATCGCGTTTCTCACGAATTTGGCCGAGCATGTTGGTGATGAAGCGCGTTTTGTACACCAAGGCATGACATCTTCTGATGTGCTTGATACATGTTTCAGTGTGCAGCTGGTAAAAGCAGCAGATCTGCTGATCGACGATATTGAGAAGTTATTGGTGGTGTTAAAGCGCAAAGCGCTGGAGCACAAACATACTATTTGCATTGGTCGAAGCCATGGTATTCATGCGGAGCCGGTTACGTTTGGATTGAAGATGGCACAAGCATATGCCGAATTTGATCGCTGCCTTAAACGAATGAGAATGGCGCGTGAGGAAGTGGCAACATGTGCAATATCCGGCGCCGTTGGAACATTTGCAAATATTGACCCATTTGTTGAAGAATATGTTGCAGAAAAACTAGGCCTTGAAGTTGAACCTGTTTCAACACAGGTAATCCCGCGTGATCGGCATGCTATGTATTTCTCTGTGTTGAGCGTAATTGCTAGCTGTATGGAACGCCTGGCAGTTGAAGTGCGCCATTTGCAGCGCACAGAAGTTCTTGAAGTAGAAGAATTTTTCTCAAAAGGACAGAAAGGTTCCAGCGCGATGCCGCACAAGAGGAACCCTATCCTTACTGAGAATCTTACCGGCCAGGCGCGTTATATCCGTGCCATGTGTATCCCGGCCATGGAAAATGTCGCACTGTGGCATGAGCGTGACATTTCACACTCGTCAGTGGAACGTAATATTGGTCCTGACGCCACTGTGGCGCTTGATTTCTCGCTTTCTCGTCTCACTGGTATGATTGACAAGCTTGTAGTGTACCCGGAAAACATGCTGGACAATATGAACAAGCTCGGCGGATTGCCAAACAGTCAGCGGGTTTTGTTAGAGCTAACCCAAGCCGGTGTTAGCCGTGAAGACAGCTACCGGTTGGTACAGAAGAACGCTATGAAGGTATGGGAAAGCAAAGGTGAAACCCATTTGCTTGATCTGCTAAAGGCGGACGAAACTGTAACCTCGAAGGTCTCGGTGGCCGAACTCGATGAGCTTTTCAATATGGATTATCATACCAAACATGTTGAAACGATTTTCAAGCGGGTTTTTGGCGCATAAAGCTGCGGGTTGCGGCGTACGCGATGATTGATAGGTAGATTTTACCAATAGTTTCTTTTTCAGTTTTAAATGAGAATTTTCCTCTGTTCATATACGAACGGGGCTGAGGTTTGATCCCTCTATCGACGAGTCTGCGATTTTAAGCTATGGTGACCCCTGCGAGACATTAACGTGTTTGATTGGAACGCAATGCTTTCTTCCAACGAACTAGATCATGTGGGGCTGGTAGGCGAAGTTGCGATTGCGCTCGATAGTCCGCAAACGTTACAAACCAGAGCAATGCTTGAGCTATGGAAAAGCAAGCTATGCTCAAGGGATGTACCCTTTCGCTCTGATTTCTCTCCAGCTGAGATGAAAGATTATCTGGACCATATCTATATTATTGAAGTGATAGATGGCGGCGCCGATTTCTTGGTCCGTTTGGCGGGAACAGCGCTAACCGGTACTTTTGGAGAAGATTTTACAGGTATAAAATTTAGCGACGAACGGCTGAAGGAAGCCTCATGGCGCCTAAAGGTTTTCCGTTCTGCGTTTAACAGGTTGGAGCCTGTGATGTATCGTTTTCGGCTGGGGTCAGCGACAACAATGCGCGTTATGACTGAAAATCTGATTTTACCAGTGCGTGACAAAAATGATGGCCATATAATTTTGATGTGCGTATCAATTATTGTGGGTGACCTGAACGATATGGGTCAGTTGATTAATGCCTATTAACCGGGCCTAATTTAGAGCCCGCTTTTTTGAATGAAATCCCTCACAGTTTGCAGGTAAAGGTCTTTGTTCTCCGCCATGGTGGCATGGCCAGCATTGGGCACGATGAATGTTTGGCTGTTTTGCATCAGTGAGCCAAAATAATTGCATGAGCGCGGTGCGGCTTCGTCGTATTCGCCGCAGATTACAAGGCTTGGAACTGTAATAAGCGGTAATTTTCCACTGATGTTATAGTTGCGAAGAGTACCGGTGGCATGGAATTCGGTTGGGCCCCACATATATTCATATAACTTAGGATTCCAGTCAGGGCCGTCTGCGCGAAACCCTTCGCCTGGGCAAGGGTTTTTGCGGCACATATGACGGGATAGAAACACCTGCTCTGCGGCTCGGTATTCGGCTGAATTTGTAGTGCCTTCAGCTTCATGGTGCCGGAGTCTTTCTTCCACTTTCGGAGGCAGTTGGCTGCGCCATATGTCAGCATCATTGATCCAGCGCCGGGTGTCTATTAACGGGCTTGAGAGTATGACAGCTTTCAGGCCTTCAGGGCGTTTGATGGCATATTCGGCAGCCAGTGTGCCGCCCCAGCTATGACCAAGAACAATGACTTCCTTTACATTTAATGCCGCCCGGATTGAATCAATCTCTGAAAGAAACCGGCTAACTGTCCAGTTTTTCGGGTTATTTGTGCGCAGCGAATTGCCGGTATCAAGTTGATCATACAGAATAACAGGGCGTTCATCCGCAAGTTCAACAAGCGGCATATTGCTGCGGTGCGTGCCGCCAGGGCCACCATGCAGTACAATAAGTGCAGCTTTTTTGCCAAGATGCTCCATGCCGTTCATGCGGTACCAGATTTTACCGCCTTCAACCGCAATGTAGCCTGCTTGTTCGGGGTCCTGGTGTGCATGCAGCGCAGCCGGGCCATTGATAATGCTCAGTGACAAGAAGACCAGAACAAGGACGGCTGCGCGCATATGTATCATGATTTATCCCAGGTTATTTGCGTGATGACGCAGATGGTCCTCAATGAAGCTGGATATGAAAAAATAGCTGTGATCATAACCTTCGTGCAAGCGTAGACGCAGGTTTTGGCCAACTTTGTTGCAGGCCGCCTTATAGAGTTCAGGTTTTAATTGGCCTTCAAGGAAGTTGTCAGCCAAGCCTTGATCAATCAACACCTCTGTTGTGTCTGCGCCGTGCTTTTCCAGCAATTCACAGGCGTCATAGTCTGCCCACCTAGTGCGATCATCACCCAAATAGCCAGAGAAGGCCTTTTCTCCCCACGGGCACTGCATTGGCGCAACAATAGGGGAAAATGCCGAAACACTCTTGTAGATGCTGCGGTTCTTTGCCCATATTGTTAAGGCACCATGACCGCCCATTGAATGGCCTGTGATGCCTTGGCGCGCCACATCCACCGGGAAATACCCTGCAATCAAAGAAGGTAGTTCTTTGATGATATAATCATACATGCGGAAGTTATTGCGCCAGGGTGTCTCTGTGGCATTCAGGTAAAAGCCTGCGCCTTGGCCAAAATCATAGGCTTCGTCGTTAGGTACATGGTCGCCGCGAGGGCTGGTGTCTGGGCAGACGATGATCAGCCCAAGCTCTGCTGCCACACGCTGGAAACCTGCTTTCACAGTAGCGTTGTCTTCAGTACATGTTAGGCCTGATAGGTACCAAACTATGGGGCAGGGGCCATCTTTTGCCTGCGGTGGCAAGAAGACGGAAAACCCCATATCGCAGTCCAGCGTATCGCTGCGATGGCTGTAATATCCCTGTTCGCCGCCAAAACAGGCGGTTTTGCTTTTGGTTTCCAAGGGCATTAAAATTCCACCACGCTGCGGATTGATTTACCTTCATGCATCAGGTGGAAGGCATCGTTAATTTTATCAAGCGGCATTTTGTGCGTGATAAGATCATCAATATTGATCTTGCCGTCCATATACCAGTCAACAATTTTAGGCACATCTGTGCGCCCACGTGCGCCGCCAAAGGCAGTGCCGCGCCATACGCGCCCTGTTACCAGCTGGAATGGCCGGGTAGAAATTTCCTGGCCCGCACCCGCTACGCCGATAATGATGCTTTCGCCCCAACCTTTATGGCAGCATTCCAGTGCTTGGCGCATGGTGTTCACGTTGCCGATACATTCAAAGCTATAATCTGCGCCGCCGTTTGTAAGGTCCATGATGGCTTCCATCACGTCACATTCTTTGGGGTTTACAAAATCTGTCATGCCAAATTGTTTGGCAACCTCTACGCGGCCATTGTTAATGTCTACGCCGATAATTTTATTGGCGCCTACCATGCGTGCGCCTTGAATTACATTAAGGCCAATACCTCCGAGACCAAATACCACCACGTTTGAACCCGGTTCAACTTTGGCATCAAAAGCTACTGCGCCTACGCCGGTTGTTACGCCGCAGCCGATGTAGCAGATTTTATCAAACGGCGCATCTTTACGCACTTTTGCCAAGGCAATTTCAGGTAACACAGTATGATTGGCGAATGTTGAACACCCCATATAATGCAGAATAGGTTTGCCACCCATTGAGAACCTGCTGGTACCATCGGGCATAACGCCTTGCCCCTGCGTTTCGCGAATGCTTTGGCAGAGGTTTGTTTTTGGGTGCAGGCAATAATCGCATTCACGGCATTCAGGCGTATAAAGCGGGATCACATGGTCGCCGGGCTTGAGGCTGGTTACACCCGCGCCTACTTCCATTACTACGCCTGCGCCTTCGTGGCCCAATATGGCAGGGAAGGCCCCTTCCGGGTCATCACCTGAAAGCGTAAAGGCATCTGTGTGGCATACGCCCGTGGCTTTTATTTCAACCAGTACTTCGCCCGCTTTGGGGCCTTCCAGATCAACATCTTCAATGGAAAGGGGTTTTCCTGCGCCCCAAGCGACAGCTGCACGGGTTTTCATGGGTATTTCCTCTTCAAACTTAAATAATTTATATCCTTGTGTGTACTAAAAGCCCATGCGCGCTTAATGTGCAAGGGCAAGTTTTATGGACAAAGGATTTCATCAGATGACAAGCACGGTTAGCGCAAGTTTGCTGATAATTGGCGACGAAATTCTTTCGGGTCGTACCAAGGACGCAAACCTTGCTTATTTGGCGCATTGGTTGAATGAAGTTGGCATTCAATTGGCTGAGGTCCGGGTGGTGCCCGATGTTGAGGCAGAGATTGCCGGGGCGGTGAATGCGCTCAGAGTAAAATCTGATTATTTGTTCACCACCGGGGGCATAGGCCCTACGCATGATGACATTACAGTTGATAGTGTTGCTACAGCATTTGGTGTGCCGGTTATCAAGCACCCGGAAGCCTATCAGCGTATGCTGGATTATTACGGCGAGGATAAATTTACCGAGGCCCGCCAGCGTATGACCCGTGTGCCTGAGGGCGCTGAATTGATCGATAATCCGGTTTCCATTGCGCCCGGCATTCGCATTGAGAATGTTTTTATTATGGCAGGTGTTCCCAAGATAATGCAGGCAATGCTGGAAGGTATTCGTTCGCATTTGCGCGTTGGCCGTAAAGTTTGGACACAGGCGTTAACTGTGCATGCACCAGAAAGCAAAATTGCGGATGAACTGGGCGCTATTCAGGAAGAAAACCCTGATACCAGTATTGGCAGCTACCCATTCTACCATACAGGCAGTGCTGGCACGCAAATTGTGGTGCGCAGCAATGACCAAGCCGCGCTCGGCAAGGCAATGGACGCTGTGCAAGCACTGTGTTTTGCGAAACGCTTTGAAACGGATGATCTCAGCGAAATTGATTAAATGCAGATGTCTACTATCAAGGCTTTAAATGCGACAGAACCGTCCGGCAAAAAAACCGAGCGGTTTGTCAGTTTTTATGAGGATATTACGACCGATTACATGTAGTAGGGATCGGCGTATGGATCAGAAAAATCTGCAAGAATCGTTAAATCCGCCGCG
>Ga0316204_10006929_pt1 | contig 16998 bp, 17 predicted proteins | sample 6monrhotite_MG_2_FD_205661 | JGI IMG/M metagenome (GOLD analysis project Ga0316204, IMG submission 205661) | Microbial mat bacterial communities from mineral coupon in-situ incubated in ocean water Damariscotta River, Maine, United States -... | ecosystem: Environmental > Aquatic > Marine >... | reverse complement strand
TATAGGTACGACTGCATACGTATATTCGGCCTCTTGAGGTGGCATACATATTAATGCCGGGCCATAATGGGCTATTCGCTCGTTAATTCCCAATTGCTTTGACGTGTTGTTAAACACTCGGCTATTCACGGGGTTTATCAACGCCGGTTCGACCTGTTTGCCATCACACAATTCACTTCGCAATCATCATGAGTGATTCCGTAAACTTCTATATAATACTTCTTTCATTCTTAACAACGGGCTGATCCCATACCTGTATTCGGATTATAATCAACTTGCTTAGTCATCAATACCCAGGCTGTACGTGCCATTTTATTCGCGATGGCAACCGCTACAACATTAGGATGACGACGACTGCGTAAGTTCATAATCCAACGACTAAAACCATCTTGTCTGTTTTTAGCGTAATACATCGCTGATCGGGCACCATGAACTAATAATGAACGCAGATAACTATCACCCCGCTTACTGATACCCAGTAGCCGTTCTTTGCCACCAGAACTATACTGTTTCGGTGTCAGGCCCAGAGCAGCAGCCATATCTCTTCCTTTACGATATTGTTTGCCATCACCGATAGTAGCGACTAGGGCAGTGGCAATGAGAGGACCAACACCTCTCATTTGCTGTAAACGTTTTGCCACAGGGTCTTTTTGTGCATAATCAGCTATCTGTTTATCCAGTTCACCTAAACGTTGTTCAAGTAAACACAAATCATCCCAGAGCCCTTGTAATAATTGTTTAAAGCATAGCGTCAAGCCATTGTCTGAATCGTCTAACCAATAAGCTATCGCTCGACGTAATGCGGCAAATTGCTGTGGTGCCACTAAACCATATTCAGAGACCAGCCCCCGTATTTGATTCGCTTTAGCCACTCGGTGACTCATAATATCGGCACGGACGCGATGAATCGCTTGTAAATCTTGTTGTTCAATGGTTTTGACCGGTACAGGGTAAAGCCCTGGCCGAACCATGGCTTCACAGATGGCATGTGCATCGTTTGCATCATTCTTATTGGTTTTGACAAAGGGTTTGACATATTGCGGTGGAATAATCTTAACCGGATAGCCTTTGCTTAATAAGATACGTGACCAGTGATGAGCACCACCACAGGCTTCCATACCAATCATCGTGCCCGGCTTTACTGTTTCAAATAATACGGACAACCACCTATCTCTACTCAGTTTTCGTTTCCATACCGTTTTACCATGACGGTCAACACCATTTAATTGAAAAACATTTTTTGCCAAATCAACCCCAACTCGACTAATATTCATTGTGGACTCCTTCTTTTCCTAAATACATGAAAGCGCAATTTCAGTATGGCACACCAGTGCCGATTAGGGTGAGAAGAAGTCCATCCCATTGCTTTGTAGAATTCGGATTTAGAAAGTATGAAGGGTTGAATTGCTGCAATGTCTCACCTGTGTTCATTCAGTCTTATAATTGATTTTTTGTATTTGAACAGCCGCTTTTTTAAATCTCAAGAGGGATTAATTTTGGAAAAATCCTTAACCACTAAAAACTAAAATATCTGCTTTTTTCCTTTTTAACGTTAGTGGTGGAATTTTCTGAATAGCGTATTTGGGACGTTTTGACTAATTCACCAGGTAATCCTGAACGGCTGGTTTACACCATTAGTGACTCAATTAGAAAATTGCTATATTTCTGCTTAAGATCAGGAAGGGCTAATTTGGGATTACCAGGAACACAATTTTACAAATAAATTTTCTCGAAATCTAACAATTGCCCCAAACTGGTTATTTGAAAACCTGATATGCTAACGCTCAATATAGAAAAGTAGCAATTCATAGGCGTTTATAATTGTTTGCAACTAATAATATTAAGCTCAATTCACACTACTACAACTCATAGTTACTTCACTTACTCTGAATACATGTTACTTGGCCCAGGAATGCTTGGAATGAAGGGTATGTTGTTTTTTATCTGAAGTTACATTAAGTGATTTTTCCAAAACATCATCACCACGTTTTACTTTAATGGAAAGTTCTCTGGAATGATCGGCATAAATAAGGGCTAATTTTATATCACTGAGTGTTTTAAGAGGGTGGTTATTGAGCTCCAGAAGTATATCATTTTTTTTAATATCAGCTTTGCTTGCTATGCTGTCTGGTATTATGTCCTTTACAACAACCATTTCATTTTCCTCAGTATCAATAACAACACCAAGTACTGGCGTAAGCTTGCCTTTGATCGGCGTTGTAAGCAGAATATAGTCTGCTATATTCGTGCCTAATTCATCATCTTGTAAGATAACCAGTGGTTTTTGTGAAGTGAGCCGATTTAATCGTTGTGGAATACCATGTCGATAGCGAAGATGGCCATTACCAGCTAAAATGACCAGTGTATGGTCAGGATTTCTTTTTAAAAACTGACTGGCCTTTTCTGCCATTGTTTCATCCCAGAGGATCTGGCTTTGTAAAAAATGGTTAAAATCCTTCTTCTGGTTGTGTTGTATTGCTTTATGCATTTGAAAAACTGACATTAATTCTTCCCTGTACAAGCTATTATCGAAATTCATCGTTTCAGGGATCTGTGTTTTCTGTTCATCATCCAGTGTATATAGTCCTTTTCTGGCAACATGATGGGTAATGTCTGCTTCAATGTTTAATGCCAGCAGGGGCATTTTATGTTTAACCGCATAATCAATAATGGGCTTGTAAAGATTGTAATCATAACCCCATTTTTTGAAATATCTGGATTGAGTTAGAAATGCTGATTCATTAATTTTTCCTGAGACATAATCATCAAGAGCCTGTTGATAAGGTTGCTGGAACATTTCCATGCCGACAGCAACTTTGTGACCAGCTTGATTCAATTTTCTGATCAGTTGTAATTGGTTTTGGTGATGTTCGAAACGATCATGCTGTTCACCGATCAGCACTATCTTTCTATCTCCAAGATGGGTAATAATATTATCCAAAGAATGAATTTGCGTGGCTTGTAATGCTCTGGTTGGAATACGTTCAAACAGCTTGATTCCATTGGAGCTATTAACCGTTTGCTTAAGGTTAATTTTTCCATTAGTGAATTGTAGGTGACTGTATTTTCCATAATGACGAATTTTTCTGGCAACAGTTTTCAAATTTAACTCATTAAAGATATTTGCGAGGGCTATCACTTCATGATTATTATAGGGGTTACGCTTGATGATCAGTTCAACATCGAGTGGTTCCTTAGTAGTTTGTTGGTGTTCCAGTGTACCTGCAAAAAGCATATTAGAAACTTGATTATTACTGCCTGCCAGAATCAGAGAATGAGATGCAATTTCTTCAAGGCGTAAATTTTCATACGTGACTATTTCTATCTTCGTATTACCCAGGGAACTGAAAAGTGTTTGATAAGTTGCTTTTTGCTCCTTTGGAACAACCAGTAATAGCGATGGTCTTCCCATTAACCAGGCCAAATCAGGGACTTTTTCCATTTCAGAAAGTTCCCGCATTAAATGATATTCCGGATCAAGATAAGCTGATACAGGTGCCTCTGGTATTTCCAGCCTATAAAATTGTTCTTTAGCTGTCAGATGAAGAACTCGAGTTTCATCACTATTATTTTCATAGTTAAGTCTCAAGGGTAAATGTAGATGATAAGGATTGACCTGTTTTAAGGAAAATGTCAGCCATAATTTCCCTTGGGAAACTTCAAGCTGAGCAGGAGAACCAATGGTAATTGTTGCCACATCGGCTCGAGTCAGCCAGTCCTGAAAATCCTCATACATGGGTTGGCCGTCAATCGCTTCAAATTGCTTTTGCAAATCATGCCAGGAAGCTTTGTGGAACTGGTTATTCTGAATAAATGTCCTTAAGGCTTTGAAAAAATTATCATCGCCATAATGTAGTCGTAACTGGTGAAATATCATGGCAACCTTGGAATATCCAATGGCACTGCTTGTCTTATCGCTACGGGAGATAAACTTGCGAACTGGAAAAACATTCTTGTCATTTACATAAGCACTGTATTGACGCAACATCTCTTTACGATATTCAACGCCCTGTCCTTGACTTTCTGCATAGTAATAGTCCGCAAGATAATTGGTGATACCTTCACACCAATTGCCATGTTGGTAATCAACATAAACACTACTACCAAACCATTGATGTAAAATTTCATGCCCCAGTGAAGTTTTTACGATAAAAGGCAATGCGATAACACGACTACCCAAAAGCGTATAGCTTGGCATAGACTGACCGCTGGGTAATGGGCTTTCAACCATGGCAAAACGTTGATAGGGATAACGTCCCAGCATGTCTTCATAGAGTGACAGATAATTTTTCGCGTGTTCAAGATAACTATCCATCAAATGGGTATTTTTCTCAGTGAACCAGGTTTCAATCTGGATACCGTTATAGTCAATAAATTTTGTTTGGTAGTTTTTTGATGCAGCGAGAGTCAGTCTATCCAGAGGGTGTGGAAGTTTAAATCGATATTCAACGAGGTTATTGTCAAGTAGCTGAGATTCTATATGATTAGCTTCAGAAAGTGCCTTGAACTCTCTGGGTAGTTGTACAGTAAACTGATAGTGGGCAAGTTGATTTATAACAGGATACCATGAGCCGGATAACACCACGTTATCCTTATCGCTGTAAGATGAATAAGAATTTAAAGAAAGCTGATACTTTATCTGGTGTGTTTTTCCTGCGACTAATGTTACAGCAACCGGATCATTCAATTTGATGGGCTGTCCATTCAAGTGCACGGCACTGAGTTCAGAGACATCAACTGACACGGTTTGCTCGGATGTTATGTCAACCTGAGCTTGAAGCGTTTGTTGTTCAGGATTAATAGATGCTTTAATGACATATTTGATTGAACTTGCATGGACATAATGCGAACAAAAGGAAAATACAAAGAAAACAAATGATAAGGCAACAGGTTTAAGCATCATAATTCAGTATCAAATAGTATCTGTAAATTAAGAAATAAGCTTACACCATTAGTACCTGGATATAAAGAGCTGATAGCTGACAGGTTCAAATTTTTCTAGAAATTCACTCAAAATGTTGAAAGCGTCCTTTCGCAGCAGTTCAGAATGTTTTCCTATACTAATGCCAAGAATATAAAAGGAAACATTTACTAGCTGACAAGAAATAAGCCAAAATTGACTATTGTTCACCATCCCTGGCAATAATCTGCTCAACGACATCATTCATGGTTTTTTCATAGACATCAGGCTGACGATACTGGGAATGATAGGGCGCACCGTAACGGTCTATGTACGCCGCTTGCATTCCAGCAGATAACGCGCCATGTGTGTCCCAATCGTGAGTGGCGACGAGACGTAATTGTTCGATTGGCCGATTGATGCGCTCAGCAACAAACTCGTAGACTTTTGGGTCAGGCTTGAAACTTCCAGTTTCCTCAACTGAGACAATTTCATCGAAGTACTCCGTTAATCCTGCATTCTCGATCTGAGTCGTTATCAGGTTGACTGATGAATTCGAGAAAGCCACCGTACGATAATCGGCAGACCGCAGTCGGGTTAGAGCCGGCTTAATGTCAGCATGAGGGGGTAAGCTGGCAAAGTTGCCAAGAATATCGGCGCGCATCACCTCAGGGAGCTCAACTCCCAGACGTGCAGCAATTGTGTCAAGCATGGTGCCAGCTAAAGTAGCGAAATTGGTTTTGATACCCGTTATTATACAAACTGTTGATGTATGCAAAAGCATCGAGAACCACGTTGCCGTTACCCCTTCATCCCCAAAAGCTGCCTTGAACTTGGGTTTCAATGAACCCAGATCGAGAACCGTTTCATTAATGTCGAACAGTACTGTGTCACGTGGCATCGTTATTATCTCCATTGAGAATGGTTATTTATTTTAGCAAATACACAATAGTGAAAAAGTTCCTGGTGTACTATACAGATGAACATAGATTTCTAGGCAGATTCCGTATCTTATTCATATTGCCAATATGTTGAGTCAATAGCGATCCGGTACGTGCCTATATGTCTAACATTACTATCATCCAGTTCGTCAAATGAAACATGGTGACTATCTATTGTGATACTTCCCTTAATGTCATTTATATTCATCTCTTCAGCTATGCTATCTATTTTAACAAGGAGTTTTTGTAAGGCAGCACCGATTTCTTTTTGCTTATGATGATCTAATCCTAATTTCATCCAATTGTATTCAGCATGTTTTTCTCCCGCCTTTCCGAGCGTAAAGAAATGTTTGACAAGTGCATCACTTAAAGATTCAACACCTAATTTGGTTTTCAGAAACGATACTATTTCCTGGTCCGTTATATTCGAATTATCTGGTAACAATCCTATTAGGTTCGCAGGAAGAAATGATTTCATTGACTCACCATTAACTATCCCATTTAAAATGTCTTCTTCGATGATCTGTTTATAATCTGGTTCTGGACTTGAGTCAGTGCGTTTGGAAAGCTGAATCAATGCCATTGCTTCACTTCTGTGTCCACTCACACTAAAGCCTGACAAAAAGTGATCAAGAATATCATGAACAAAAACCGAGGTATTGATTCTTGGGCCCGTTTCACGAGTACTTGCAATGATCTGTGGATCACCAATTGTGACATCAACTTTCCGGCCTCTGGCACCAAAACCATCATCCCAGGATTTTTTATAGGTCACAGGGATATGAATTTTATCTCTATCAATCTGCAAATACTTTTCAGGGTACTGGGTAACATCTTTATAAGCACAATTTTTAGATTCTATCATAATGGCTTCTCCAGTTATTTATTCCCAGATCAAATTAAGAATTTCTATCTTTCTAAGATTCTTATTGATTGGGCATGTTGGACATCCCTGACTTGATGGCACATTCTCACAACCTTCACATTTTTTAACTTGTTTATCTGCGGCTTGTAATTCTGACTGTAATTTTTTCAGCTTATTAATTTGATTTTCAGTATCTTTCATAGCAAGCTCTATAACATTCGAGACTTTATGACTGCCTTCATCGCCTGTAGTACAGGTCGTTCTGGTCTTTGCAATGAGCCGAATAGTATCCAGTGCAAATCCATTTTCAGTCAGGTGAATAATGGCCTTTAAACGAGCGATATGATAATTGCCGTATAAACGTGTGCCCCCATTCGTCCTATGGGGTTCTATAAGTCGCTCTTCTTCATAATATCGAATGGTACGCACCGTGGTTTTTAATAAATCAGCAACATCACCGATTTTTAAATAATTGTCAGACATTTATAGACCTACTAATTGTGATTCAATTCCTTGTGCTTTAACCTTATTAACTAAATTTAAGGAGTTAGTGACATTTGAATCATATTCGACAAAAAGCAGGTGCTCTTTATTTTCGCTGAACCTTTGATTGGTAACACCGTTGGTGTTTCCCAGTTGATTGAATAAACTTTGTCTTTTTTTAGTATCCATTTGATCATTAACATGGATTAATACATCAATATTGTTCATATTACTCCCCCTATATCTTCCCTTAACGTAAGATTATTATCTTGCGTTAAGGGAAGATAGTCAAGGTCGAGTCGTTCAACGCAGGGGGAGTGATTCTGTTACCAGAACCACTTCCAGGGGAGAGCATAAAACTTCTCAATGTACGAGAGACTTAAGTTCCTTCACAACATTTTCTGGGTCGGCACGCAAGCTTTAATCCGCATTAACAAAAGGGTGAGTCGACAGCGTGCAGTCAGGCTCATGTTACATATTTTGGGGTTGAGAATTGATGGATACCGACAAGGTTCGGCTGATAGTATGCGTGAGGGATTACGAGCAGGATTACCATGATGGTAGCTCCCTGTCAGGAGAGCATACCATATATCATGGGACCTCTACCGTCGAAAAGTACAGGCCACAGAATCTGTTGGGTGTGATTGTATGCCTGAGATTGTCAGGCATACAGGTTATATAAACATTCCTTATCGTCGGCGATAGTCGATCAGCCAAAGCACGGTGCCATCAGAGGTCGCCCATCTCCAGGTCCTCGACAATGGCGGCCACACCGGCCTTAGCACAACTCTCGTCAATTTCTCCACCGGGCGCGCCGCTGACACCCACTGCGCCATATACTTGTCCGCCACCCTCGATCAACACCCCGCCAGCCATCATGGCTAGACCGTCACGGTTGTACAGCGGAGAGCCTTTCAGTCGATCCAGCCCACCTGAGGGCGCGAAGAAGTTTGCCGAGGTGTAGGCCTTGTCCTTGCTTATGGATACTGACACCGGAGGCCCGAGAGTATCGCGCAGAGTCACCTGTGGTATCCCGTTTCTGTCTACCACGGTGACGCTCACCTGATAGCCCTGTTTCCGGCACTCGTCGATGGTCGCCTGAGCGACGCGCTGTGCTGATTCAAGGCTCAGGCGCTTAACACTGACTGACAGTGGCGCATCTTCGGCCTGAGAATTCAGACTGGCGCTCGCCAGAAAAAGGCTGGTGACAGCGATCCCAAATATGTTTTTGAACATGTGATTGTTTCCTCTTTATAAATTTCTGTTTACCGCCAAAGGCGTTTCAAAAAGCGGTCATTTAAAAATTAAATTTTAAGCGCTAAAACAATTGTGAAGAGTTTAGTAATTTTATACCAATTGTCTTGTTTAATATGATGTCTAAAACTGCTTCATATAAAAATGTTCCTGGCCATAAATGTACATTAAAGCTAAAGAAATTGTAACAGCAGTCAAATCAAAATCCAAATAAGTGCAATTTTTTGCAGGTATTGACGTCGTTTCCAATCGGTCATTGGATAGCTATCAAGCCAATTACCTGTTCTGATTCTGACTGATTATGGGACGCGTAATAAATAATGTTTATTTAAAGGTTGAAGAGGGGGAGGGGTAAAATTTGACTTTAAAAATTAGGTCAATATCACAATACTATAACCTAGTGGCGTGGGTTTAATTCTTTACCCCCTCAATAAGTAGATAAACATCATCTTTTAAAAAACGTTTACTGGTAATTTCAAGATCATTTGATTCTTCAATATATTGAACCGTTTTTCTGTCAAATCTGGCGCCATAGACTTTTTCAACAAAAGAAGTGAAAAATTCCTGACGTCTTCTTATTTTCTGGTCTTTTGAATAAATCATTTCCAGCAATCTAAATTTTCCACCGGGTTTCAAAACGCGGCTAAACTGTTCCAATGCCATAGGTTGGAATTCATCTGGCATGACACAACAAAGGAAGGTGGAAATTATCCAGTCATATTGATTCGAATCAACCAGATGCATAGTGCTGGCATCGTCATGAAGAAGTTCTATTTTACAATGAGCTTTCTTGGCCTTCTTAATGGCTTTTCTTAACATGACATCACTCAGATCGACGCCTGTTAATTCAATGCTCTCATGATAGTGCTGGAAATTTCTTCCTGTTCCTACCCCGGCTTCCAGTACCTTACCACGTAAATCACCCAATAATAATGGCCGCCATTCTCGGTAGATTCGCTCCCATGGATAATCCAATATGTCGTAAAACATGGCAGTGATATTATATTTGGCGCGTAAAGACAGATTTTCTTCTCTCACAAAAATATCCTTTCATATACTGAACAAGTTTAAATGTATGTATGGTTACTTTAATCAATTCGTTTTTTTAAAAAACAGCACTTTTTCTGAGTCCCTGGTACCTTGTGCCAATTCTTTTATCGTTCATTCAGTGGGGTAACCCTGCTTTATCCAGTCGTTCATACCCATTTTGGCTATATAAGTATTGGTAAAATTATTTTTAGACAGTATTTTTGCTGCTTTATCTGATTTACGATCCGTTCGACAAATTGTGACAATAGTTTTCTCTCGATCATCTCCAAGTTCCTGGATACGCTGTTCCAGTTGCTCTAAGGGGATCAATATAGAACCCGCAATATGACCTTGTTCACCCACATAATCTTCAGGAGTACGTACATCCAGTAACAAAATATCTTCGCCTGCATCCATGCGTTGTTTCAAATCCTGAATACTAAGCATATTCTGTTGACGGATACGCGATATAAATTTTGGCAAAAAGATTATAATTGCCAAAAACGCCACAGCTAACATAATTTTTTGAAGCAGACTTTCACCACCTGTTGCGGCTTCACGACCAATGTATCCTAAATAGGTAAAAGCTGCGGCTCCAGGAAGCATAAAGACGAAAGTGGCCAGGGAATAATCAAGAAGTTTTATTTTGGTTAAACCCAGCGCATAATTAAGCAGATTAAATGGAAAGATAGGAACCAGTCTGGTAAAGGCGACAAATCGCCAACCTTCATTTTCAACGCCAGAAATCAGCTGTTTTAGACGACCGCCCGATTTTTGGATAATCCAATCAGAAGCAAGGTAACGGGCTATGAGAAAAGATAAAACGGCACCAATAGTTGCCCCCGTCAAATTATAAAGAACACCCCATACAGGGCCAAATAAAGCTCCTCCGGCCAATGTAATAATAGAACCAGGTAGAAAAAACACAGTTGCAAACACATAAACTAAGATAAAAATGACTGGAGCAAGGGAACCTGACTGTTGAACCCAATTTTGTATGCTATTCACATCTAATAAATCACGGTTAATAACCGCGATACTGATCCCTGCAATCAGGATGAGTAACAATAAAAGACGTAAGAAAGACTGATTCATCGTTTAATTCTCACGGTCATTCTTAGTTGCTTCCTGAGCAGCCCCCAGCCATGATTTTGGGCAAAAACAGCAACACCAACTGCAGCAGCAGGAAACAGGATACGTAAGATAAAACTATTTAAAAACACCAGCCCAAGGTTATTAACCCAGCGAATCGTCTTCGATACTGTTAAAGCTCGTCTGGGTGCAATGACTTCCCAAATGGCCATAATGAAAAAGACACCAAAAAAGAAACTCAATCTTATATTGATCTCATTCTCAATAATAAAGGCATTTAACTCCATGCGAACTCCAATAACTCTAGGAAAGAAAAATAAAAAAGTTTTGTAATGTTTATTTATAAAGCAATAACAATTATAATTTCCTTATGTACAACTATTCAATTAATCTATTGAATACAATTATACAAAGGAATTAATTCATGTCAAGCAATCATTTTAAACAAGATCTCTTTGTTCAATTTGCCCGTGTAGGGAAAGCCATGAGCAATGGGAACCGTCTTGAGCTTCTTGAATTTATTGCCCAGGGGGAGCGCAGTGTGGAAGAACTGGCAAAAATATCCGGCTTGTCGGTAGCGAATACTTCTCAACATCTGCAACAGCTTAGACAAGCTGGGCTGATCAATTGTAACAAGCGTGGATTAAAGGTTTTCTACTACATTAGTGGTGATGATGTTATTGATTTATTTAATTCGCTGAGAAATGTAGCTGAACGCCATTTGGCTGATGTTCAGCAGCTCGTTAACTCATATCTCACTGTGAAAGATGATTTGGAACCTGTACCGGCAACTGAATTGCTTGATCGAGTCAGAGATGGCTTAGTCACTGTGTTAGATGTCAGACCTTCAGAGGAATTCCAATCAGGACATGTACCTGGTGCGCTTAATATACCGTTAACAGAACTGGAAAAACATCTGGACTCCCTCGATATTACTCGTGATATTGTTGCTTATTGCCGCGGTCCTCACTGCGTACTTGCTTTTGATGCGGTTGAAAAATTACGAGATAAAGGTTTTACTGCACATCGGCTGGAAGACGGGTTTCCGGAATGGAAATCTGCTGGATTACCTGTTGAATAAAATAGTTGGAACAATTTGTGTCTCGTTTTTACATTTAATGTATAAATTGGCTTTTCACGACTTTTAGTATGAAACTTTATTACTCTCCTGCACATAATTATGCTAAATATTGTAACTATAGACATCGCAATATAATGCCTCTATAGTTGTCATGACTATGTAATGGAATATGTTATTACATAGTCTAAAAATTTTTATTACTTATTCCAAATTCATGTAAATCAGGAAATTTATTATGAAAAAGTCATTTGCAAAACAAGTAATTATCATTTTTTTAGCGATCATGTTCAATAGTCCGGTTTCTGCTGGTGATGTTATTTCTGATAAAAGTATTGGCATGGATCTGGCTCGGGATATAGCCACTGAAACGATTCTGGCCTGTCGAAAAGATGGCTACCATATCAGCGCTGTGGTGGTTGATCGTTTTGGTCTGACACGTGCAGCATTGCGCGATGACCTGGCATCACGCTTTACCCTGGAAATCGCTGAGCGTAAGGCTAATATGACCGTTATGGCCTGGACTGACAGCGGTACATTTAAAAAAGCCCGCGCTGAAATACAACAGGAGCTCAATCATATTGAGGGGCTTATTGTTATGGAGGGTGGTCTGAAAATTATCGCGGGCGGTTATAATATTGGTGCTGTTGGTGTGAGTGGCGCACCTGGTGGCGATAAAGACGCAGCCTGTGCTCGCAAGGGACTGGAAAAATTAGCTGAGCGAATTGAATTCGCTATTGAAGAATAACGTTTATTCGTTAAATTGTAATGCACACTCTTTGTCTTGACAGAGAGTGTCAGACTGTCAGTTTGAAACATGCACCTAGCCAGTCATTTTATGTCAATTTAAACATTCGATTGAATAAATGACTAAGTGGACTGTTAGTAATTTACAACAGCAGGTAATGTGGTCTGAAAATTTCCAGATACTCAAATGTTAACTTTCATTAAGAGGAAATACCATGAGCAACTATCCAAGAACTTTCTCGCATATTGGAATTTCCGTACCAGATGTAGAAAAGGCTGTAGAATTTTACAGCAATGTGATGGGTTGGTATCAAATCATGAAGCCAACCGTGATCACCGAGGAGTCTGATACGCCGATTGGACAAATGTGTATTGATGTATTTGGTACAGGGTGGGGTTCTTTCAAGATAGCTCATATGTCGACCGGTGACAAAATTGGTGTAGAAATGTTCGAGTTTAAAAACAACGAAAGCCCCAAAGAGTTCGAGTATTGGAAAACAAGTACATTTCATTTCTGTGTGCAAGATCCAGACATTGAAGGTCTTGTAGAAAAAATAGTAGCTCATGGTGGCAAACAAAGAATGCCGATTCGGGAGTATTACCCTGGTGAAAAACCATACAAAATGGTTTATGTAGAAGATCCATTCGGCCTCATATTCGAGGTTTACTCACATAGCTACGAGTTAACCTATTCCCAAGGTGCATATTGAAAGTTAACAAAACGCTGCACACGGACAACAAAAGGTGTTGGAAGTTTTTACAATACTGAATTTTTTAACTGCAGCTTTCAACTCTGAATTCAAGTTAGATTAATGGTTTAATGGTAGCCTAGTAATTTGTATAAATCCCCCTTAACTACCTGTGATTGTGCTTTTATTATGCTGCCGTCCTGTTGCCAGTTTTTTAATAAAGCCTGAATATCCGCTTTGATCTCCGCCTTGCTCATCCCGCTTTTAATTTGAGCAGAATATAGCAGTTTCAGAAACAGATAATCCAGTCCTGTGAGCAGTTTGTATCGATTACGATCACTGAAAATGGTTGGATAAATTGTTTTGGAATCATTGGGAAGCCCTAAAATCTGGGTCAATTCTTCCACGACACAGGCAATCAGCTTGCCATGCATTCTTGCGGTGTCAACCGGTATAATCACTATGGCTCGTTCTATTTCATAATTTTTATTGATCCGAATATTCGCCATACAGACGCTACCGCGTAACTTGGAGACTGAACGTGGACTGATTTCAGAGCTGATAATACGATTGACATCACTGGCGCGAGTGAAAAAAACTTTAATATTCGCCAGTGATTGCTTATTGACATAGTTTATTGGCAATTTCGTGATGTTTCCAAGATGTTTGAGATGCATGGTTAACAATTGTTGATGGAGGGCTGCATCGCCAACCTGATGGTCAATATAGACAGCCAGTGGTTTGTGCCATTTTCTGATCCGTGTTTCTCCCTGACGGAATTCATTTTTCAGGGCAATTTCATAAAAACTTTGTTCAATATAGCGGGGATTTTGCCAGTGAGCCAATGGGCTGGAATAGGATGCCAGTGGCCATGACAGCAGCCATAAAATGAATGTAACAAAGCGAAAAAAAATCACGGAATGATTCATTTCAGAATACGGATAATCGTATCGGGTAATGCTTTTTGGCATCGGGTCTGGTTTTCAAGACAGACATGTCGGGTCAGCGCTGTTGCTCTGATTGTGCCTGAGCTATCAATAAAATGATAGCTCAGAGAAAATTCCTTTTCTCTGATATCCTGAACCAATATTTCTATTTCTATGGTTTCATTCAAGTAAATGGCGGCTTTAAAATCTGCTTCTGCATGGCTGATGGGTAGAATGACATCTGTGTTCAGGATGATATTGATTGATTGCTGATGATGGTTTAACAACGCTTCATAGGCATCATGGGCATAGTAAAAAATACGCCCAAAAAACATAACGCCAGCCGCATCGATGTCATGCATCCGAGTGATAAATGTCGTTTTAAATAATGATGATGCCATGTTTTACTTCCGGTGCTGTAATAAGTGTATCTTCAAGCCAGGAGGCAGTAGCCAGACCATGTGTTTGCGAAGAGCCCAAGGCGGCACATAAATAGCTTATTGGCCATAGGCCATAAGCCGTTTCGATGCTACTGGTGATTATCGTTTCAATATTATACCGTTTCGCCAATCTTGCAAGTTGCCAGGTTTTTATGATACCGCCTTGTGCAGTCGGTTTCAAAACCAGGCGACGGACGGGATAGTGTTTCAGGCTGATTTTATCACAGAAGGATTCATCAAGTGCAAGGGCGATGCGGGTGTGATTTTGTAGCGCCTGATACTCTTGGATATTAAAGTCCGACAGAGGTTCTTCGATGCTATCAATACGGTTAAGATCGTCTTTTAGATGAACTTTCAGAGTGTTTAAGAACCACTTACTCTGCTCATAACTCCAGCTCTTGTTAGCATCCAGGCGGATTTGTGTCGATGGTGAAAGCTGTTGCAGAACTTGGAGCAGAGATTGCGTTTCAGATTCAATATCCTTCAGACCAAGCTTTATTTTCAGACAACTGAATCCATCAGCTTGCGCCTGCTGTGCCTTATATAAAAGTTGTTCATCCAGTTTGCCTAACATGATATTGGTTATGATTGTCGGGCTATACTTAGGGTTGAGCATCTGGGCAATGGTCTGACCGGTTTGTTTCTGCCGCAAAGCTAATAACGCGGTTTCCAGGGCAAAGCGGCTGGCGGGAAAGTTTTCCATATCCTGTAAAAGTTCAGCAGTAATCGGCTTGCCATGCCATGAGGCTAATTTGTTTTCCAGCGCATTCTGTGCCTGCTCGAGGGACTCTGTGCCAATTTCTGGCATGGGAGCGCATTCTCCAGTGACTGACAGTGATTCGTTAATAATTAGTTTCACCAGCATGCCATGTCGATAATACCGCTTGGCTGAGGCAGTTTCCCAGGGCATGGTCAACTTTATTTTATAAGGCAGCAGCTGGTATTCTTGGATTCGGTATTCATGTAGCGATGCCAATAGCCGGGATTCTAAATTGCTCAGTCGATCATGCACCATTGCCAGCCCTATAGTATCAACACAGAGGATAACAAAACGGTGTAAAACAATTGTAATTGTGCGGTTTGAGCCAGTAGTCGATTTAATTTCGATGACACAGGCATATGGAACAAGGAATAAATCAGTTTCAGAGCCAGTGGCAGGCTAAGGGTGGGTAATAAAATATACCAGGAAAACTCATTCATCCATACAGGCAATAGCAGATAGGGATAGATTAACAATGCTGCAAAGATAAGCCGTGCTACAGGTCGCCCGGTATAATTGACCAGGGTGAGCTTTTGGGCTTTTCTGTCGCTGTCCAGATCGCGATAATTATTGATCAATAAAATGGCAGCCGCCATGCAACCAATCGTACTGGCAAAGAGTAAAACCTGTGGATTGAGTGTTTGGCTTTGCAGATAATAAGTGCCGCCAACGGCAGCCAGGCCAAAAAAAAGAAACACAAATAGCTCACCTAATGGTGAATAGGCAATAGGGCGGAGACCTGCGGTATAGCCATAACCGCATAGGATCGCAGTCAGTCCCAGAATTATTATGGCCCAGCCGCCAATCCAGGCCAGATATATGCCAAAAAAAAATGCCAGCAAAAAACTCATCAGTGCGCCGGCTTTTATTTGTCGGGAATTTAGCCAGCCTTGTTGTGCTGCGCGCTCTGGCCCTAAGCGATGTTCTGTATCGGCACCTTTTTCAAAATCAGCCGCATCATTATAAAGGTTGGTGCCGATTTGAATAGCGATAGCAGACAGTAAGATTACCAGGAAGGTTACCAAGGAGAAATTGTTTTGTTCATGCCGAGCCAAAGCTGAACCCAGTAGAACAGGGGTTACTGAAATTGATAAGGTCTTGGGACGAACGGCCAGCCACCAGATTGAATAGCTTGTCATTTTTGTCAGGGACGACGTTTGAAACGACTGAAGTCAGGTGCTCTTTTTTCAACAAAGGCATTGCGACCTTCCTGTCCTTCATCGGTCATATAAAACAGGGCGGTGGCATTACCAGCCAGTTCCTGAATACCGGACAGGCCATCGGTATCGGCATTGAACGATGATTTGAGAACCCGTAAAGCCGTGGGTGAGTGTTGTAACATTTCCCGGCACCAGGATACCGTTTCCTGCTCCAGTTTAGCCAATGGTACAACGGTATTAACCAGTCCCATATCCAGAGCCTGCTGGGCATCATATTGGCGGCATAAGAACCAGATCTCTTTGGCTTTTTTCAAACCAATGGTCCGGGCCATAATTCCGGCACCCAGCCCGGCATCAAAGCTGCCCACTTTTGGTCCTGTTTGACCAAACCGGGCATTTTCAGCAGCGATGGTTAAATCACAGATTAAATGTAATACATGACCACCGCCTATTGCATAACCTGCCACCATTGCTATGACGGGCTTGGGCAGGGTCCTTATTTGACGCTGTAGTTCCAGGACATTGAGGTGGTTGACGCCATGACTATCTTTGTATCCGCCATCTTCTCCCCGAACTTTTTGATCCCCTCCGGAACAAAACGCCAGTTCACCGGCTCCGGTCAGGATGATAACGC
>Ga0316204_10006928_pt1 | contig 17000 bp, 17 predicted proteins | sample 6monrhotite_MG_2_FD_205661 | JGI IMG/M metagenome (GOLD analysis project Ga0316204, IMG submission 205661) | Microbial mat bacterial communities from mineral coupon in-situ incubated in ocean water Damariscotta River, Maine, United States -... | ecosystem: Environmental > Aquatic > Marine >... | reverse complement strand
GCTGGTGTGGATAGCAGGCCATTGGTGCCAACTTTGATATGGCGAATACCGTGGGCAATCGCCATTTTTAAAATTGTCTGGATTGCATCCGTATTGTAGTAGCGCCCATCACCACCCAGAATAAGCATGTTCCCTTTTAATTCTGTGGCAACATTAAATATCGCTTGTACAAAATTCTCGAGGTAATGCTCGCCCTGAAAAACCTGAACTTTTTTTCGAAGCCCTGAGGTGCCTGGTTTTTGATCGTTGAAAGGGATCGATGAAACTTTTTTAATATTCATTAATTAGTGCTCTATCGCTTTATTATGGTGGTGTATAACAATTTCCAGATTACCACTTAGACCTATGGAAGGCGAACCAAAATCGGTGTACTGAGTGCCTGAGTAAAGTAGTAGAGATTTCAATTGAGCACTAAATTTAATGGTGAAGATAAGCTGAAATGCAGTATATTAGATAGCTAGATATTAGTGGCGGGGTGAAGATGTCTGAATTAAAGCGAACGCAGGCGTGGTTGGCGCTTGAGCAACACTATGAAGAAAATAAGCATCTCCATATGCGAGATCTGTTTAACGATGATGCTAAAAGGTTTGATCACTTTTCGTTAACGCTGAATGATATTTTATATGACTACTCTAAAAACCGAGTGACTGATGAAACGATGCGGTTATTGCAGGATCTTGCTAAGCAAGCAGATCTTCCTGGCTGGATTGAGCGTTTGTTTAGCGGTGATAAAATTAATCACACTGAGCATCGAGCGGCATTGCATACTGCATTACGTGACAAAGGTGCTAAGCCAATCATGTATGATGGCGTTGATATCTTGCCCGAGATTAAAGAGGAACGGGCCAAAGTAAAAAGGCTTGCGGAGAAGATCAGAAGTCGAGAGTGGCGTGGTGTTACCGGTCAGGCGATCACCGATGTGGTTAATATTGGTATCGGTGGTTCTAACCTTGGGCCGCTGATGGTCAATGAGGCGTTAAGGTCTTACTCGCTACACGATCTGAATGTTCATTTTGTCTCTAATCTTGATGAAAGTCATATCAATAGCACACTAGAGTACCTGGATCCTAAAACAACTTTTTTTATCATCGCATCAAAGAGTTTTAAAACTCAGGACACGATGGTGAATGCCGAGACCGCACGTCAGTGGTTTGTCGATGGCATTGGCAATGATGATAAAATCCATCTGCACTTTTCTGCTGTAACAGCGAACATCAAGTTGGCCACAGAGTTTGGTATCTCAGCTCAAAATATTTTTAAAATGAGTGACTGGGTTGGTGGGCGTTACTCTTTATGGTCGGCAATTGGCCTCTCTATTGTGATTGCGATCGGTTCGGATAATTTCGATCAGCTATTAGCTGGCGCTTATGATGTTGATCAACATTTTAGAGAGACCCCTTTAGAACAGAATATTCCGGTCATCATGGCGTTATTAGGCATTTGGTATAACAATTTCTTCGATGCGCAGGCCACTGCCGTACTGCCTTACGATCAGCATCTTCACCGCTTTGCGGCTTACATGCAGCAGGTGGATATGGAGAGTAATGGGAAATATGTTGATAGAGAAGGAGAAGAAGTTGATTACTCTACTGGGCCAGTGCTGTTTGGTGAAATAGGTATTTCTGGGCAGCATGCCTTTTTCCAGTTGTTGCATCAGGGTACAAAGCTTGTGCCTGCCGATATTCTTGCGCCGATCTTTAGTTTTCGTTGTATTCCTCGTCATCACCGCGCATTAATGTCTAATGTGTTTGCGCAAACTGAAGCGTTGATGCGTGGCAAAACCGAAGAGGAAGCGCGTACTGAACTGCAGAAACAAGGCCTGGATGATGATGCTATTGAGGCGTTGTTGCCATATAAAATTTTCCCCGGTAATCGCCCAACCAGTACATTCTTGTTTGATACATTGACGCCAAAGACGTTGGGTTCCTTGATTGCGATGTACGAGCATAAAGTCTTTGTGCAGGGTATTCTCTGGAATATCAACTCATTTGACCAATGGGGAGTTGAACTGGGTAAGCAATTGGCGGCCACTATTGAAAGTGAATTGAATGATGCTGAGATGATTGATACGCACGATAGCTCTACCAATGGTCTGATCAATCATTACAAGAAGCACCGACCTCCTTTAAAGTCGCTTTACAAATAACCGATTCTAAGTGCGCATACTTGCAGGTGATATCGGAGGAACAAACACGCGGCTTGTTTTTCTGGATGATGATGTTGCCGCGCCCATTCGATATGAGAAAACATTTGCTAGTGCCGATTACGATGGTGTTGTTGAGGTTATAGAGGCATTTCTTTCATACTACGATATTAAGCGACCACTCGATACCGCTTGTCTTGCGGTCGCCGGGCCGGTTATTTCAGGTGTCGCTTCATTAACGAATTTACCCTGGAAAATTACCGAAAAAGCGTTGGGGGATCTGCTTCAGACAACGCATGCCTACCTAATTAATGACCTTGTTGCAGCCGGTTTTGCTATTCCATCTCTTGATGAGTCTGCGCTGGTTAGTATTAAGGAGGCGGGCGGTGATCCTCATTCTCAAATAACGACAGGTGCGGTTGTGATTGGCGTTGGGACTGGCTTAGGGGCTGCGCATCTTGTCAGATTGGATGATCACTACCGGGTATTCAGCAGTGAAGCAGGCCATGCGGCTTTTGCCCCCAGCAATGAGATGCAGTGCCGCTTGCTTAACTGGATGCAGCGGCAGCATGCTCATATTAGCGTGGAATTGCTACTGTCAGGCCGTGGTATTTATACGCTTTATCAGTTTTTCAGAGGTGACGTTGGCTTGCCAGAATCGCCGTCAATAGCAGAGGCGCTACAGGCGGGTGATCCTGCTCAACTCATTAGTGCCCATGCCCTTGCCGCTGATGACCCGTTATGTGAGCAGACGTTGAGTTGTTTTATCGATATTTATGCAGCGGTGATTGGTGATATTGCACTGCACTACTACCCACTGGATGCTGTCTATCTGGTGGGTGGTATCCCAGCTAAAATATTGCCACTTTTGATTTTAAAGAAACCCCTTATTGCAGAGCTATTCTGCAATAAGGGGTTGATGCATGAGAACCTTAAGCAGCTACCGATTAAATTGATTGTTGATGACTCAGTCGGTCTGAATGGCGCTATCGCCTACGCGCGTCAGCACTTGAGTGCCGCCTCGTAAGGATGCTGATTATTTGATTTCGATCGTGGCCTTGTTTCTAAGCTCTTCGATGTACTCTTGAACAACCTTGCCTTGTAATGATTCAGCGAGTTTATTAGCGACTGTTTCAATCGGTGGTGCTGCGATAGTGCGCTTTTCATCTAGCTGAATGATATGCCAGCCAAAACTACTTTTTACGGGCTGGCTGCTATATTCGCCGGCTTTTAATGTCTCAACAACGGCTGTGAATTCAGTGGGCATAAGATCGCTGCCCATCCAGCCGAGGCTGCCACCATCGCTGCTGGATGGGTCTATTGAGCTGATACCGGCCAGTTTTTTAAAGTCTTCACCGCGCTTCAGTGCCGCGATGATGTTGTTGGCTTCTGTTTCATGCTCAACCAGGATATGTCTAATGTGGTACTCAGCGCTATTTGTGCCGTATTGTTCATTATAGGTTTTCATTAGCAGTGCTTCTGTCAGGGTGTTGTCGAGGTGCTTTTTGAGACCACTGTTAATGACCAATGCCCTTGTCTGCATCTCAATCTCCGCTTTCACCTCAGGGAGCTGATCAATGCCATCATCCATCGCTGCGTTGTAAAGCAGTTCACTATTAATGAATTCCTGTAATAGCAGGCCTCTTTGTTCTTGAGTTAGTGTGCCGGTGTGCTGAACCTGTTGGGCGCGCATGGCAGCATAGCTGCCGAAGGTTTTGCTATCAATCGATTTTCCATCGATGACGACCACAACATCTTCAGCCTGTGCGGCCGAAATAGACAATAGCGATGCAGAGAGTAATATCGCGGACAGGTGCTTTAGTGATTTCATAATCTATTCCTTCACAGCGCTAGACAGTTTTTAAGGCTCGATGCCTCTTGAGTTGATCTCTGATGCTACAACTGATTGTGATGATTATTCAAGTGGTGGATGCTACGGCAGTACTTTTTTAAATGGTTTGACGGTCACTTTTTCATAAACGCCTGCAGCGATGTAGGGGTCCTGGTCTGCCCAGGTTTGAGCATCTTCTAACGATACGAATTCCGCCACGATTAGACTGCCGCTAAAACCAGCACTGCCAGGGTCTTCACTATCAATAGCAGGGTGAGGGCCAGCTAAGATCAGTCGGCCAGCATCCTTTAGTGCATTGAGTCTCTCGACATGCGCTGGGCGACTGGCGAGCCTCTTTTCGAGTGAGTCAGCAATATCTTCAGCAATAATGGCGTAAAGCATTACGGCTTCCCCTCATTGTCACCTGTCTTTGGGTCATCATCATCGGGAGTGATGTATTTGGTCAGGAAGGGGATTTGTAGGATCACAAAGGCAAAGGTAATGCCCATTAGCCCAAATAGCTTGAAATTCACCCAGGTATCCGTGTCGAAGTTATAAACGACATAGAGATTAAGCACGCCGATGGCGACGAAAAAGAGAACCCAGCTGATATTGAGTTTGAGCCAGACCTGGTCTGGTAGCGTCATGGCCTGTCCCATCATGCGCTGGATGATGGTTTTCTCACCAATATAATGACTGCCTAGAAAGACTACTGCAAACACCCAGTTGATAACGGTTGGCTTCCATTTGATGAACATCTCATCTTGCAAAAAGAGTGTTGCACCACCAAAGACGACCATGATTGCGAGGGTGACCAGGTGCATGTTCTCAAAGCGACGGTGCTTAAGCCAGTGAACGGTGACCTGCACGAATGAGGCTGCGATCGCGACGGCTGTGGCGACGTAGATGTCGTAGGCCTTATAGGCAACAAAAAAGAGTAAGACCGGGAAAAAGTCAGCAAGAAATTTCATAGCAATTGAGTGTTATTTGGATGGGTTTAAGTAATTGTATAAATGATAGATCAGCGTGGTACGGGCAGACATGTCATAATATGTTGTTCTAACCAATTTAAGAGTATAGCACGCGAAAATGGGAAACAAGGTTTTGTCCTCTATTTGTTACGATCTCCACTCACATTCAAGCGCCTCTGATGGGGTGCTGAGTCCAACCGCGCTGGTACAGCTGGCGGCCGAAAATGGTGTTGATGTCCTGGCGTTGACGGATCATGACAGCACGGATGGTCACGCGGAGGCTGCAGCCGCAGCAGCAGAGGTGGGTATTCGGTTTATACCGGGCATTGAAATTTCAGTGAGTTGGCGTAACCGTTTGATTCATATGGTTGGTCTGGGGGTTGACGGGAACTATAGTGAAATGCAGCAGGGCTTGGTTGATTTGCGCGCTAAACGAACGCTGCGTGCGGAGGCGATCGGTGCTAAATTCACCAAGATTGGCATGCCTGATGTCTATGAAGGGGCCTGTGCGCTGGCCGATGGCGTCGTAAGCCGCTCTCATTTTGCGATGTATCTGGTTAAACAGGGAGTTGTAAAAGATGTTCAGCAGGCCTTTAAAAAGTATCTGCAGAAAGGTAAATGCTGTTATGTGGGTTGTGAATGGGCCTCGTTGGAAGATGCGTTGAAGTGGATACATGGCGCTGGTGGCCAGGCTGTGGTGGCGCATCCGGCGCGTTACAAGATGAGTCGAACGCTGTTTCGCGAATTCTTGATCGATTTTAAAGCGTTGGGTGGCGTTGGTATCGAGGTCGCATGTAGTAGCCATAACCTGGAAGAGGCGACTCAGATGGCTGCGTATGCTCAAGAGATGGGGCTGCTTGCATCGGCGGGCTCTGATTTTCATTCGCCGGATAATACCTGGGCAAAACTCGGGCGTGTACACCCGCTGCCAGAAGGGTGTCAGCCCATTTGGAAAGACTGGGATTAGTAGTCATTTATGCGTGTTTAATTTTAATCTAATTTATAATAATATTTAGCCAGGTTATTGTTTTAATGAAACATCTTAGAGTTCATCCGGAAAATCCCCAGTTGCGTTTGATCAATCAGGCTGCCGGCATTATTCGTGCAGGAGGGGTTGTGATTTATCCGACTGATTCTTGTTATGCGTTGGGTTGTGGGATCGGCAACAAGTCTGCGATGGATCGTATACGGGCTATTCGCGATCTGGACGACAACCATAATTTCACCTTGATCTGCCGAGATCTCTCAGAGCTGGCGACGTATGCAAAAGTGGATAATCAGGTTTTTCGTCGGTTGAAGTCACTCACGCCAGGGCCGTACACCTTTATCTTGGAGGCATCACGCGAGGTGCCGCGCCGTCTGCAGCACCCAAAACGTAAAAGCATTGGTTTGCGCGTGCCAGAGCACCCCATCGCTCAGGCGCTGCTGAGTGTACTGGATGAGCCGATGATGAGCGTCACCTTGATCTTGCCCGGTGAAAACGAGCCGTTGACTGACCCTGATGAGATGGTGCAGCAGCTGGGCAAGCGGGTTGACCTGTTGGTGGATGGCGGCTGGGGAGGGTACGAGCCTAGTACTGTGATCGACCTGACAGGGGATGTGCCAGAAGTGGTTCGTCGCGGAAAGGGTGACCCTGACGTGATTGAGGCTTAGCCCGTTTAAATGATTAAAATCATCGTTCTAATAAGGTTATAATCGACTGATGGAAGAACTGAGCTTGCTGCAACGCATCGCTGTCTGGGCGATGCCTGTGATATTGGCGATTACGGTACATGAGGTGGCCCACGGTTGGGTGGCGATGAAGCTTGGTGACTGCACCGCGAAGATGCTGGGGCGGCTGACGCTCAATCCGCTGAAACACATCGATCCCATTGGTACCCTGTTAGTCCCTGGCTTGTTGCTGGTGATGGGTGGCTTTATTTTTGGTTGGGCTAAACCGGTGCCGGTGACCTGGGGAAATTTGAAAAACCCCAAACGTGATATGGCGTTGGTGGCGTTGGCTGGGCCGATGAGCAACCTGTTAATGGCGTTGATGTGGGCTGGGATATTGAAGATTGGCTTGATGCTGGCGATCGCGGGCAGTGCCGAAATGGTCGCGTTGCCACTGATTTATATGGGCGGCGCAGGAATCACGATTAACCTGATTTTGATGGTGCTGAATCTATTGCCGTTACCGCCGCTCGATGGAGGGCGGATTGTTGCGTCGCTACTGCCTGATAAACTTTCGTGGCAGTTTAATCGCCTTGAGCGCTGGGGTTTTGTGATCCTACTCGGTCTGATGGTGATGGGCGTGTTAGGTAAGGTTTTATGGCCACCAATTAACTATCTACAAAGCCAGATATTCATTCTATTTGGTCTGTAAATTATAACGTATTTGTTTAAATAAAGAGGATAACTGATTGATTACTACGGCTTCTCAAAAAAACCGTGTGCTCTCAGGGATGCGCCCAACAGGGCGGCTGCATCTCGGTCATTACCACGGTGTTTTGAAAAACTGGGTGAAGTTACAGCACGAATATGAGTGTTTTTTCTTCGTCGCAGACTGGCATGCGCTGACCACGGATTACGACAACACCGCTGCAATTAGTGGCAGCATCTGGGAGATGGTGATTGACTGGCTTGCTGCTGGCGTCAATCCGGGGGCTGCGAGTCTCTTTATTCAGTCACGCGTGCCGGAGCATGCTGAGCTGCATCTGCTCTTGTCGATGATCACCCCGCTGGGCTGGCTGGAGCGGGTGCCAACCTATAAAGATCAGCAGGAGAAGCTCAAAGAGAAAGACCTCGATACCTACGGTTTTCTCGGTTACCCATTGTTGCAGAGTGCCGACATTCTGATCTACAAGGCTGGACAGGTACCGGTCGGTGAAGATCAGGTGGCGCATGTTGAACTGACGCGCGAAGTGGCACGACGCTTTAATCATCAGTACGGTCGTGAAACTGATTTTGTTGAACGCGCTGAAGAGGCGATTAAAAAGATCGGTAAGAAAAATGCGAAACTCTATAAAGGATTGCGCAAAGATTATCAGGAGCAGGGCGACCACGAGGCGCTTGAGAAGGCGCGCGCACTATTAGAGGCACAGCAGAACATTACGCTGGGTGACCGCGAACGGCTGTTTGGCTATCTCGAAGGTGGCGGCAAGATCATCCTGCCCGAACCGCAGGCACTACTGACGCCAACCTCTAAGATGCCGGGACTGGATGGGCAGAAGATGTCGAAATCTTACGGTAACACCATCGGCCTACGTGAAGCGCCGGATGTGGTTGAGAAGAAGATGCGTACCATGCAGACCGATCCGGCCCGCGTGCGTCGTACCGATCCGGGCAATCCTGAGATTTGTCCAGTGTGGGGCTTTCATCAGATCTACTCTAGCGACGGAGTTCGTCAATGGGTAGTCGAGGGCTGTCGTAGTGCTGGTATTGGTTGTATTGATTGCAAACAACCGGTGATCGATGCTGTAATCGCAGAGCAGGCACCGATCCACGAGCGAGCGATGGAATACATTGAAAACCCGAATCTGGTGCGGAATATTATCGCTGAAGGCAGTGAACGAGCACGTGAAGTGGCGCGCGAAACACTGGATGAAGTTAGACAGGTGATGGGGCTTGCAGATAACCATTAATCAACTAGTTAGGGAATCTATCTGACATGGTTTCTGATATTAATCTAAATATCGACACTGAGGATGAGGTGGTTGTACAGCCGCCAACTCAGCAGGAGATGCCCTTTGCCATCGTGCAGGGCAAGAGCATCAGCGAGCCGCCGCAGGATCTCTATATTCCGCCGGATGCGCTGGAAGTTTTTCTGGAGGCCTTTGAAGGGCCGCTTGATCTGCTGCTCTATCTGATCAAACGCCAGAATCTCGATATCCTGAATATTCCGATTGCTGAGATCACCAGTCAGTACATGGTATACGTCGAGCTGATGAAGGAGCTGCACCTTGAGCTGGCAGCGGAATATCTGGTGATGGCGGCGATGCTGGCTGAGATCAAATCCCGCATGTTGCTGCCGCGTCCGATTGAGATCGGCGAAGAGGATGACCCGCGTGCCGAGCTGATTCGTCGCCTGCAGGAATACGAGCGCTTCAAGCAGTCAGCCGAAGAGATCGAAGGGATGCCGCGTGTCGATCGTGACATCTTCCCGGTTTCGATTAAGGCACCCGCCAGCAATGTGGTTCGATTAGAGGCGAAGGTTGAGCTACCGGAGATTCTGCTCGCTTTTCAGGAGATCATGGCGCGCGCAGATATGTACACCCACCATCAGATTAAGATGGAGCCCCTGTCGGTACGCGAGCGCATGACAGAGGTGCTCTCCCTAATCAATACCGAAAAATTTACTGATTTTTCAGCGCTGTTCACCCTGGAAGAGGGGCGCATGGGAGTGGTGGTTTCACTGCTCGCGATCCTCGAACTGGTGAAAGAGTCCCTGCTTGAACTTGTTCAGACTGAAAACTTTGGCCCAATTTACGTAAAGGCACCGCAAAATGTTCACGAGCCAGATGAATCGCACTCAGCTTAAAAATATCATTGAGGCGGCCATTATGACCGCTGATACCCCAGCTTCAATGGACTACCTACTGCGCATCTTCACCGAAGACGAGAAAATCGGCCGTGAAGAGATTAATGCGGTGCTGGAAGAACTGGAAGCGGAATGTGAAACGCGTGGCGTCGAACTGAAACAGGTCGCGAGTGGTTACCGCTATCAGGCGAAGCTGGATCTAGTACAGTGGCTCTCGCGCCTCGATGTTGAGCGCCCGTCTCGTTACTCACGGGCATTGCTGGAAACACTGTCGCTGATCGTTTATCGCCAGCCAGTCACGCGTGCCGAGATTGAAGATGTGCGTGGTGTGGCGGTGAGTTCATCGATCATCAAAACATTGCTGGAGCGTGAATGGGTGCGTGTTGTGGGCCATCGTGATGTGCCGGGTAAACCTGCGCTGTATGGCACCACACGTCAGTTCCTTGATTACTTCAATCTTAAGAGCCTAAGCGAGCTGCCGCCGCTGGCTGAGATCCGCAGCCTGGATTCGATTCAGAGTGAGCTTGAACTGAAGATGGATGGCATTGTTGCTGACGGCAAAGCCGCCAATGATGCCAGTGCTGAACAGCCTGCTACGGAAGAAGATGAGGTCGCCGCTAGCGATGTCGCTACCACAGAAGAGCATGTGGCTGCGGTCGATAGTGAGCAGTCAGCTGATGAATCAACGGCTGAAAACAGTGATGTTGAGTCTCCGCCAGATGAAGTGAGTGACGTTGCTAATGAAGACGTGACCGTAGAACAAGAGAGTAGTGAGTCCCATGTTGCAGAAGATAGCGTTGCCTCTGAGAATGCAGAGACGATAGAACCTGAAACAGACGTCATATCGACGGATAATGAATCAAAGGATGGTGAAGATCCTCTCGCTGCTAAAGCGGGTTGAGATAATTTATGAGTGAAAGAATTCAAAAGGCGCTGGCGCAGGCCGGGCACGGTTCGCGCCGTCAGATTGAGGCGTGGGTGCAGGAAGGGCGCATTGCCGTTAATGGCAAAGTGGCCACGTTAGGTGACCACATCACCGAAGACGATACGGTATTGTTGGATGGCAAACAGCTACGCCTGAAATTCAAACATGAACTGCCGCTCAAGGTGATCATCTATCACAAGCCAGTCGGTGAGATCTGCACTCGCAACGACCCGGAAAGACGCGCCACGATTTATGACAACCTGCCAAGGTTACGTGGTGGTCGCTGGGTCGCGGTGGGACGGCTTGATGTCAACACCAGCGGCATGTTGTTGCTGACCACCAGCGGCGAGCTTGCCAATAAACTGATGCATCCATCGAGCGGCATGGAAAGAGAATACGCCGTGCGCGTGCTGGGTGAAGTTGATCGCGACATGATCAAAAATATGCGTGCAGGGGTTGAACTGGAAGATGGCATGGCCGCGTTTGATACCATTCGTGACGCAGGCGGGCAAGGCGCCAACCACTGGTATCACGTCATCATAAAAGAAGGGCGTAAGCGTGAGGTGCGTCGCCTGTGGGAATCGCAGGGCGTTACCGTGAGTCGTTTGATCCGTGTGCGCTTTGGTGATATCACTCTGCCGCGCGGTCTGTCTGCCGGTAAATTTACCGACCTTGACCCGGCGAGCCTGAATAAGTTGTTACGTACCGTCGATATGCCTGCGATTGAGAAAAAGCATGGCCGTAGTGATGCGCGTACAAAAACACCTGCGAAACCGAAGGTTGATGAAAAGCCTAAGAGTAAAAAACGCGCTAGTCCGAAAAAAGGATATGCGCCGGCCGCACGTCGTAAGAAGCCAACGTCGAAAGTGTCGAAAAAGAAGTAATATAAATGTAGCCTGGGCTGAACTTCAAGTGAAACCCAGGAGGGCAGTGCCACATTCCCCGGGTCTCGCTGTTAGCTCAGCCCAGGCTGCAGGTCTCTTTTTCTAGTTTCCGAGTGCATGAGGTTTTAATTGACACTCTTCTCCATCTACCAAAAACTACTCGCCCAATACGGCCCACAACAGTGGTGGCCTGCCGAGACACCGTTCGAGGTGATGGTCGGTGCGATCCTCACGCAGAACACGGCGTGGACTAATGTTGAAAAATCGATTGCGCAGCTCAAACGTGGTGGGCACATGTGCCCACCCTACACATCGCAATTAACACCGCAGGCGATTGATCAACTACCGCATGACCAGCTTGGTGAACTGATCCGCGCTTCCGGTTACTTCAATGTTAAGGCGACACGCCTTAAAAACTTCTGTCACTGGTATTTGGCGCAGGGCGGTTTCGATGCACTGAATGAACTCGATACCGCATCACTTCGTCACGGCTTGTTATCCGTTAATGGCATTGGCCCTGAGACGGCTGATGACATGATGCTCTATGCCTTTAATCGTCCGATCTTTGTGGTTGATGCCTATACCCGTAGAATATTCTCGCGTATCGGTGTTGTCGATGATGCGATCAAATATGAATCGCTGCGTGAAAAGTTTGAGCTGGAGTTTATTAGCAAACGAAAGCAGGTAAGTGATGATGAGCGTGTTGCACATTATAATGAATATCACGCATTGATAGTGGTGCATGGTAAGGATGTTTGTCGTACCAAGCCGAGATGTGGTGAGTGTTGTTTGAGTGGGAAGTGTGAATACTTGAAGTGAAAGTAGACCTTTAGTTTTCCGTCACCCCGGCGAAGGCCGGGGTCCAGTGGGTTTAGATAGACTGGATTCCGGCCTTCGCCGGAATGACGGACTATTTATTTTTCGAACTCGAGTAGCTTTGAACCTTGAATTTTGGGCTTTGAAAGCCTCTTCGGGTACTTTCAATAGCATCTTGAACTGACCCAAAAACATCAGGGAAAAGACTTCTGTGATTAATATTCATCTTATCCAAAATGTCTAGCATTCGCCCCCTTTGTTTTTCATTGCATGGAAAAATGAATTTCTCAAGTACATAGGACTCTGTTTGATCATTATGCAGCTCTTCAGTAATTCTGTTTAGCCATATCTCTAATGACTTGTAGTGGTCGTGTTTTGTGAAAAAACCTTGTTGAAATAATATTCGTCTATTCTCTTGGTTTATATCCGATATTATTTCCAATAGAGGGAATTGTTTGTTGAGATATTCGGTCTTTCCACTTTGGCCTAATAACATTAGTTATTTCTCTATTTAGGTGGTGGATCATTTCTTTGTTTATAGACCATATACAGGAGCTATTATTTTGTATGTGAATTGGAGATTCTAATGCGAAAAATAATGCAATATATGGTGAGTGTGTCCAGTCTAAAAGGGGAGATGGTAAGTCGTAGTGTTGGCCGTATTGCCATAAATCTATAGACTCGACTTTATCCTGCGAAAGGTCATTATTTATTATTAAGTTATTTTTGAAAGTTGAGTGAAGGCGTTTTATTGTGAGTTCAGTAAGCTCTTCTCTCCTATGTTTGTTAGCTCCATATGATGACTCTAAGCGATCAATAAAACGCATCAACGTAGGCTCTAGATCCCAGCTTGAATCGCTATGGCCACGAAATCCATAGTCATAGTTTCTTGTTATTAATTTAGTAGATGCAAAATCAAGCATCTCATCTACTGATTGAAAATTGGTTTCGTGTATGTGATTGAATTTAAACATGTGTAGAAGAGAAATAGTTATTCCTCTTCGTCAAGTGGTGCAAACTTAGCCACAATCTCAATCTCGTCATCACCACGTTTCATCAATAGCGGTAACCATGTGCCATGGCTGGTGCGCTGTACGATAGAGATGACCTGAATCATGCGGGTGATTTTTTTACCGGCGGCTTTTACGAAGATATCGCCTTTTTGTAGGCCAATTTTTTCGGCGACGCTATCTTCAACCAGTTTGGCGATACTCACTTTGCTTTCGTCTTCTTCAAGGTAGACGCCAAGTTTTGGTTTCGGTTGTGCGGCTTCTTCTTCCATAGCCATGCCAATCACGGCGTCGGCAAACTCGCCGCCAATCCCTTCACAGCCGAAGTCGTCGTGCCATGCAATCATTGTCGTCACATCTTTTTGTCCGAGTGATTTAAGTTGGTCGGGTACGCCGTAATCGTTAACCACATGGCCGCTACCCATTACGCCGACAAAGAGTAGCGAGGGATCTTTTTCAGTTTCGTGAAAGATGATCTGTGCCATCGCAGCATCCCACAATGTTTGCCCTTGCAGAAAGCGTTTGAAGCCGGGGCTTTCAAGGTCGGAGGCAGTATCTTGTTCACCTTTTTTAGCCCCAGGTTTATGTGCGCCGTGTTGTTGATAGATTGAGATCAGCAGGTTCTTATAGCCTTCACCCGGTGGTGCAGGGTCGGCGACGCCTTCACGATCTTCCTCTGCAATATTCTGCCAGCCGTCTTTGCGAACTTTTTTAAGCAGGTCCCGGCTGACGTTAAGGGCATGAATCGGAATCTGGTTCATGCGTGCGAAGTGAAATAGCGGCATGTAATATTTTGAATCGAAGTTCCAGTATTTCTGCCAGTTGGACTGTTCCAGGAATTCTGCTTCGGTGAGTTCGCCTGCAATCCATTTGTCGAGCACGGGTTGTGCCTTGCGTGGAAACATCTCAAAGCCAATCGCCATGTTGGGGTTGAGTGCATGTAGTGCCACAAGCGTATGTAATTCCCAGCGTTGATGGTCGCCCTGTGCGTGATGTTCACCTAGTAAGACAACGCGTCCTTTGGCGGTGTTGCGCAGGAACTGGCTGCTATTGATTAGCCCCATGTCATCGGGGTTATACCACTGGTTGGGGACGATGCAGCTATTATCTGCGGTGCCATCGTGATCAATCATTTTGTGAGGATCGGCAGCATGGGCGGAAGTGAAGACCGCAGCCACGAATGTCGTGATCAGGGTAGCGCTAACAACCCGTTGAGACAGGTTTTTCCAGAAGATCGGTCCCGCACATAATCCATGCATGTTGTGGTCCTTTTCAGGTCGTTAATCATAGTATTGGTCACATACTATATTGATCGCTTATGTAATGTAAATCGGCGATAACCGGAATAGAAGCGGGACGGGCAAACGTGCCGGCCGGGTATTGGATTAATGGTGCTTGATTAGTCTGGAATACCGATCGCTTTGCGTGCGGCCATCGCAGTGGCAACGGCTACGGCTGTATCACCATCTTGATCAATCACGGTGAAGTGACCCATCTTGCGAGCGGGGCGGGCAGCTGCTTTGCCGTAGAGATGTAACTTGAGGTTGGGGATCTGATTCAATAACGGCCAGTTAGGCTCATGGCTTTCATCGCTATTTTGAAACCACAGATTACCTAACAGGTTAACCATGACCGAGTGGCTATGCAGTGCGGCTGATCCGAGTGGCAGCCCGCATAGTGCGCGCAGCTGTTGTTCGTACTGGCTGGTGACGCAGCCATCGACAGTGTAGTGGCCACTGTTATGCGGGCGTGGTGCGATCTCGTTTATCAGCAATTGGCCATTGCTGATAAAGAATTCTACCGTGAGTACACCGACATAGCCGAGTTTTGCAGCGAGGTTACTGGCCATCTGCTCGGCCTGCTGTTGCAGTGCAGGTGTGGTGCGTGCAGGCACCACGGTCACATCGAGGATGCCGTTGCTATGCTCGTTTTCGGCCAGCGGAAAACAGCTGCACTGACCGCTGGTACTACGTGCGAGCACGACAGAGACTTCAAGGTCGAGCGGTAGCATACGCTCGAGTACACAGGGGATGTTAAATTCGCGATAGGCGGCTTTGGCTTCCTCGATAGTTGTTACGCGCGCCTGACCTTTGCCGTCATAACCAAAACGTGCGGTTTTGAGGATGGCGGGAAAGAGGTCGTCACTTGCCGCATTGAGATCACTTTCATTTTCGACGGCGATAAATGGTGCCGTGTTAAAACCGTTATCGCGTAGAAAGGCCTTTTCACGAATACGGTCCTGCGCGATAGAGACGGCGTCGGCGGATGGCGAGACCGGCATCGTCTGCGCAAGTTGCTCAAGTACTGCTGCGGGCACATTTTCAAACTCGGTGGTGGCAGCTGCACACTGTTTGCTGAGTTGCGCTAGCGCAGTCTGGTCATCGTAGTTGGCGATAATATGCCGGTCGGCGACTTTGCCTGCGGGGGCATCTGTATCGGGGTCGAGCACGATCACTTTGTAGCCTAGCTCATGTGCGGCATGCACAAAAAAACGGCCGAGTTGGCCGCCGCCGAGCAGAGCGAGTGTCGCCGGTGGGGCGATAGTGGGGTGGCTCATGGTTTGTCGTCGAGTGTCATCGCGAAGACGCGCTCTTTCTGTGTCTCGCGGAATTCGGTCAGTTTTTGTGAGAGTTCAGCATCCTCAATGGCCAGCATCGAGATCGCAAATAGCCCCGCGTTAGCGGCACCCGCTTCACCAATCGCAAAGGTAGCCACCGGGACACCCTTAGGCATCTGTACGATCGAGAGCAGTGAATCCTGCCCTTTGAGATAGCGCGATGGCACTGGTACACCGAGTACCGGCAGGGTGGTCTTGGCGGCAATCATACCGGGCAGATGAGCAGCACCGCCAGCACCAGCGATGATCACTTTAATGCCACGTGCCTGTGCTTTTTCGGCAAATTCAAACATCAATTCCGGGGTGCGGTGGGCTGAAACCACTTGTGCCTCGTAGGCGACACCGAAGTCGGCCAGTGACTCTGCTGCCTGACGCATGACTGGCCAGTCGCTGTTACTGCCCATGACGATCGCTACCTGGATCTGATTTTCTTGCATGAATGCCTCACTTAACCGTGTATCTGATTGAATAGACGACATTATACCTGAATCAGAAGGGGCTGTGGCAGGCCTCGTATGGCACAAGGTATTAATCTGAATGCTGTTTTGAGGGGGGGTTGACGTGTGTTTTATCGATTTTGAGTCAATTCAGGTGGAAGATATGCAGAACTTACTGTTTTTAGGTGGGCGGTGCTGAAATAGCCTCGAGCCTGCATAAACTTCCTTAAGATCATGGACTTTCGTGCCGCTAAATTTGAAGGAGATAGGCCTTTTATATGTGCTATTCCAACTTGGTGCGTCGATGTAAATGAAAAAGAAGTTTTTAAATATTCCGCAGAGATCTGATGAGATGCCAATCTCAATTGAGGTGAGCGAAGCCGCCATTAAAGATTGGATTAAGGCACTGCCGACATTAGATTTCGCTGGTAGTTGCGCGCAAATGGTGGATTTGTTGCATGATATTAATCGCCACCAGCTGGATCTGCCAGAACGAATTAAGACAATGAGTTTGCTATCAACGCGTGTTGATAAGCTCCATCGAATTATGCCGCGGAATTATGAAAGCCAATCATTGCCGTTAAGCGAAAAACAACTGGCGCTGAAGAAGCAGGCACAGGAGTTGTTTGAGGAATGTGCGATTGGTCATAAAATCATTGTGAGTGACCTGATCGATAATAGAGAGCTGCTGACCCAAAATAAAAAGGCACTTTTCTTTTCGATTGTGAAGGCGATGAATTATATGTCGCTGGGATTGATCGAGCGATTTCTAGTTTATCAATCACCTGATAAAGGCACCTGGCACGATTTTCATAAACTCTTTGTGATCTCTGAGCAGATGGGGGTACTG
>Ga0316204_10006926_pt1 | contig 17001 bp, 7 predicted proteins | sample 6monrhotite_MG_2_FD_205661 | JGI IMG/M metagenome (GOLD analysis project Ga0316204, IMG submission 205661) | Microbial mat bacterial communities from mineral coupon in-situ incubated in ocean water Damariscotta River, Maine, United States -... | ecosystem: Environmental > Aquatic > Marine >... | reverse complement strand
AATTCAGAAGGGGTAAGTCCTGTATTTTTTCTAAATAAAGTGTAGAATGATGATTTAGAATTAAATCCAACATCATACATAATTTCAGAAATTGTTTCATCGCTTTTTTTTGGATTAAGTAGCTGGTATTTTGCTCTATCCAATCTATAAGAATTTATAAAACTCATAAAATTTTGATTAAGGAAATTATTGATTAAATAAGATAAACGTCTTGGTGATATTTCTAAATATTCAGCCAGTTGATTTAAACTTAGATCTGGGTTTGTAAAAACATTATTTGTATCCATAAACTCTTTAATACGATCTATTTCAATTCTATCTTGATTTGAAGGACAAAGGTTTCCTTTTACTTTGTTTGTATCGAAGGATATTTTTTGATCAATTTCCGAAATCCCTAAAAACATTTTTGATTGCTTTAGCCCTCTATAGTACATCCAATTAACAAGCAATAGTAGAGAAAGGTGCATCAATGAAGCGCCAAAAATTAAGTCCATGTTAAACAAAAACTGATCTACAATATCTAGAAACAAAGACATACAGAAAATAATTATAGTCCATTGAAGCCACACCAAGTTTTTACGAGCCTTTGATGATTGGGTATCTTTTATTACTTTTCTGAAAATCACTATTTCTCTAATAGATAGAGTTAAGTATAATAATAAGCTGACATAAATTAGAGGGGCTATTGAGAGGCTAGATATAAAGTTTGTACTTAAGAAAATTGATATAAGAAACGTAGGGGTAAAATGGTATAACTGCTTTATGCTAAACTTAAAAGACTTATATATCAATGATTTTGAATAGAGATAAAATATTGGGCCATAAACAAAACCATAGAGGTAAAAAATGAATTCAAAATTATCAGAAATTAAGCCAAAACTGTCACTAACAATAGTCATAAACTGGATTCCTATAACAACTAAAAATAATGATAAATATCTATTGTCAATTCTTTTTTTATTATCATCAAAAATTAATATCAAAGCAAAAACAATGCTCTGAAAACTAATAATGAAAGCTAGAATATCTTTTATGTGAATAGTCAATTTGCTAAAAAATTTATACCAAAGAATAAGCTTTGGTAAATGATGATCATGATGTTTAATCTCATTTAAGTATTAATGTCTACTTTTAGTTTTCAGCATGCTAGTTTCTTGAAATTACTAAAAAACTTTATAAGCTGATTATAACAACAACAATGTCTTAAAAAAAATCATATTGTAAAGAAAAAACCAATGATTATACATGAAGGTTTATTCAAAATAAAAGTATGAAAAGGTCAACTTACTTAAGTTAAAGTTTATGTTAATTTTATCAAATCAAAGCTAATATTGCCTAAAATGCGTTCGAATTCATGTTTTAGAACCCACAAACTAAAGCAAATGTATACTTTTAAAATATTAAATGATACAGTTAAAGAAATTCATTTACTCTTTCTACTTCATTTTTGTCTGTCTTTTCCCAATTTCATTTTGAATGATGCTACATTTTTCATAACAAAATTTTGGATACGTTATTGAACAAAAAAACTTTTAAAAGCAATGATTAAACAACTTACCATGAAAAAAAACTTTATAAAATTATTCTCACTGTTAGTATTATTTGGCTGTAATACTAAGATAAAAAATAAGCTCTGGTTAGATGATTTTGAGTATTTGAAACTAGAACTTTCAAAAGGATATGCGAACTTAAAGTTTGCAAGTGAAAAAGAACAAATAGATTTATCTAACCTTAACAATATTGTAAAAGATAAGTTAAAAAAAGCGAAAACTAAGACAGAAGCTCAAGAAATTATTAAAACTGATTTCTTGAAAATTTTTAAAGATGGGCACCTCCGAGCTAGTATTACGAGAAGCTCAAGTGATAAAAAAGATACCGATTCTAATGAATTCAAAAATGATATTGACAGTGTTGCTATTGGTTTAAAAGAATTGGGTTATGTGAAATATAAGGCCAAAAATCGCATATTGTTTGATTCATTAAAAGGCTATCACTCAATGAAAAAAAACAAAAACCCTTTTAAAGCAGGAACAATAGAAACCAAAAAAGGAAAGATTGGTGTTTTAAGGATAGCATCTTTTGCAAATTGGAGATTCTGGGACATCGCATATCCCATATGGAGTTCACTTAGAAAAGAATATCCTGATGGCTGTATTAATGGTTGTGGTGAGATGTTGCAAAAAGTCGATGCCCAATTAACAAGCTATCTCATTGAAAGAATTATTGAACTACAAAGAGAAAAAATATTAGCTCTTGTTATAAACGTTTCTAGTAATGGAGGCGGGTCCCAATGGTGCCAAGAAGTGGCAAGGTTATTTACAAAAAAAGAACTAAAAGGAGCTAAGACTTTTGTGGTTAAACATGCTTTATGGAAATCTATTATGGATAACAATATTGAAATTATTAATGATGACTTAGAAAACCCTAACTTAAATACAGATTTAAAACAAAAAATTCTAGGATTCAAATTGAGCATACAGAATGGTATACTTCCACAACTTCAAAATGATTGTTCATCAAAAGTGGAAAATATATGGAGACAAAATGATTTGTCATGTTTAGAGTTGATAGAAAATCCTTATGCACACGAATTACCTCTTGGCATTATGAATCACCCTCAATTTTTAAAATCTAAAACAAAGACAATCCTTAATACATCCAGATATTTTCCTTATAAAACAGGAGTTTATTCAGGGCCATTATATATTGTTCAAGACCGATTTTCTGGTTCAGCCACTGAGGAGTTTTCTTCACTCTTACAATCTAACGATGCGGCCATAATAATTGGTGAGAATAGTTATGGAGCAGGATGTGGGTATAATAACGGGGGTATACAAATAGAGCTACCTAATATTGGATTATCTGTAAGAATGCCAGACTGTGTAAGGTTCAGAAAGGACGGTAAAAATGAGATTTATAGTATTGAACCAGACATAAAGATAGATTGGAAAGAAACTGATAGCCCAAACAGAAAGGGAGAAATGATAATTAAATCTATCGTCGATTTTGATTAAAAGCAACCTTAAATATAGAAGCCCTCTAGCAATAAAAAGAAAATTGAAATAACCTATTCTTTCAAAAAGTTACTAGAGTCCTTTGACGGCCATTCGTTACTTTTTAAAAATATAATTTATATATATGGGATTTTAAGGAGTTACTATAAAGAAGAGTAAAAAGGATAGGTTTCTAGCTAGGTTTTAACCTCTCCAAAACATTCTGTTTATAACTAATTCCAATAGGAATCTCTATATCCTCAATTCCTATATCTTGAGCAGTAAAAGTCGTTATTTTTTTGAATTTACAATATAAGAGCGATGCGTTCTAAAAAAATAAGCAGGTAGCTTCTCTTCAAAATCTATCTTATTTCTGAAAATTATACATCTAATTAATTGACTTTTAATGAACCAATTAAAAATAGCAGAATTATGACACGATTTTCTTGGCTCTATTTAAAAAAATATAACTGTTTTTCATAAACTATACTAAAAGATGGTACGTATTTATGAATCCGAACCCTAGTATCAATAATAAGCATTAATATTTACAACAAAAACAAATTATGACACGATTATTAATTTTATTTATTTTTCTCTTTGCACCTTTAGCAATATTGGGAAATAACAATATTTTTGAAAAAAAAATATCCGGTACCGTTATAGATGCAGAAACGCAAACGCCCTTAGAGTTTGCTACAGTATCTGTATACAAAAAAGATAAGCTTATAGATGGTACCATTACTAACGAAAAAGGAAGATTTTCTATAGATGTTAAGCCTGGTAACTATCTAATAAGAGTTGAGTATTTTTCTTATAAAGCTTATGAAACTCAAATAGACTTAAAGCAAAATACAAATCTAGGTGTAATCTCACTCGAAACTGACTCGGAGAACTTAAAGGAAATAAAAATTACTGCAGAACGCTCTACCATTGACCTTAAGTTAGATAAAAAGGTTTTTAATATAGGGAAAGATCTGTTATCTCAAAATGGGTCGTTACAACAAATTTTAGAAAATGTCCCCTCAGTTTCCGTAGATTTAAATGGAATTGTAAGCTTACGAGGAAATCCTAATGTTAGCATTCTCATTAATGGTAAGCCTTCGGTTTTAGCTGTAAATAATAATCTAAATCAAATTCCATCTGATCAAATAGATCGAATAGAAGTAATTACCAATCCCTCCTCTAGGTATCAGGCTGCAGGAACTGCTGGAATTATCAATGTAATTCTTAAAAAAAATGGATTAGAGGGATTAAGTGGTTCTCTAACTCTGACTAACTCTATTATTGCAAGTTCAAGTGCATATGCCAATGTTAATTACAAAACGAATAAGTTCAATCTGTTCTCTACAGTTGGGTATCGTTTTACAGATAGTCGGGTTTTCGAAGATGTAACTCAGAATTTGCTAAATGGTATTATCCCTCTTTCATTAGATAGAAAGACAGGTGAATATCATAATTTAAAACGTGCTGTTATATATACAGGTTTCGATTATTTCCTATCAAAAAATAGCACATTAACAACTTCTTATTTCAAAATTTTAGCAGAAAGAGACAATACTTTACGCTACGATTATACCTATTATAGCACTCTACCTATACAAACTATAAATAATGTTACTTTAAGAAATGAAAATTACTATGAACCTATAGACCATAATCAATTTGAAGTAAGCTACACAAAAAACTATGATCAAAAAGGGAAAAAATTACTTGTTGATTTTCAATACGATTTCTGGAATGAAGACGAAAATGAAAATTTTTTAACTCAAACCATATTTCCTATCATCCCTGAAAATACGGTTGTGTCAAGAACCAAAGATATTGAAAGTAGCAAAGATTTTTTGTTACAGATAGATTTTGTGAACCCTATTAATGAAAAAGCGACTTTTGAAACTGGGTTAAGAGGAGAAACTAGGATTATAAGTAGTGATTATAAAGCGGAAATTTTTCAGAATAATCAATGGGAAATTTTTAACAATATTAATAACAAATTAGATTATAGGGAACGAATTGTTGGGGTTTATGCCTTGTATGCAAATAAACAAAAGAAGTTTAACTATCAATTGGGGCTAAGAGCTGAATATACAAATATTGACGTTTCAGATAGAAATAACGATTTTGGGAGTAAAAAGAAATATACACGACTTTTCCCAACTGTCCACTTAAACTATGTTATTTCTGATGCCAGCGCCACACAGCTGAGTTATAGCAGAAGAATTAATAGACCTAGTTTTTGGCAACTAAATCCTTTTAGCACTCTTTCGGGTGGTCTCAATGTACAAATTCAAGGAAACCCAGACCTAGATCCTGCTTTTACCAATTCATTAGAACTAGGGTTTTTAACCAAAATTGGAAAATTACGACTGAACCCTTCTCTTTATTATCAACATACTATAAATCCATTTCAGCTTTTTACAGAACAAAATACAGAAGATATTCTAATCAGTACAACAATCAATACGGATACCGAAAACAGAAAAGGTGCAGAGATTTCGTTATCTTATAATCCATTAAAATGGCTACAACTCTCTGGGGAATTCAATTATTACTCTTTTCAACAAAAGGGAAATCATAAAGGTGTTGATTTCGACTTTGAGAATAGTACTTGGACCAGTAGAATTAATTCAAGAATTAAATTGCCTAAGCAGTTTACACTTCAAACTACTTTTAATTATAGTGCAAGAAATGAAAACGCCCAAACAATCATCGAGCCTTATTATGTTGGAAGTCTAGGTCTTAATAAACCTTTCTTAAAAAATAAAGCTGCTTTAACTTTTAATATTAGAAATATCTTCAATTCTAGAAATCGACGAATTTTTAGAACAGGAGAAAATTTCACCTACGAATCTAGTCGAAGAGATTTTGGCCCTATATATATGCTTACATTTACATACCGATTCAATCAAAAAGAAAATACTACAGCGAGACGTCCGGGTGGAAGTAATAGAAATTAGGATTAATTACTAAAAAGTTAATATTAAAGATAGTTTAAATAATGCCAATTTTAATATTGTTAATCTCTCCTTCAAAGACAAATTTGTTGATGTGCTGGATATTATCATAGATAATATTCTTGTATTAAACTTTCAAAAGGTTTAATACAATTACATCTTAAATAAATTGGCAGCAAAATTGAGAAAACAATTTTTCAGTCTTTTTTCTTGATTTTTTAAAGGTATAAGGTCCCTTATTATAATTACATTAAATATGGTACGGGTTCATGAATCCGCACTATTATATCAATAATAAGTATTAATATTAGACATAAATTTACAACTCAAAAATATTTTTCTTATAAACTTATCTATAATTTTAACTCTGATAACGCAAATTTCTTTCTCTCAAAAAACAAATTATAAGAGGGTTGGAAATAAAAAGACACACAGTCAGATGGCTACAGTAAAAAAAACATATTTTTCTCTAGAACAACTGAGGATACAAATAAATCTGTAAAATATAAAAACGAAACAACTGTAGATGATTAAAAAATATTTGATTTTTTAATTGGAGAGTTTACTTTTGAAGGAAAAACTCTTAATCTAAAAGAGGGGGGTTATTTTAAATATAATGGTAATTGGAAGGCAGAAAAAAAAATGGACAACAAAGTTATTATAGAAGAATTTAGGATAAATAATGCTGGTGGTGATCCTATCTTTTCTGGAATTACAACTAGATCCTATAATCAAAATACAAAAAAATGGGTGATGGGTTTTTTTGATGCTTTAAACCCAGAATGGTACCCTTTGGAGCAGCCTCAAAAAGAATCAAACAAAATTGTTTTTTATGGGAGATTTCCTGGTTTGAAAGAAAATCAAAAATTAAGAATTACATTTTATGATATAAAAAAGAAAAGCTTTAAGTGGAAGTCAGATTTATCTAACGATAATGGAGTTACTTGGGTTAAAAGTTATACACTTATTTCAGCAACCCTCAAATAAATTACATTAAAAAATTATTAAGAGTCGGTTTTTATAAAGTTGAAACCTCTAATGAATTTCATATACAAAGAATGAAATTTCCTTATGTATGCAATTGCAAGAATTGAAACAGATTATTACAATATGCATCCTTGTTGGGTTAATTTTTAATAGTTGTTATAATATAAGAGAGACCATGGTATTGAGAAAATTGTTGAAGATTATTACCTAAGATTCAATAAACACCAAAAGCTTGAAAAATTTGTTGATTTTTATGATGATAACACTATACGGGAAGACATAGTAAATGGAGATAGAATCACAGGAAGGAAGAATTGAAAAGTCTTTTTGAAAAATTAACTATTTACCTATACAATTACAATCCTTTTAGGGACTATATATAAGTTTGCACCTATAATTAAAGAGGTCTCTTTATCCCGTGAAAAATATTAATTAAACTATATTCGTTTAGTATAAAACTTTTATGAAAAAAAACTGTTACTTCTCACTCTACTTATATCAAATTTTTTAAATGCTCAAGATTTGACTTTTAATTCAGGACTAACATATGATGAAAATTATAGAAGCGTTTTGTTAAAATGAAATTTATTTTAACAGAAAATTAAATATATGCAAAAATTTTCGCATATATTTGCATATATGAAATTATCAAACTCATTTAATGATTTTGAAGCTGTTGATGAATTAGGTCCATCTTTCATTGGGCTTCAGCTTTATCAGCTCTTGTCGGTTATAAATGTTCAGGGTAACAAATTGTTAAAAGATTTGAATCTTGAAATTCCTTCGAGAGTTGCTTCCAGCTTGATGCTTCTTAAGATAAATGGTCCAATGAGTGTCACTCAACTTGGATCAACCTTGAATATGAGTCATCAATTAATGGCACATAGAATAAAAACACTAAAAGAGTTGAAATTAATCATACAAAAGAAAGATCCAAACGACGGAAGAAGAATGCTTTTTCATTTAACTTATAAAGGAGATCAGCTAGCATCAAACCTTCAAAAGGTTAGTCAAATAGCAATAGATGGATATATGGATTTATATGAAGAACTAGATGTTAATCTTTATGAAGCACTAATTAAAGCAAGGAAACTATTATTAAAAAAACCATTATACGAACGAATTAAAGATTAATTATGTCAGAATCTCAAAAAAGTGTATTACGAAACTTAATAATCGTTGTATTGTTTGGTGCGACAATAAATTTGTTGTCCTATCAAATATTACCTAACTATTCAGGACCAATAACAGCAACTTTAGTCGTTTTGTTATGTACCTTCTTACTTCGAAAAGAGAACAAAAGGTGGTCTGATTTTGGACTTTCAAAGATGGAAAAACCAATAAAATTATTATGGCAGGTGCCTTTAGTATTAATCCTTACAATTGCAGCAGGTCTTTTAGCCAGTTTACTTATTTCTTCTTTCTTTGAGGTAGATCCTGTCATTCAAAGTCGATTTAAAGAAATAGAAGGAAACTTATCTTTATTTTTGATGTGGAGTACTATTGGTTGGATTGTTGGTGGGTTTATGGAAGAAATGATTTTTAGAGGATTTTTAATTGGTCATTTTGAAAAGTTATTTAAAGATTCTAAATGGGCAACAATTTTGGCTATCTGTTCACAAGCCTTTTTATTTGGAGCTATTCATTTTTATAATCGAGGAATAACCGGGGGATTTCCAATTTTTATTGTTGCTTTGGTATTAGGGCTATTATATATCAAACTTGGAAGAAAACTTTGGCCTCTCATATTAGCACATGGAATAGTAGATACTCTTTCTTTTCTGGAAGATTTTCTTGGAGCTTAAACATTATAAAGGGCATTCGCTATTTCTAAACGCGACAGAAGGGGTCCAGCATTGGAATTATTATTAATCATAAAGATTTAGTAAAAACCTATTAATCATAGTTATAAAAAAGGATATTCAGAATACGTATATTTTTTTTATTTTGAATAATCTAACGAAAATTCGTTTTGTTTGTTAAAAACGATTTTAGTTTTTACTCGACAATTACAATTTTGAAGAATTACAACCAATAGCAATTTTACAGTCATTAAATACTCGTGCATCTGTAAGGTACGAATCCAAAAGTTATTGCTTGACGTTTGCGCCTGCTATTTTATAGGTTATCTCTATATTAAGCAACATATTCATACCAAATTCAATTCTAAAATTTAATACTTAATGGGTAATTTGGTTCATTTTTATTACTTCTTTTAAGTTTGAGTATATTTGAGCATGAATACTGATTTTTTGAGCCCTATACCAACTATATCAAAACTCATATATTTTTGCAAGTTTAAAACCTTAGCAATGGTATTGTGTTTTCTATCCATTTCCATAAATGCCCAGAAAGATAGTCTTGAAGTTGAACGATTACTTATCGAAGGAGAAAAAATTTCTAGGATAGCTCCAGTAACATCCAAATTGCACTTTGAAAAAGCACTACAAATAATTAATGATAGTATTTTGCCTAAAAATAAAGAGGACCATTATTTTCTATTGAAAAAAGCATTGATCCTCGATAATTTAAGTTATTTCTATCGACTTGAAACAAATATTGTTTCAAGTTTAAAAGCCATTCAAGAAAGTTTAAAAATTAAGGAAGATATTGGAGAGACCACTACTTTGGCTAAAACATATCATCTCTTAGGGAGGGTTTATCGTTATCAAAAAGATAGTGTAAAAACAATTCAATATTATACTAAAGCACTAGCCTTAGCCAAAACAAACGGGAATAGTGAAGAGATTGTAAATATATTAAATGGTCATGGTAGTTTTTATAATATATATAGTGCTTTAGATAAAGCGAAAGTATATATTCAAAAGGCTTATCATTATGCAGATTCTATAGATTACAAAAGAGGGAAGGCCACTGCTAATTACCTTTTCTCAGCGAATGAAAGACGGCGAAAAAACTATAAAAATGTAATTTTCTATTCCAACAAGGACCTTGAAATAAGCACGTCGATTAATGATAAGATTGGCATGGAGCGAAGTTATAAGGAATTAGGAAATGCGTATAGAAAGCTAAAGCAGCCCAAGAAAGCTTTATCTTATTACAAAAAATCCCTTAATCTAGTAACAGAGATGCAGTTTGAAAACAGACTAGCCAATCGTTATTTATCGGTAAGTAATGCATACTACGATCTTAAAAAGTTTGAAGATGCTTTTTATTATTACAGATTCTATAAAAGGCAACAAATAAAAGATTTAAATGTAAAAAGCATCAAGGAGTTTGCCGAATTAGACGCTAAATATGATTATGAAAAACGAAAAACGATTGATAGTATTCAATTAGTAGAACGACTTAAAATTGAAGAAACGCTGCTTATAGAAAAAACTTCAACACGATTTTGGAAAATAACAACCACTATTATAATCGCATTCAGCTTAATTTTCACGACTATTTTACTTTTATTAAGAAGAAAAAGAGAGCAAGTACGATTAGGGAAATTTAAGAATGAGTTACTTGAAAATGAGATAAAATATAAACAAAAAGATATTTCTGACTTTGCACTAAATATATCTCGTAATCGAAAATGGAGAGAAGAACTGTTGTCCTATATTAAAAAAGTAAAAAAATCGAGTGCCGTAAAAGACGATTCTCATTTTAAGGCTTTGGAAAAAGCAATTTTAGATAGAGAAATAGTCGATAACCATACCATCGATTTTCAAAATAAAGTAGATATTCTTAATACAGCCTTCTATGAAAAATTGAATGAAAAATATCCTACACTTACTAAATCCGAAGTAAAACTTTGTTCGTTTATTCGTCTACATATAGATAATAATGAAATCGCCACGCTTCAAAATGTAGCCATTGAATCGGTTTACAGAAGTAGATCTCGTCTTAGAAAGAAGCTAAACTTAACCTCAGAAGACGATTTAGACACTTTTTTGAGTAAAATTTAAATTACTCATAACTACCTTAAAATAAAGTATTTAAAATTTTTAAATCTTCATTTGTACATGAGTTGTACATGTGTTTTTTTATTCTGTACATGAATTGTACATGATAATTATTTCACTTCTCTTGCCTTGTCAAATAGTTTTGTAACAGAAAGCTAAAAGGCTATTTCATGTCTATTAAACAATTCTTCAATATTTTTTTTAAATCCAATGCAGAGTTACGTGTTGAGAAAAAAAATACACAACTGCGTAATGAATTACGCGCATTAGAAGAAGTTGAGAAGGGCTTAAAAAAAAACAAATCATGAAGAAAAGTACACTTTTACTTATAGGTTTAATGCTATCCTTTCATTCAATAATGGCTCAAGACGAGTTTATCACCACTTGGAAAACCGACAATACGGGGACATCGAGTGATACAGAAATTACGATTCCAACATTTCCAGGAGAAACTTACAATTATGAAGTAGATTGGAACTATGATGGTGAAACATTTAATGCAGAAGACAGCAATGTTACAGGAACTATAGTGCATAATTACAATACAGCTGGAACCTATACAGTGGCTATTAGAGGAACGTTTCCTAGAATTTATTTTGAAGGCGCTAGTGATCCTCAAAAAATACTAACCATAGAACAATGGGGGACCAATGAATGGACTTCTATGAGTGATGCCTTTAGAGGTTGTAGCAATTTAAACATTACCAACCTTTCTATAGATAAACCCAAGTTATCTAATGTTTCAAGTATGAGAAATATGTTTTTCGAGTGCTCATCATTTAATGGAGATATAGGGAATTGGGGGGTGTCTAAAGTCGAAGATACAAGTGGGATGTTCAGAGGAGCATCAGCCTTTAATCAGGATATTGGAAGTTGGAATGTATCTAATGTTTGGCATATGGCCGCTATGTTTTATGGAGCTGAAGCCTTTAATCAGGATATTGGGAGTTGGATGGTATCTAAAGTCGAAGATATGAATAGTATGTTCAGTGATGCCACAGCCTTTAATCAAGATATAGGGAACTGGGATTTAACCAGCGTTACTAATATGACAGACATGTTTTTTAACGCAGGTTTCCCCGTAACCAACTATGACAATACATTGATTGGATGGAGTACAGATGATAGTGGCGTTGATGGAGATGGGATAGATGATATACCAACTAATATAACATTTAATGGAGGAAATAGCGTCTATTGTTCTGGAGAAACCGCAAGAGCTGATTTAAAAACAACTCATAATTGGTCAATAACGGATGGTGGTAATGGATGCTTTCTAACAGAATATTTTGTGACCACATGGAAAACCGACAATGCAGGTTCATCAAGCAATACAGAAATTACGATCCAAACCGGCGGTCAAGGCCAATATAATTACGAAGTAGATTGGACCTACGATGGTTTAAGTTTTAATGCAGATGACACTGGTATAACAGGTAATATTACTCATGATTATGGTACTGCAGGCACATACACAGTGGCTATTAGAGGGACGTTTCCTAAAATTCACTTTAACAATTCGGGAGATGCACAAAAAATAATGACTATAGAACAATGGGGAACTAATGTTTGGACCTCTATGGAAAATGCCTTTTTTGGTTGTACTAATTTAAATATTACGAACCCTTCTATAGATACTCCAGATTTATCTAATGTTTTAGACATGAGAAATATGATTAGAGGGTGTTCATCATTTAATGGAGATATAGGAAATTGGGATGTGTCTAGTGTCACGGATATGCATGCTATGTTTAATGATGCAACAACCTTTAATCAGGATATTGGAAATTGGAATGTGTCAAGTGTCGAGAAGATGACCGGTATGTTTAATGGTGCAATAGCTTTCAATCAAGAAATTGGAATCTGGAATGTTTCTAGTGTCGAGGTAATGAACGGTATGTTTAATGGTGCAACAACCTTTAATCAGGATATTGGAAATTGGAATGTTTCTAGTGTAACGAACATGAACGGTATGTTTAATAATGCAACAACCTTTAATCGGGATATAGGGAATTGGAATGTTTCTAGTGTCACGGATATGGGTATTATGTTCAAAAATGTATCAGCCTTTAATCAGGATATTGGGAGTTGGGATGTTTCTAATGTTGAATCTATGGATGATATGTTTTGGAATGCAACGGCATTTAATCAGAATATTGGGAGTTGGGATGTGTCTAGTGTTGAATCTATGGATAGTATGTTTCGGGATGCCATAGCCTTTAATCAGGAAATTGGAAATTGGAATGTGTCAAGTGTCGAGAACATGAACGGTATGTTTAATAATGCAACAACCTTTAATGGGGATATTGGGAATTGGAATGTTTCTAGTGTCACGAATATGGGCGCTATGTTTACTAGTGCAACAACCTTTAATCAGGATATTGGAAATTGGAATGTTTCTAGTGTCACGAACATGAACGGTATGTTTAATAGCGCAACAGCCTTTAATCAAGATATAGGAAATTGGAATGTGTCTAATGTCGAGAACATGAACGGTATGTTTAATAGCGCAACAGCCTTTAATCAGGATATAGGGAATTGGGATGTAACCAGTATTACTGATATGGAAAACATGTTTGTAAACGTAGACTTATTTACAACCAACTACGACAATATATTGATTGGATGGAATAAAGATGATAGTGGCGTTGATGGAGATGGGATAGATGATATACCCACTAATATAACATTTAATGGAGGAAATAGCACCTATTGTATAGGAGAAACGGCAAGAACTAATTTAGTAGGAACTCATAACTGGACAATTTTTGATGCTGATATAGACTGTAGCAAAAGTTTTTTTATCACCACTTGGAAAACCGACAATGCAGGTTCATCAGGTGATACAGAAATTACGATTCCAACATATTCAGGAGAAACCTATAATTACGAAGTAGATTGGACCTACGATGGCGTAACATTTAATGCAGAAGACACGAATATTACAGGCGATATTACTCATAATTATAATACTGCAGGCACATACACAGTGGCCATTAGAGGGACGTTTCCTAGGATTTATTTTAATTATTCGGGAGATAGACAAAAAATAATGACTATTGAACGATGGGGAGCCAATGAATGGACCTCTATGGCTGCAGCATTTAGTGGTTGCGGAAATTTGGACATTACAAATCCAAATATAGATAATCCAGACCTTTCCATGGTAACTAATATGGAAATCATGTTTGAAGACTGCAATATTTTTAATGGAGATATTACCAATTGGAATGTAAGCAATGTTACAAATATGAATGGCGCTTTTCAAGGAACAAATGAGTTTAATCAACCACTAGATAATTGGATTGTTACTAATGTAACAAACATGAATAGTATGTTTAGGTCTGCAGCAGCCTTTAATCAGGATATAGGAAATTGGAATGTGTCTAATGTAGAGAATATGGTAGATATGTTTAATGCAGCAACTGCCTTTAATCAGGATATTGGTACTTGGAATGTTTCTAGTGTAGAGCAAATGACTCGTATGTTTTCTGGTGCAACAGCATTTAATCAGGATATAGGGAACTGGGATGTAAGTAATGTAACTTCTACTAGTGGTATGTTTAATGCAGCAACAGCCTTTAATCAAGATATTGGTACATGGGATGTCTCTAGTGTAGAGAATATGACCCAAATATTTAAAGGTGCATCAGTCTTTAATCAGGATATAGGGAATTGGGATGTAAGTAATGTAACTGAAATGAGTAGTACGTTTCAGAATGCAACAGCCTTTAATCAGAATATTTCGAGTTGGGATTTAACCAGTGTTACTAATATGGTAAACATGTTTTTAAACGCAGGTTTATCTTTACAAAATTATGATAATATATTAATCGGTTGGGCAACAGATTCAAGCGGAGTAGCTGGTGATGATATAGATGATGTACCTACAAATATAGATGGTTTTAGTGCTAATTCAATCTTTTGTTCAGGAGCAAATGCACATCAAGAATTAATAAACACCTATGGTTGGACAAATCTTACCGATGGTGGATTAGATTGTAACAGTAATTATTTTGTAACCACATGGAAAACCGACAATCCCGGCTCGTCAAGTGATACAGAAATTAGAATTCCAAAATACTCTACAGGAGCCTACAATTACGATGTAGATTGGACTTACGATGGCGTAACATTTAATGCAGATGACACGAATCTTACAGGTAGTAAATCACATGACTACGGTGAAGCTGGTACATACACTGTGGCTATAAGAGGTACGTTTCCTGGAATTTACTTTGGTAGTTCAGGAGACAGCAAAAAAATAATCACCATAGAACAATGGGGAACCATCTCATGGACTTCTATGAGGAATGCCTTTGTATCATGTAGTAATTTAAACATTACTAACCCTTCTATAGATACACCCGATTTATCTAATGTTATAGACATGACATCTGCGTTTAATGGATGCTCATCATTTAATGGAGATATAGGAAATTGGGATGTATCTAATGTCGAGCATATGGTTGGTATGTTTTATAAAGCCGCAGCTTTTAATCAGGATCTAGGAAATTGGAATGTGTCTAGTGTCTTGGATATGAGTAATATGTTTAATGAAGCCACAGCTTTTAATCAGGATATAGGAAATTGGAATATGTCTAGTGTGTTGAGTATAAGTCAGATGTTTGATGAAGCCACAGCTTTTAATCAGAATCTAGGAAATTGGGATGTAACCAATGTTACTCATATGACAGGCATGTTTTTAAACGCTGGGCTATCTAACACTAACTATGACAATACATTAATAGGATGGGCAACAGATTCAAGCGGAGTAGCAGGTGATGGCATAGATGATGTCCCTACAAATATAAATAATTTTCATGCTGGCAATACAGGCTATTGCTTAGGAGAAAATGCACGCCAAGAATTAATAAACACCTATGGTTGGACAAATCTTACCGATAATGGATTAGATTGTAGCACTGATTATTTCATTACCACTTGGAAGACCGACAATACAGGTTCATCAGGTGATACAGAAATTACGATTCCAACATTTTTAGAAGAAGCCTACAATTATGAAGTAGATTGGACCTACGATGGCGTAACATTTAATGCAGATGACACCGGTATAACAGGTGATATTACGCATGATTATGATACAGCAGGCACATACACAGTGGCTATTAGAGGGACATTTCCTAGAATTTACTTTAATGATTCGGGAGATTCCGAAAAAATAATGACTGTAGAACAATGGGGAACCAATACCTGGACCTCTATGGAAAGGGCCTTTTATGGTTGCGCTAATTTAAATATTACGAACCCTTCTGTAGATACACCCGATTTATCTAATGTTTCAATGACGGCATCTATGTTTAGAGATGCAAGAGCCTTTAATCAGGATATAGGCAATTGGGATGTGTCTAGTGTCACGAATATGAATAATATGTTCAGAGATGCAAGAGCCTTTAATCAAGATATTGGGAATTGGGATGTTTCTGGTGTCACGAATATGAGTTATATGTTTAGGTATGCTGTAGCCTTTAATCAGGATATAGGAAATTGGGATGTATCTAGTGTCGAAAGTATGCAAAACATGTTTGTGGCAGCAAGGGACTTTAATCAAGATATTGGGAGTTGGGATGTAACCAATGTTACTACTATGGAAGACATGTTTAGAGGCGCGACAGCCTTTAATCAGGATATTGGGAGTTGGGATGTAACCAATGTTACTACTATGGTAGAAATGTTTTTTGGCGCAGGGGTATCCTTTACTAACTACGACAATATATTGATTGGATGGAATACAGATGATAGTGTTGTTGATGGAGATGGGATAGATGATATTCCAACTAATATAACATTCCACGGAGGAAATAGCACCTATTGTTTAGGAGAAACAGCAAAAGCTAATTTAATAGCAACGCATAACTGGACAATTTCAGACGATGGTTACGGCTGCCCGTTAACAGATTATTTTGTAACCACTTGGAAAACCGACAATGCAGGTTCATCAGGTGATACAGAAATTACGATACCAACATTTTCAGGAGAAATCTACAATTACGAAGTAGATTGGACCTACGATGGCGTAACATTTAATGCAGACGACACGAATGTTACAGGAGATATAACACATAACTATGATACAGCCGGCACATACACTGTAGCTATTAGAGGGACGTTTCCTAGGATTTACTTTAATAATGC